>Ga0310345_10001083_pt1 | contig 32379 bp, 51 predicted proteins | sample HC15DNA20500_MG_FD_204667 | JGI IMG/M metagenome (GOLD analysis project Ga0310345, IMG submission 204667) | Marine microbial communities from station ALOHA, North Pacific Subtropical Gyre - HC15-DNA-20-500_MG | ecosystem: Environmental > Aquatic > Marine > Oceanic | place: Pacific Ocean: North... | reverse complement strand
CTAACGCAATAATACCTGCGATACAGCCAACAGTAACTTCAGTCATTTCATTGCTGATTCCCAAAACTGCGATAACTCCAAGTGTAACTAATGCAAGAAATATTTGTGGTCGTATTTTTCCTATCCACTTCATAATGAACCTCTCTCTTTTGGTTTATTATACTTTATCTTCCATCAGGGTTTGTATGCCCCTTATCTATACACCAATCTGAAACCATTGTTTCAACTTCAGCATCAGTCATAGCCCTCATTTCAACTGGGTTATCTCTGGCATCAGGGTCTACTTGTGTCATAAAAGTAATAAGTGCATGAATGCTTTGTACATATGTTAAGAATTCTGCATGAGTAAGAACTGTTCCACCACCAAGTCCTATGCCAACAGATTCTACTGTTAATGGATCATCTGAAACAGGAGTAGGGTGTGTAAAATGACCCGGATCGAAAACCCAACTTGGAACTGGTTGTCCAACTTCAACCGTATATTTAATTATCGCCATGTTTATCCTCTCTATAAAGAAATTCACCTCTTAATAATTTATCTAAACCAATGTGGTTTACAACGTCCTGATGAGCATCTCCGAACTGTTCAACCATGTCATCAAGAAACGCATATAAATGAGTTACCCTTGGCATCTGCCCTTGTTCAATTAATTCTTCACAATGGGCAATATAATTTCCAATAATTTGTTGAGCGACTTGGAGATGAATGCCATACTGTTCAAAGTATTCTGCATTACCGTTGGAAATTTTTTTTGTCAGAATCATATCCCTGTGACCTTGGCGAAATGCTTGACGAATGTGATGTCTTATTTCATCACGCTCTGCGTCCATCTCATCCCAATTCTCAGGGATGCCATTGTTAACTCTTATTTCTTCATACGCTTCCTGAAAGACTGCAAGTTCTTTGAACGCACCATCAAGATAGATTTTACTTCTTTCCAGTTGATATAGACGTTCCTCTATCCTGATTTGGGCTAACTCACTTCCGTCTTCTGCTTGCTGTTGCCATTTTTTCATCTGCACTTTTTCTTTTCGCATACGAAAATATGTTTCTTCAATTACCTTTCTTCTATCCTCAATCTGTGCAAGACATTGACGTAATCTCCTATAGGGAGCATCCGTTAACATAGTGAGTGTCATTAACTGGTTTGTTGTTTGAGTTTGAGAACGACCAAGGGTTTTATTTGCCCTATCTATCTCCACCATTCTCTCTGACACTTTTGCTAACTTATCAGAGGTCATAGTATCTAACCCTGTTGAGACATACTCATAGGCTTTAACAATATCAAATTTCTCTTCTTCTCTTTTAATTAAATCAACCATTATTGGTTACCTGCCGCCATTCCATTTCTAGTAACACCATGAATTAATGACGATGGAGAAACCACAGCCAACGATAAAGTTGTTACGTTAAATATTAGTGAACTTGTTTCATAAGCCGTTGGCCCTTGTCCTCCTGCAATAATCCCATACTGTCCATCTCCTGTTGTACTGTTTGCTTCTTTCGCACTTGCCATGTTTCCATAGTCAGTACCGTATCCGAATGAAGCGGTAGAGAAATGCCACATAGCATTACTATGTCCACCATTTTGCCAAGCACCACCTGCAAGAACTATTCGTGAACTTCCTATACCACCATCAATAGCATCACAATCTGTATTGAATCTTGGAGAACCAACATTTTCCATATCTCCTGCATTTATTGAAGAGCCTGAAGAAACAAAGGTTACATAGTCCCACTTATCTCCATTTCCTCCTCCAGTACCATAGGGATAACCACCGAACATACAGAAGTATGTTGCTCCACTGGCACTCCCTGCACGATATCTATTTGTAGTCAAATTTCCATAAGAAGCCCCTGCGCTAGTTGTAGAAATAGTCACATATCTTTTAATATCTGTATTACTGCTTGAGCCACCGCTTAACTGGTTTCCCCCTGCATATATCCCTATTGTCCCATTACTACCACCCCTTCCCCCTTTCGTATATACAACTGCATCTCCGAAATAAGCAGCATTTCCTAATGTGGAACAGGTTACATATTCAATTACGTTTGACCAACCTGAGCTAGTTTCCCCTGAAGAATTTAAAAACCTCGTTCCATTAGATTGCTTTCCTGTATAAGCATACTGAGCCGATGCCCACATTCCAGCTAATGGAAATGTCCAAGCCGTACCTAATGTTCTACTGTTATTAATGTAATAACCTGACTGATTACTTCCGTTAAATCCACAATAACTAAAGTATCTAGTTCCTGACCAAGCAGGCGGTTGTATATACGTTACAGGCCACCTTTCGCCATAAGCGGCATTTCGCTGTTGATTAGGACGAGTAACATCCCACATACCAACGGCATCATTTACATTCGGTATTCTAGGCATTAAATTTCTATCCCAAATATTACGTGACAGGGGCCATTAGTTAAATCAGTTCCCAAGTCAGTTCCTAGATATCCACTGCCATTAAAAGAGGTTACATTGGAATATGTTATATCTACAGTTCCCGGAGCCGACCCTCCTGTTCCCGGAGTAATTTGTCTTGTGCTAAGAAAATCACTCCCTCCATACATTTGATACCCTTGAGTACCTGCATTTGCATATACTGCTACATAATCTGTGTTTGTATTAAGAGTTGGAGGTGGATTGCCAGAATCATCTGTTGGAAGAGTTAACAAATTCGCTCCATAGGCTGAAGCATATGATGAACCATATCCAGTTAACATTAGATTCCAAGCAGGATAAGTTTTTTTATATAAACTTGTTCCCCCTGTTGTAGTTCCTGCTATTAATTGCAGATATATAGCATAAGGATTAATAGCCCCAACAGTATCAGAACTAATTGCCCCTATACCAAAACGAGTTATCTTATAAGTAGTGGCATAACTACTTGCAACATTAAAAGAAATTGCATGGCTACCATAATATTGATTCCATACAGTATAGGCACTTAGTTGATACCCAATACTTGGATTCGCAACAGGCCAAGTGTTTGTTGTAGTGCCATCAGTTAAATTATCCCAAGTTCCTTTTTGTCTCTTTATAAAATTCTCTACTACAATATAAGGAACATAAGAATCAATCCATTCGCCACCACTTTCTGCGACATAGACATCATTCATCTTCCACATGGATGACGCATCTGTACTGTTAGGTATTCGTGCCATTAGTGAGTCATTACTCCTATTCCAACTAGTTGCCCTGCTTGTGAACCAGTAGCATATGTTCCATTGTTTGAATTAAAACCATATAGAGAATTTCCATTAAAAGAACTCACATCTGTAAATGCGTATGCAAAAGTTCTTCCTTGTGCTGTTGTGAAGCTATCACTGGTTATAGCACGAGAAGTTTCTACCTCATAAAGTGGTTGATAATATCCATACTTCATTCCTACAGCTACGGTGTATGCGGTATTAGGTTCTAATACTGGTAGGGTATCTCCTGTTGAAGCTGTTACAGGAATCTCATACATATATCCACCACGATAACCTAAGTAATTTCCATAAATAGTAAAGGAACTATATAAATGTAAATACAATCTATCTACGTCTAATAAGCTGTTCCCTTGAAAGATTCCAACATATACATATCCTCCTAGAGAAGTTAAGGGACTCCAAGAAGTGCTGACTCCTAAAGTAAATCCATTTATTTGCCAAAGCTGTTTAGGAGCATAAGCCGCATCTCCTGCGGTTATCACTAAGGCATCACAGTCATTGTTACCTACCCAGTATCCTGCAGTTCCGCTATGAGTGTATTCAAGATAGTTGTTGGGCATTCCTGCAAAGCTAGAAGTTGTTCCCTGATGAATCTGTCCATAAGGATAATAAGAACCATATGTAGCCCTTCTCAAATAGTGCTGTGTTCTAGGTAAAGCAAAAGTGGAGTCAGGCCATTCTTCTCCTTTTCTAGCCCTTTGGACGGCATTTAATTTCCACATGCCATTGGCATCATTATTAGCATTATTTGGAATGCGATAATCAGGCATTAAGCAACATCCGTAATCGCTTCATAGCTAACAACAACATCTATGTCATCAACAGTTTGAGCAACTGCCATTAATCTGTTTCCTGTACCAGTTGCAAGATAATTAATATATAACGGTGTATCTATAAGGCTAAGAGATGAATCGGCAGGGATTGTTATCGTCTTGGCTATATAAGTTGCCACTGTATTTTCATCTATATAAATATCAATGTCACAAGCGTTTGACCCATCAATGTTTGAAACGATTATCATATTAACCTTATGGGTGTAATCCGTAGGAACTGCATCCATGATAGATGTGGCTGTAAGTGCCGATAACTTTGTCGTTTGATTCTGCCCATAGATATGAGCAACAGACACTATGTCAGGTGGATTCGCCATTTAATTCTCCTTATAAAACTATTGCTAAAGCAGCCGCTAAACCAACTGATGCCCCTGCCGATCCTGCGGCTTCCCAAGCAACTTGAGTTCCTGCTCCATTAACTTTTAACTGATCTCCTGCATTTCCTAAAGCTAATTTAGCTAATGTGTTAGATGCAGATGAATATAATAAATCTCCCTGAGTATATGTAGATTGATTAGTTCCACCGTATGTTTCCTGTACAGCGTTACCATTCCATGTTGTTCCTGTATAACTTAATCCACCAGTAAAAGAAATTACTCCTGATACACCATCTACAGACCAAACATTACCAGTCCCTAATACAGCACCTATACTTAACACCCAATCATTATTAGCAGTATTAGTATCTACACCCATAGTAAAATGATTAGTACCCTGAATTTTAAACTGAATTTTAGAATCAACATCAGTAGCAGGGTTTATTTCTATTCCCCCTCCACCTGTTATCTCAAAAGCTGTAGCAGATACAGCACCTGCATGTAGTAATGATGGAACAATTGTTACAGCCATCTACCACCCCCTAACAACTATTGTATTACTAGGCATAGTGATAGTAGCGTTAACGTATACACCAACAGTATTAATAGCAATTTCTTCATCACTCTGAAGATAACTTTGACCATCTAATAATATAAAGTCATAGTTTGTTGGTGGCGTTCCTACTAAAACACCATTTAGCTTTACATACAACGGTTGCCCTGTATTGTTATGAATCGTACATATTGTTACTTGAGATGCAAAGGATAAGGTACTAGCTGTATTAGCAGTTATTGAACCTGTTGCTCCAATGCTCTCTCCACTTTTAATAGCCAATCCTGTCCTCCTTTCAAAAACTAGATACCAATATACGTTTACTTTCTGTTGTGGACTTTTATCAATATTAACATTTACTCTTGCCCACATATCTGCTGTTGATAAATCCGTACCTGTAAAAAGACCAAATTCTTTAATATCTACATTACTTGCACCTGTAGTTATTTCATTAGTATTAAATGAAGTAACATACCTTACAGCCATCTCTCCGAATATAGAAGTGGTATCAGCTATTTTTGCTGTAGCTGTTACTCCTGTATATGGAATAGCATTTTCTAGGGCGGTATCTGAGGCGGCTACTGGTGTAACACCTGTTCCTACTGCAACATAGTTAGGTACAGGAGGAGCAGAACCACCTGCCACCCAATCAGTAATACGTTTCCTAGAAGTATCAACAATAGCGTTCTGTTTCCCATAAGGTAAAAATTTATGTAGAAACTTGGGAATAAACTTTAACCACCATTGTGATCCCACTCCATATCCACGTTCAATAATATTGTCCTCTTCATCGAGTAATTCCCAGTGAACATAACCGCGTGGTTTAATGCCATCAATAAAACTATCTTTTGGTTCAGGTTTAAATTCTGTAATCATCCCCAATTTGCAGTTCCTTCATATCTTGCAGATAAAGGCATAGTTGCAAGTCCAGTAGATACAAGCGTATCGCTATAACCTGCAATTCCCCATACCCAAAAATTATTATTTCCTAACTGTGGAGTCTGAACAACTTCAATATTTTTATCGTCCATTAAAAATTCTTTGCGTAGGTGCTGTGTGGTATTAATCGGAGCATTAGGATTAGATGGACTACTGACAAATAATTCTGTATAAATATTTGTCATAAATGTAGCTAACGCATTTTCATCTCCAACATTATCAGGCATTACAGTCTTAACCCCCTTGGTATGTTAGAAAATTGTACCTCTGTTTGAATAATATTATCATTTAATGAAGGATCATTAGCAGGAGTTAATATTGTTTTATTTAAAACTATTACCCATACATCTTCTTCTATACTTTCTCTATCCCATTTTAATTTAAATATTTGTCCTGCTTGCCATCCTTTTGTAAGAGAACTAAAAGAACCTTTACGCAATACTTTACTTTTACGAGCCAATAAAATATCAGCAACAATATCTAAATCGGTTACATCTGTAACAGCAATTTCACTCTTCTTTGTAAAAACAAATTCATGAAAACCGTCCCCACCAGTAGCTTCAGCTTGAACCTCAACTTGATCTATATCTATATTTTCATGTTCATCGTTAGTTACATATTGATATTCAACTTCAATCTCATCATTCAAAGAATATGAGTCAGGAAGAATTCTAACGTAAGAACCACCAGTTCTTCCTTGGTGTCCAACGTAAATAAAACAATCAAACTTTGAAGGATCATCAGCATTTACACTTGGAGATAGATCATTTGCCTCTCTTGCAATATCTTCTAACTTTTGTACATAAACAGCACCAGTAGTTAAATTTATAACTCTAGTAATACTTCTTTCTGAAAATGGCTTACGAGTTAAAGCAAGTTTTGCCCCTTTCCCACCACCAGCAACTGATACAGCTTGTAGATCATTAATTTTAAATTGATCTTCTGTAGCAGATGTACTTTGAATTACAGCATCTTTAATAATAGCCTTTGTTCCCACCCCATCTGCTGAATCATCTACACTAAGATTACTAAAATTAGTTACATCTTCTTCAACATATATTCCTCTTCCCCCTGCAACTACAGGTAAAAATGTAGCTGGCATTTCTGTAGTAGATCTAAAATTTACTCTCTTGTCGAAATCAATCCACCAAATCATTCCGGTATTTTCAGCTAAGTCAGAAAAGACTTGAGCAGGGAGAACACGTTGATAAATTTGATTCTTTACTTGAGGCCCATTTGCCATAAGGTAAGGAGTAGACATATTGGCAACAAATGTATTGTAGTAATAATCTCCACCTGCGGTATCTGACAGTGCAGCATTTTTTAGATGCTCTAATATATCTTTAACCATAGAATCAGCACTACCATCTGTAATAGCTTTAGCTGAGAATATGCCGTTTACATAACGTCTATTTAACATATAGCTATAATCAGTTGCAGTACAGTTATATGAAACTGTTTGATTACCTTCACCAAGATTTCTTGAAATTGAAGTAATTGTTCCTGCAAATTCTTTTGTAACATCATCAGTTAATATAACTTCATTTCCACAAGCAAGAATAACAGGTAATCCAAATATATTGCTTGCTGTCATGTATAGAGTAAAGGACATGGTATCCCCTGTTACTTCCATAGTGTCAACAATAGCTACTGATTGAAAGTCAGTAAAATCTGTTACATCTACTCCTTTTATTGTTATAGTAATTGCCATTGATTACCCACCCGACTCCGATGCCATACCAACAGATGATGTAACTACTCCTGCCATTTGCTTTGCAATAGTTTGAGTAACATCTAGTCCCCCTCTTGTCTGATCTTCAATTGTAATAACTATTTCTTCGCTGTAACCTGTTCCATCAAACTCCATAGAGAAATGTTCCTGACTTCCTCCATATGTTTCTGTAAACGTATCTTTTCCTAAGTATTCCCCTGTTTTGAACTCTCTATCTCTCTCGTGCAATAACTGCTTGCTTGTATCTTGTTTCCATTGAGCCATTTGCGATTTATTAAATCCTAAGAAGGAAGGAGCTTGTGTACTAGCATCCTCTAGTCTTTTCATATCAGTTATTATCTCATCAACTGTTTCTTTAAAAGATTCTACATACATACTATCCAAATCCATCAATCTCTCATTACTTAAACGCTTTTGGTCAACACCTGCCCACATTTGAGAAATCTCTTTTTCACTTTCACCTTTAAGCCTACTTACAGATTTTTCTTTAGCGTCATTCTCTTTGTCGAACTCCTCAATCATTCCTAAGACTCTTTCTTGCTGTTCTCCATAATCCTTTTCGTACTCTAGTTCCATGTCATTGAAGTAACGCATCATTTTATTTTTCGATTCATCATGACTTATAGTTGATTCAAAAAGATCAGCCATAGTCATCTGAAGCATTTCATGAGAAACATCTTGAAGCTCTTTCTCTGATGCACCCATAGCTATCATGGCTTCTTCTACGGTTTTACCGTATGCCATAAAGCTACCACCTAACTGAATTAACTCTCTGGTAGCTGCTTGATTTAACCTCTTAAGATCATATCCGTAACCATTAATTGTCATCTGGTTACCTTCCATATGTTTCTGTACTGCATCAAGAGCTGTAGTCTGACGTTCAGCTTCATCCTTAGCAGTTCTTCCAGCAACAAGCCATGCTTTAACTGCGACCCCTATAGAAGTTGTAGTTACCTTCTGCCTCCTCATTTCCATATCCATAATGGCATTAGTAGCAACTTTTATAGCTTCTTTTTGTTCGTCTCCTTTAACTCCTAATGAAGCAACAACATCTCCTGCTCTATCCTGTGCAAGAGAATATGCTTCTACGTTACCTGTAGCTATCTTGAAAGCCTCTGTAAATTCTCGAACTTCTTTCTTAGTGTTATATACCTTTTTAATAGCTTTAAATGCTAAAACACCTGCTATAGCAATTGCTCCAAATCCAAGGGCAACAGGAAGGTTAGCTGCAAATTGTAAGAAGATTAAGCTAAAGGCCATACCCATAACATCCCCATTTAACATGCTCATTGCTAACATAGCACCTTGAGCTGCTGCTCCAATGTTCCTAATGCCTCTTTGAACTAAAACGCTTGCCCCTGCCATAAACTGAAAAGAACTTGTATTCTTAACAGCTTGAGCTTGCATTTTAATCATTTGTGCTTCTAACATTTTTAAGCGGTTAACTTGTTCTGAAGTAGCATTAGTTTGGAAAGACTGAGAAGCCCTTAGTTTCTCTATCTGTACCCTAAGCCCTAAAGTTTCTTTAGCAGATATTTTAGCTGCATGTCCAAGTTCTCTTTGTTGACGTTCATATAACGAACCTTTCTCAACAACCCTATCGTACTGAGTGTTCATCTGATCAAATGCTTTTGCTTCAGCTTTTCCAAATTTAGATGAATCAGGAAGCATCTCATCTGCGGCTATGTTTTGCATGGTTTGTATAGCTCTTTGTTGTCCAGTTAAAGCAGGATCAATTGCACCTTGCATTCCTGCAACTGCACCTGCTTCCGCTACATTCAATCCTCTTCCGGCAATAGATGATGCAATTGGCTGACTTTTACGTATTCCAGTTTTAGTTCTGCGATCAGTAAGATGTTCCTTGGCTCTCTGTTGCCTTTCAGAATAAGTTGATTTAGCCTGTTGACCTTGTTGATTTAAAGACCTAAGAGATTGACGTAACGCATTAATCTCTTTCATCACTTGGGCTATGCCCTGAGACTTAGCTGAAATTACAACATTATTTTGTGATGTCATTACTGTCTCCTAAGTAATCTGAAGCCCTTCAGAAGTTTGACCGTATGTTCCTTTTGGAATAAATTTTCCACCCCCATACACCTTCTCTCCAATTGTAATAGTTTGTCCCTGTGCTACTTGCCATCTTCCTGCAATATTAATGAAAACATTAGCAATAGGAATCGCTTGTCCCATCTTACCTTTTTGGGGAGTTATTGCTTGATTAAGATAATCTTTAACCGCATTACCTATTATATCAATCAATAATTTTCCCATTGTTGCTTCCCCACTTGGGAATGTGCTTCCAAGTAATTCCTCTGTTAATGAAGGTATAGAAGGTTGTGAGCCATGTTTAGCTATCTTATTTGCAATAGCTGCCCAATATTGACTAAGCCCTTTTGTTTGCGACCATTCATATATAGCTAATCTATATGCTCCTAATTCATCAGGATCAAATCCTGCCTTTCTTTTCTTATCAGCAATTAATCCCTCTTGGTGAGACATCTCTGCACTACGAGGGCTAACAAATGTCCCTGATCCTACATCAGAACTACTTCCACCTTTTCTGTTTAAATACTTTTGTAAGTCTACTTTACCTTCTGAATTTTTAGGTTGACCATAAGCAGTAAATCCTTGAACATCATCAAAGTCATCATTATCTCCACCCCATCCTGCTCTACCTTTATTTATAAAATAAATCTGTGACCAAGGTGTAGAAACATATTGTCCTTCTTGAACAGCAGACATTTGTCCACCATTCCAAACAAGTCTAGCGTCTCCATCAGCATCTTCTAAAACTTGCCACTCTCTTAAAGCCTTTTCAAGATATCCTGTGGTTTCTATCGTAAGCCCATGTCCTTTTTGTTGTGGTTGATCTTGATATCTTTGTATTAAAAATCTAATAATATCTCGTTTAACTCTTTCTAAAATAACAAGCATACCTTCGGTATCCACTTCATTTAACTCATTAATGAATAGGTCTAACGAATCATCTGTTTGCATTGTTAGTTGAACAGAAACCATTATCTTCTTCTTACTCTAGGCATCCTTCTAGGGCTAGAACCTGAATCAACTCTACTAGCTGACTTTGCCCTTGCTCTTTGATTAGCTACCTTTTCTCCCATGCTTTTTGACCTTAACCAAATTTCTATTAATTTCACATCTCCAAATGTAGCATTTTCCCTTACATCCCAAGGAGTAGTGTTAAACTCTTGTGCTATATATACTTCCCAAAATTCTTCTGGTATTGATCCTCCCCCTGAAGTAAATGAGTTCAGGAGGTTGATTCTAAATTTTCAGTTTCAGCACTCCCATCTGAACCAGATATTTGTTCAACTAAAAAGTTAACGACAATATTAGGAAGTCTTTCTGCAGAAGTTTCATCTTGAGAAGGAATAGGTAATACCTCACCACCATCTTCTTCAGGTAAATTCCAAGAAAGAATTGTTTGTTTTAAAAGATTACCAACATGATCAGCCTCATCATCATTAGCATCAGTAGAGTTAATCATCTTCTTAACATCCCTGTATTTCATTCCTGTCATAGTTTTAAACTCACACCAATATTCAGGACAATCAATTTCTTCTAAAGTTACCTTTTTTCTAGCTGATGGAAATGGCATTAATAAACTCCTCTCTTACTTTCTTTAATATAAAGCGACCATCTTCTAAATAAATGATAGCTTTTAACTCTCCTCTAAATCTCTTTATCTCAACTCTCTCAACAGGAAATTTAATTCCTTCCAACTCTATCTCACATAGAACACTCTCCTCTCTCTTGCTACATAAATCCTTAACTCTCTCTATTACATTCTCTTCCCAATAATACTGTTGACCATCTCTCTCCAATGGTGGCAACAAACCCTTTCCTCTCCAGTAACCAAGAGTTCTTTTGGTTATCTCGTAACCTTCACCTTCTAACCTTTCTAATACTTCTATTTGAGATACCATACTTACACTCTAACTGTAACCTTTACTAAAGCACATGATATTCGTCAATATCATGTGCAAGAGAGAGGAGACTAAATTAGATTAAACTGTTGCATCCCCACCATAACTAGGTCTACCTGTGTTCACAGTATTTGATTTTCCTTGTTCAATCAACATAATTTCTACAGGACTTCTTCTAGGATTACTCGATCCAGTATAGGCATCTCCACTTAAAGGCAAATCTCCAGTTGTAGCTAATGCTCGTCCTGATATCGCAATAGTAGTATATGCCCCTGAAGTATCCAAAACTAAAGGTGCTTCCAATGCAGTAACAGCAGTCATACCAATAGATAAAGCCCTTGTTTCTGCGGCAGTTGCAGTACCATCACCTGTACCTGAACTAAATCCAAATATTGTTTTACTGGAAGTGAATCCACTAAGACTATCATTTAAAGGCATACCTGCTCTTGCTCTCTCTAGTTCAGATTCATTAAGTTGAGCAGTAGCACTAAAGGTTACTCCCAATGGCCCCATATAAAGATTATTAAACCCATTAGTATTTCCTAATCCATAAACAGGAGTTGCCTCTCTAGTCATAGTTATCTCTGTACTAATCATTCTATTGGCGGCATTAGTGCCATTAGTAGAATAGAGGTTAACCCCTAATAACCAAGGACTAAGAGCCTTTGATGCACCAGTAGGAATAACGGTATCAATCATACTGTTTTCCCATCCCAATGCAATTTTTTCTGATTGAGTAAAGTAACTTGTATTAACAGTAACGGCTGACTTAGTGAACGGTTGTCCTGTAAGATTTGCTGTAATCATTACAGGCCCTTCTCCTGCATTAGCAGAAATACCTATCTCTGTAACTCTACAGTCATAATACAACGTATCTAAATTTGTTCCCTCTAGTTTTCTTCCTACAGTTAGAAACTCTTGTGCATAATCTGAACCGTTAGCTAACCTAAAGTAAGTTGCAAAACCTGTAGTTGCAGCAGCAGAATTATCTTCTAAATTTTCTGCTCTAGTTGCAGTTGTTGCACCACCTAGAGCTGTTCTATTTATATTCGTTCCAAGTAAATTCCTAACTAAAATACCTAATACAGAACCTGTAGCTCCATTACCACCGGCTCCTGGAGTTGCCTTTCCATACATCATAGGAAATTCAAAAGTAATTTCAGTAGAACCAACACCTCTAAAGGAGTTAAAGTCCATAGCTTCTGAACCGCGTCTTCCTGTGTCCATAATGTTTTCAAAGGTTTCCGTTGCTGAAAAGCTACCTGTGTTAACAGGAACTATATGATTGACAGCACTTGTACCACCAATGCTTGCTTGCAAGCCAATTGTTACCTGCTCTGTTGCTGATCTAATTGCCATATCGTATATCCTCCATTAACTCGTATAAACTCTACCGTCAGTTTCTATTATTAAACTATGGGCAGTAAAAGAAGTTTGGGAACGATATAAATACATCTCTCCAAACTGCTCAAAGGAAAAGTTAACACTCATCCCTTCGATGTACTTAATTGTTTCATTGCCTAACATATTCTTATTTTTTTCTAACGTCCAAAATAATTCTTCTGTTTTATCTTGTATGTACTTATAACTTTCTGAGAATGAGCCATGAAATGCCAATCCTGTCACAATCATATCATGCACAGTATCGTATTGATAAGCATTAGTTACAGCACTAGAATCTTGTCTAAATCCATTACGATGTAAAAACCATCCTTCATAATGAGGTTGGTTTAACCCTGCATTTATTCGTAACATATCCACAAATGCCTGTGTAGTTACTAATGGCTCTAAGTCTTCCATAAAAATATTTTTACACTCAATGGAATCTAAAATCTTTGCAGAGGCATCCTCAATAACAGCTCTTGTTTTTAACGTAACATTTGTTGGTGTGGCATTTCCTGTAGTCATTAGCTACCTGCGTAGTTATGGTAAAAATATTTTTCACCAGTTGCAAACTCTTGATCAAAATCTCTCCAAAAACTTGCACCAACTACTCCCTGACCTCCCAACTCATCAATATACTTTTCTCTAAAATGATCTCCAACAGATCGGAATCCACTGGATTTATTTCTCATAGAAATATAAGTTGCTCCGGCAGGAGGGTCTATTGCTTTCTCAGCATGAAAAGAAAGCGTAGAAGCGAGTTCTGCTACAGACAAATAAACAACAGCTTTCTCGTATTGCGTAGGAATAGTTGAAGAGGTGGAATCTAAACTATGTCTAGCTGTATATGTGATCATCATTGTTATTGTTGCGGCAGGTGAATGGTTAGGTAACACAAAATATCTTGTACTGTTATTACGATAATATTGCCAATCACCATTATCTTCTGAAAGGAACTGGGGTAACTCATCTCCAGTAATGCGATCACCTGAATCATAGTCAATTGCAGTTATTAAAGAAAAGTCATCCTCCCAAGAGGCAAGAGTGCTTAGTGGATAATATTTTCCACCATCACCAACCTCGCTTTCTACTATTGTTCTAGGGACATCTCTACTAAAATTATTAATCGCCTGTTGAATAGACTGATCAATAACTCCATCTCCAACTTCATTTTCTCCAGTAAAGAATGGAAAAGTTCCAGTAATGTTTTTAACTTCAGCACGAACTGTCTCTAAAGTTGTTGCCATACTTTATCCTTTTGCCACCACTCTAGCTGTTACAGTCATACTAGGAGTAGCACTCCCACCAACTGCTGTACTGCGTAACCTAATGTATTTTCCAATACAATTGGCTACTTTAACTGCATCAGCATAGTAAGTAACTGTAGGGTCACTAATCTGTGTAATGGAAGAATCTTTATGCCAATCTTCATTGTCAGGTGAAGTCTCAACATCTAAATCTAAAGTAGGACTAGTTCCTGATTTGGCTGTAACTTTAATATAAATAGTTACCTCACTACTTCTTCCTACTTCAATAGAAGAGGATGAAGTATCTGCTAAACTAATCGCTTGTGCGGAATAAAGAGTTCTAAGGGAATCATTAACACTCATATCTATTCCTTTATCCTATAAACTGTTGTACCAAACATCAACTCCCTCACCATTTGTGTCAGCATCTACCCAAATACTTCTTAGGTCTATACCTTCCACATTTCCCGCAATTGTTGGTGCTGCAAAAGTTACTGTTTGATTTGCGTCTAAATCAGGATAAGAATTTCCAACACCACTGTCCCCAATATAAACATCATTCGTATTACCTTTACTTGCCCTAAATGTAACCGTAGTGACAAATATTGGAGTAGCCGAAATTCTCTCCGCTGTACCTGCTGTTGATACAGTTTTAACTAATGAGTTAACTGGCATTACTTTTCTCCCCTATCTATTTAAACACTTAGCTTTTCGTTTCGCTATATAAGACTCTTTAGTCGATGTTGATGCTTTCACACAAACCGAACAAGTACAAGCCTCAGACTTTGGTGTAGTCTTTTTTGCTTTTGTCTTAGTTTTCTCTGTAGCCATAAAAATCTCCTAAAAAAATAAAGGGAAGAGGGAGAGATTTTACCTCCCTCTCCCCTTTTAACTATGGGAGTTAACCGTTAAGGGTTTACCCAATTTGCCTGTAAAGCGGTCGGAAGTCAGCAACAGTTGTGTTGAACTCGTGCCTTACTTTAATGCTTTGTACATCATTGGTGAATGTATCACCTTGAGTCTCGTCATTCTGTATAAACAGATCAGGCTCTTCGTTACCGTTCAAGAATGCAACCACAATTCCTGCGGCTTCATCAGGATCAGCAACGGTGAAATACTGAGTAGCATTAGTGAAGTAGTCAACTGTTATGACATCTAATCCTGCGAATCGTGCGGCATCTATATCTGTATCAGCATCAGCAGTTAACTCGACCTGAACGTGAGCAGATGGATTTGAAATCCTCATTGCCAAGCTAGTCAGCTCATTAGGCACAACCAATGTTCTAGGTGCATTTGCAGCTCCAAGCACATCAGCGGTAGCACCATATCTAGTCTGACTTCTCATGCCTATTGATGTCTCATTCAGACCTGCAATAGAAAGAGCAGTAGTGCCAATATTATTATGAGCAGCATTGAACGTAGCTACAGAGTCAGGCTGATAAGTGTGATCATTGTCACCCATTATATTAAAGACCTGCTTATAAAGAGTTCTAGCAGCAGATCGAGCCAGTTCACGAGGTATCTCAGCTACAGCACCGATATTATCATTCAACACCAATTCGCGTGTTATCTGATAAGCGATACCACCACGCTTCTGCATGGTAACTGAAGTTTCCTCATCTGTAGGATTGGTTAGGTTAGCATATGTACCTGCTTCTGCAACAACTGCCAAATCTGCAAAGCCACCAATTTTGATGTCTCTGTATGCTTGGTAATCATTAACGCTGATAACCTTTGCTACTTTTCTCCAATCTTGATACTGAGGCAGATCAACATAGTTCTGTAACAGGGCTTTGTGCATTCTGTCTGCGGCAACTTCTGCCCATTCAGATGTACCTATTGCTTCTGTGTAAAGCCTACTAACAGCTTCTTCACGCCAAGACGCATAACCTCTTGAGCCATTCATCCATGCTTCCCAAACTTCATCTCGTCCAACTTCAAAAGGATTCTTTCCAGTCCAATCACAATATGCTTCTGTAAAGGTTCGGTATCCCTTAATTCTCTCTCCATCTTTAGTTACTATAACTCTAGATGGTGTGAAAGAAGCATCCAGTCGAGCAAGTTTCTTGTCACCCTCATCAGCAATAATTTCAGTCTTACTAGTGGTGACGTTCTCTACAGCAACCTTATTTAAACTAGCGAGATAATCTTTCTCGTCTGCAATTGCTTTCTGAACAGCAGGAGCATCAAATGATCCACCTTCAAATTGAACCCGAATTCTATTCTCTGCAATGTCAGGTAAACCTGCACCTGAAATCGCTGAATTAAGAAGAGTGGAATTTAGCTGAGTAAGAGCTTCTTCAACCTTACTTACTTCCTCACTTTCTATAACTTCTTTTACGGCTTCCCTTTTGGAGGCTTCCGCAAGAAGGTCTTGTAACTTTTCCTCAGTTATTTCCATTGTTTTTCCCTCCTTAAAAGGAATTGTATTAATGACTTCTTCTTTATGGATAACTTCTTCTGACTCTGCAACTGCAAGGAATTTACCCCCTGCGGCAGGTTCTCTAACCAAATCTACAGAGTCGGCTCGTACTAGCTGTATTGCTCGCTCTGACTTCATTACCTGATCACTTTGCCATCGTCCTTCAGCAACAATGCTAAATCCAACAACAGAACTTAATACTCCTTCCTTATGTAAATCAAGAAGAGTATCTCTTAGAGTTGGATCAGAAACATGAAATGTAGCATCAAGTCCTTCCGGAACTCGATCTACATTTTTAATAAACCCAACAATACTTTTAACGCCACGTTCTTCAGGAGAATGATCTCTACCATTTCCTGCATGAACTGGAACTCCTTCAAAAATTAACGCATCTCTATGAAGAACATCTAAAGGATATTCTCTATTATTTCTTGATGTTCCTGCATTGATAATACGAATACGCCAATCGCTTCCTGTATCATCTAATGCTCTAGCTTCAAATTGAAGAGTACGTTTAATCATCTGTGTACTTTCTACATAATCAGAATGAGCCATTGCCTCTTGTTCCACCTGATCTAACTTCATCCTTGCGGTACAAATAGCATAAGCCGCATCCTCTCTATCATGTCCCTCTTCAGGTACAAAATCAGGATCAGCTAAAATATCTTTAACGCAATCTTCTAGTTTTTCTGGCATATTAACCCCTAAAGCACTATAGCGATTTTATTTCTTAAATTAGAGTTTTGTCAACAAAGTATACTTTATTTTACTCTATCGGGAAAAGGATAATAAGTAAAATCATTAATATGAATAGATTCAGTAGTTGTTTGGAACAATTCCTTTAGAGTTGTATCTACATCATACACCCCACGTTTTTGTGCAGGTTCATCTTTTCCTGTATCAATTCCTGTAAGCCCTAAATATCTTTTAAAGATTCTATTAGCTTCTTCTAAATCTATGAAGCCATTAGACGTTGCATCTTTAAGAGCCGTAGATACTGATCTTAAAGTAATTGCATTAGCCCTTTGATCCCTAAAGGAAACTTCAGGCATTCGGAGATAAAAACTTGCAGATTCAATACTAGCAAGATTTCTATCGCTATAACGACCATCTTGTCTTAATCGTCCATACACTATTGCTGTATCTAGGACAAATCTAAATATCCTACTCATTATGTAAGAAATATGTTTTTGCCTCATCTTCAAGTGGCGATATGCAGGTTCAGTCATTTCGGGAGCAGAAGCACGAGAAGTTAAGGACTCAGAGAACCATATAGGAGGTAAACCTGCCCCTGCTAGAACATGGTTTTTTAATACTGAGGCTAAACTTGCACTATCCTCTAAACGTAAATCAGGAGTCTTAAATTCCTGTGTGACGTTTTCATTATGAGCAAATCTTTGACCGGGTTTTAGGGCTGATTGGTTTCTTAACCACTCTCTAATCTGTTGTTCGTTTTTACCAGTTAAAGTTACATCAAGTACATACTTAGAGGATTCTATTGCTTTCTCTACAGAAGAGAATAAGAATTGATCATGAGCGTCTATCCAATCCATATCAGGAAGAAGATCGCTCCATCCCCTATCAGCAGTCATTGGATTATTAATTGTAAAGAAGAAACAAGCACCTGCTATTTTACATTTATATTTTTTACGTCCCTGTTTGGGTTCAATGATATCTCCAAGTTCAAAATCTCCACCCTTAATCTCTCCACAATTTAATCCCACCAATCTCCCATATTCTTTTGTTCCTATAGGAGCATTGGATATATCTATGATCTTGTAAGCTCTACGGTATGCTTCTCCTGCAATCTTCTTCAATATGATCATCTGTTGTTTCATGTTGTTATGAGGATTTTCAATAACAGTATCAATCATTGCGGTATCAATATTTCCAAGAGTAACGTGTCCATTACTTTCATTAATATATACAGGTATACACTGTTCTCCTGTTAAGCCTAAATCCCTTACTCTTGTAAATTGATTAATAGTCCAATTGTTTGTGGGATCAGTCCAATGAGCATCCAGTATTTCTTGAACAGCAGTATCTTCTGCTACATATTTAATACCATCACCGATAACATATTCAGCAGTAAGATCAATAATCCTTTTAGCTATAGGGTTACTCTTATAAAAATACTGAGCATACTCTAATGTTTGTTCTTGAGTTAAAGGAGGAAGATTATTAGTCTTATTCCCTGTTCCCATCTTTTTCCACAAATACTCATCAGGTTCAGTAGTGTCTGCGAAACTAACAGCTTCCTTCTCTGTTGTTGTTAAAGCATTCCAAGCATTTTTTAACTTACCCATATGATTACCTAAATCCTCTACTATGAAATAAACTTGGTCGAGCAGAAGCACTTAAAACTCTTTCTCTTGGAGTATCCATTGGTTCTATATATTGATTTTCTTCCATAACATCTTCTTCTGTTATTGCAACAGCTTCAACTGATGAAGTTAATTGATGAACTGCAATCCATAGTGCGTCAAGAATATCATCTCTACCCCCTCTAGGAAAAGAGCTATACTCGTGCATGAATTCTTTAAATCCATTTTCAGAACTCATAAACATATCATCCCCACGCCTTTCTCCTTTGAATTTAATACTGCCATTAGCTATAAAAGGAATAATAGAATCATAACGCTGTTCCTTAGAACCCTTGGGACTAACAGTATCAATAGGCATAGCACCTCTAGGATCATTTCGTGTTTGATTAATAAGATGTTGAGTGGTTGCCTGTTGAGGCCCATTTGTTTCAAGAATAACTTTATTAATTGTTAGACCCCTTCTTCTCCATGTTTCGTATTGAGCATGAAGAAATTCAAGGTGTTTAGGTGCAGTTATCTTTCCATATGCAAAATCTAGCACATAAACTATTCCAGTCTCAGGGTCTTTCCCTGCTGTACAGTGACCAAAGTAATTAGCACTTTCTCCTTCACTTGTTGCAGGATCACCACCTTGGACTCCTATTAATCTATGTATAGGAGGTATAGACACATCATCATAAAAGTGAAGCCAATCAATTTCAAATTTAACTCCCTTCATTCCAGAAGGATCATTTTGATATTGAGCATTAAATAATGAGGGTGGCATAGAACGTTTTTTCTTCTCAAGCCACTCTCTAGGGCGTTCCTCTTCCCATAAGACTGAACCATCAGGATTGATTGCCCGATATATTCTAACTCCCATTATCAGTTACCATAATTACCATACTGTCTAGTATCTCCATATCCACTTTGACCCATGTCTTTTAGGATGTTATTAAAACTGGAATGGTCTGACATGATAGACCTCATTTCATTTTCTATAATTGCTTGCTTCTTCTCGATATCATCTAGGCGGTTATCAAAATCCTCAATTGCTTCTAGGAGGTCAGTATCATCAAATACTTCTAGACTTTCTATAGCAAGAGTATTATTGGTTACTGTGGAATCAAGTTGGGCTATATACCAAATCATTCCAAAGGCTTGAGCAACGATTGCAACAATGATTCCAATCATTACTTTCATATTCTTAATGTCCATTACTTGTCTCCAAGTTTCTTTGCTCTAGGAAAAGGTAAACTTCCATCTATCTCTCGCCACATACGAACATTCTTGATTTTCCAAATTAATCCACCGATAGCTAAAGTCGTGAGTCCTAATACAGAACCTATTGCTATCTTTTTCTTCATTAGCTTTCCTCCAAGATATTTGGGTAAAGGTCTGTATACAATCTATCTGTATCTAATATAGGTATAAGTTCTGCATAGAGATCATCATAATGAAATCTCGTACCAAGGAATATCTGTTGTCCTTTAGGCATGAGCATTGGGTCAAAAGACATCCAGAATTTTGTAGAAACATTTCTTCTAGAAGTTTCACTTTGAGTATTCTCCATACTCACAACATCATCAAATATCTGAAGAGTTGATCGTCCACCTTCCACGCTTGTACCTATACCAAAACAAGCAAATGTAGCATCACGTTGTATATCTCCACTTTCCCATGCTTGAGCTTGATCTCTAGCTACTTCCATCCTATCAACTTTCCATGTGTAATCATTTAGTTCTTCAGGATAAAGATTTCCAAACATTTGCTTATATCTTTCATTAAAACGAATACAGGATTCAATCTTTCCCATTCGCTCTACCCCTAATGAAATAACACTAGAAATAATTTGAACCAACTCAAATCTATTTCTGCCAACTTTCCAGAGAGGAAAACTTTCAGCGGCAATAGAAGTTTTGCCATGATTTCTAGGAGCAAGAATAAGAAGGGGATTAACAGAAGAGTTATTCGGATTAACGTGAGCTTCCAATAGCGTTTCCATAATCTCCCACTGGAACGTAGCAAGAGTTTGATTGAATACATATTCATGAAAATAAGCAGGGTGATCGTATGCTCGTTCTTCTGCTACTGATCGTTCTTTCATACCTGACAGTATAGAGATACTCGCTGTATCAGCTATTTGTCTTGGCATTAGTTTTCCAACTCTACATAACCACTTGAAGTCCATCGAAACCATTTTCCAGTACAGCGACTAAATGCTTTTCTTCCTCCGCAATTACAATCGCCTTCTTCTTTAGTCCAATCTCCAGTTTCATTTTTACTTCCACCAAAGTAAGGTCTAGCGTGTCCTTCAGTTACCAACATTGTATTTAAAGATATTTTAGAATCTATAGGGTATAAATCTCCTAATATCCTTCCGAACTTACCTTTACCTTCTTTAGCAGTCTTGAGTAAAATATTTCCCTTATGAATAGAACAGAGTTCTTTGAGCCTAGCTTTAGATTCAAGTCCCAAACTTTTCTCTCTCTTGTTTCGCGTTCTTGACTCAGGTGTATCAATCCCCATAAGCCTGATTCTATCTCGATAGATAATATCAAACCCCAAATCCAATTCGGCATCTACTGTATCTCCATCAACCACTCTTGTAATTTTAACCCTGTATTCGTACATTAAAGTTCTCCGACTCTCCGTATAGCTTCAATCGCTTGATCTCTTTGGTTATGTTTCTTGTGGCAATGAGGGCATTCGTTACGTAAGACTTGACCAAGAGCAAGTTGTATACTAGCTACGTATTCACGTACTCTCCCTCTAGTGATGGTGCTTCCTGCAATCTGTAAGACTTCATACTTACGCTTAATGCTAGTGCTAATCTTGTCTACTAGGTTCACTAAACTTCTTGTTTGCTGATCCACTGCATCAAAGTCAGTTCCAACCTCCAGTATGTCAAAGAGTTCGTCATCGATTACTTTCTCTCCATACTTCTCTACGAGTATTTTAAGCATTGCTCTAAGAAGAACTATTTCGCCATCAAGGTTATCTAGTTCTGTTCTTTTCTCTTCTGATTGTAGATGTTCTCTCAGTCTAAGGTTTTGAGCTATATTACTGTATATAACTCTTCCTTTCCCTGAGTCTCCTAGAGCAACATCCATTCTCTCTTCACTATCGTGATGTTTACATGCTCCGTATCCTAAGTGATCAGTTCCCCAACCTGCCTCAAATCTACACACCCCACCACCTTTCTTTCCTCTCCCACAGATAGGATCACCTTCATCCGAAAGGATTGGTTTACCATAATGTTCTTCTAGGGAAGCTAATTCTTTTTGTTCGATCATATATCCTCTTATGTATTTATATTCCTACTCGTTACCCTTATCAAGTGCAGGTTCAGAGAAGATTAATTCCACGTTATCGGTTACCGTCCAGTTAGCACCTGTAACTCCAGATACTTGAAACTCCTTTGTAACCAAGTTGCCGTCATTACCAACTTCATTCTGTAAAATCTTTAATACGCCTATGTCCATGTTTTTAAAGGTACAACTTCCACCCTTCGTCCATAAATTGCTTAAAGTTAATGTACCTATCTTTCCGTTAACCCCAGAGTTAGGAGCGTCAATCCATATGCGGTCATATGTACCTCCACTAGTTACCATAGCTTCTGCTTGATGATGTCCCCCTCCTATAGCCCTATTTCTAGCGTTACCAGATGTTTGGGTAATACTTTGCCCATCACTGGCGTTATGCTCTATAACTATTGTATGAGCATCTATATCGCTGAAGTCCATACTCTTACATCTAGACTTCTCAATTATAAATGTACCTACCTGTAGCCTTGTTCCAGTAAACGCGGGATCAACTACGGTAGGATTACCAGAAATTAAAACTGCTTCTGTACAAGCCGTACTTCCATTTGACCCACAGGTTGCAGGTAATGCAGAAACTTTTGCTCCTGCAGCATCTCCTGAGTAAACTGTTCCTGCTGATACGTTCTCAATAGTAATCTCTCTTACTGGTACAGCACCTAGGTTAATCCTTAACGTGTTATCTTTATCGTCAAAGTAAGAAGGAGTATCTAGTGGAGCAAGGTATACACCTGAGTCTCCATTTGAAAATGAGCGTTCCGCTAAGACGGTTTCGTTAACTATAACTCCAGTTCCTGCGGTAGACCCTACTGCCAAGAGAGATATGGCCATCTGTGGACTTAGCCCGAATGCACGAAGTAATGTGTAGGGAGATTTGAGTACATTAAAAGTTCTCTTCCACTTGGCTGATTCAGTATTCAGTCTTTCTATTAAACTGAATAGCTTATCTCTCCATATACATACCCTCTTGTATGCGTTGATAACTTTGCGAGGAAAGGCACGTATGTTTCTACGTGCTTCAGGTTGAAGTAAACCTGTAGCAAAAATCACGAGAGAAGTAGGTAATGTTATTAACCAGTTAGCATTTAACGTATCAATTACAGAACTCGTATAGAGTAGCGTTGGGTGAACCCAACATCCAACATAATTAATACATGGGGAAAGGTAAGGTTGAATCCATTGAACAGGATTTAAATAACTTAATGCCAATCCAACAATTCCACCCAGTATTAAGGAGACTGTTAGAACAATCGCCAATACGGTTAAAACTTTCTTCTTTAACGTATCCATATTAATCCTTTTTATATTCTCCCTTCTCTCCGATAAATCTTATCATAAAGCCCTTTCTTAGTGACATCCGCTAGGTATATATATCATACTTGCGTACAGTTAGAACCTATCTCATAATTAGGGTTCGGTATATTGTGCATATTTGTTATGAGCAACACTATGGTATATGTTCCTGAGCCTCTATAGGATCTATAATATCTATAGATAAATAAATAAATAGTAAATAAAAAAAGGATGGTAATTATATTAGATAAATAAATAAATATAAAAAAAGTATAAATTATAGGAAGGAAGGTACAAAAAGTGTTAGAAGAACACGCTCTAAAAGAAACAAAAGAATATATTTTGATAAATGGTGTGGGACAATTTAAAACTGAGGAAGAGTTTTTAAAACTTAGTGAGTTAGGAATTAAAAGTGATGCCACAATAACTTTTAATCCACAAGATAATCAGATTTATCATTTGGTTATACATAATGATAAAGCTAGAGTATCACTAGATTCTCAAGGTGGGATTTTAGCTAAAGGTACATTTAAATTCGACGATGGCTTAGACGAAAAAGCTGAGAAGATTTTCAATGCTATAAATGAAAATGATTTACAGGATTTTAAAGATGTGCTTCAGGAATTTTTTGAAAATGGTGATGCGATAAGTTTAAATCTTCAACCATCACAAGATTCTTTAGGTGAATTTAAAATAGCCTGTAACATTGAGGATAAAAATTCTAAAACTAATTTAGCTACTACAGCTTTATTAAATAGGAAATCAAAAGTTAAAAAGGCTTTAGAAACTAGGGCTAAGAATTGGATGAACAATCACAAGATTGATAAAAATAATTCCAAAGCTGAAGTATGCGAAAGTCATTTTTGCGAAAGTGAGGTTTGCAAAAAGGGATAATTAAAATCGAGTTAGGAAATTTAAAAAACTTCCTAACTCTTTTTCTTAAAAAAAATGAAAAATAAATTTGAAAATAAATTTTATTTAAATTTTTTAGAGATACTAAAAAGATAGTATAGATTAACCGCAAATTATTTTAACTTATTTAAGGGTTTTAATTGACAAGTAGAATTATAGGAAGGTTCTAAATGAAATATTGTAAAGCGTGTGGATTAGAAATTATATCTCTAATCTCAACTTATTATTCTAAACTAGGAATGATATTAAAGTGTGAAAATCCTGATTGTATTTTATATCCTACTCATGATTTAGATAGGAAAATAAAATGAGAAATGAACAATTAGAAATAGTTATTAACATTCCATCTCATGTAGAAATTTTAATGTGCGATAAATGTAATTATTATTCATGCTTTGATTGTAAGTTTAAAAGATTTATCAAGAAATTAATCAGGAAGGTTTTTTAATGAGAAAAACTCCTGAAGGTAAATATGTAAGTTATTCAGAATTATTTGAAGATTGTTATGGAAATGGTCGAGTTACTAAACAATATGTTATGAAAATATTTAAGGATCATGGTTTAGGAAAAATAGATTTTATTGAGTTTGTAGAAATGTTTGGTGATAAAAAATATTACACATTAAATCCTAGTTTTCAAATGTATTTAGGATATTAATTAAGCCTTCCTATAAGGAATCCTGAGCAAGATTTAAAACTGCTCTTAAAAAAATTAATAAATAAATTAATAAATAAATTAATAAAAATTATATATATATTTAAGGGAATCCAATGTTAAGGGTTGAACAAAAAATAGAAAAAGTTAGTGTTCATTTAAAACATGTAGATGAATATTCATTTAAAAGTTTTAATTGGATTAATTCTAATTCTGAGATGAGTAAAAATGATATCTATGTAGAAATTAAAGGGGAAAATACTTGGCTTGAGGAAAAAGAAGAATTAGGATTATTCCTTAGTTTTGATCAGGCAATAGAGTTAAGAAATATTTTAGATGATGAAGTAGAAAAAGTTTTACAAGATTTTGAAAAAGCAGTCATTTCAAAGTTAGAGAATAAAAAATCTCTAGAGGAAAATAATTGTGCATAATCATATTCTAGCAGGGGATTTTGGATACTTACCATCTTATGCTTCTGAAGTAATTAATTTAAAAGATTCTGATAATGAGATGAAAGATTATCTAGAACATTTAAAAGATTCTGTAGATATAGATATTTCAGACAAAGAATTAGAAGCGTCAATTAATGTTGTTTACGATAAAGATATGTTTCTAGTTGGTGCAACTGTTAACAGAAAATATTTCTTTATTGATTATGTTGAATTAGCTTATTGTGAATTTAGTAAATGTAAAGAAGAGGAATAAAAATGAGATGTAAAAATTGTAATTACATTTTTAATCACATGTGTAATTCTCATAAGAATTTAAAAAACACAATAATTTATCATTACGATAGATCGTTTCTAGAAAAGTGTAGAGATTATTTAAGGGAAATATTTTAATAGGGGTTTAAAAATGTCTATCTTAGAAAGAAAGAATTTAATAGAAAAACTAAATAAAATTTATGAACCATTATTTGATGGTCTAGGCGAATTGCAAGAATTAAAATCACAAGCTGAAAGTGTAATAAATGAAATAGAAGATCAATTAACTAATGTAGGTTATGATCTCGATTCATTAAATCAATTAATAATTTCTCAAGAAGATGAGTTAGAAAAAATAATTTTAATCTCTAAGAATAATTAAAAGGAAAAATTATTATGACTCAAACTTTTGATGAGTGGAAAAAAGAAACTTACAACGGTTGGACAAATAGAGAAACTTGGAATACATCTTTATGGATTGGAAATGTAGAACCTCTTTACAATTTAATTCTAGGGATAGTTGAAGAAAGTAAAAATTTAGGTGATTGTGCAGATAGATTAGAACAATTTTTATGGATAATTTGGGATGGAAAAACCCCTGATGATTGTAGTTTAAAGCCTGTAAATTTTGTTGAAATTGCAGAATCTTGGTGGGAAGAATTTAGAAATGATGACTAGAAAAGATTACATAGGTTTAGCAAAAGTTTTTAATAAAGAATTTAATTCAAAATCTTATGATACTTATGATGCTAATTCTTTAGCATGGGGTTTATTAAATAGTTTATGTGAATTTCTTAAATCTGATAACAAAAGATTTAATGAAGAAAAATTTAAAGAAGCTGTTTTTAAAAGAAATTAATAGGGATAGTTAAGATTAACCGCAATTATTTTAAAGGATAAATAAATATGAAGAAATTAAATTATCTAGAGAAATGGTCTAGGGCTGAGAATTATATGGGTGATGATCATTCAGATTCTTATATAGTTGTTATGAAATCTAGGGATTCAGATTTAATGGATCAAGTTAATTTTGATTCTACAAAAGAAGAATTAGACGCGTGGGAAAATTCTCATATTAAAGGTGATCATCATTTTGTAATAAATAATAGTCATTGGGCTGTAGGGTGGATTGAATATATTTTAATCACGCCTTGTGAAAATTGTGATGATAGCTTTGATGAATTATGTGAATGGGTTGACGATAATATTTCTCAAGTTATTTTTGAATCAGGCATATTAGATGAAGATACATTTTATGAAAAAGAATGTGAAAAGTTTTCTGATGATATTCAAGAATGGATTCATGAATGGATGGTTTATCAAGAACATAGACTTGAGGATAATTGGGAAGATTTAGATGTTTATGGAAGGGTAGAACAATTAGTTTCAGATTATGGTAGAGATTTAGAACATATTAGAGAAGAAGATATTGATAATGCTGTAGAAAAAGTATTTAAAGATTTAGGTTTAATAGATAGTTTAAAAAATTTAAAACTTAGGGCTGAAGAACATACTGAATCTAGGAATCATGTTCTAGGGAATTGGGATGATATTCATACAGATTATTGGAAAATCTCACACATGAATAATTTATTTAATGATGAAGAGTTTAGACCTAAAGAAAAAATGAATGTGAAATATTCAGACGCTATATGTATAACTTGTAAACGTGAAGTCAGAGTTACAGTTAAACCTTTGCCAAATGAAATTGATATAGCAGGTGAAGCTATAGCATTAAATTGTTGGTAACTAATGAGAATTCATAAATTCAAATGCTTAACCTGTAATGAATATTATCCTACAAAGTTAACTTATTACAGAGATATAAAAATGTGTGGATGGTGCGGTCATAAAAAAGAATTTGGAATAGAAGCTAAAGAGTTAAGGGATTTAACTTCTATCACTAGATTAATAGTTAGAGTAAAAATAGATGAGGAAAAATAATGCTTAACAAATATCTTACAAGTGAAATAGTAAAGATGAGGAAAGATAATATGAACTGTAAACCTTATGAGCATAAATGGGTACATCAGGAAACTACTTTAAGCAGAATAATGCCACCATTAGGGGAAGCGATAGATAAATTTCCTGAGACTAGAAAAGCTATTTTTAAGTGCGCTAATAAAAATTGTGATGCAACTCAAGAAACTCTTACAAAAGAAAGTTGGAAGGATGCAGAAAATGACTGTGAATAATAATGAAGTAGTTAGAGAATTAAAATCTATTAAAATTGAAATAAGTAATTATCAAAAATCTATGATGTTAGGTTCTAGGGCAAATAGTATTCTAGGGAAACAAGCCTATAGAAAGATAATTAAGATTGCTGAAAAAGATTTTGATGGATTAAAGAGTATTCATTTCTTCTTAGGTACATTAATAGAGGCTTTGAAAGAAGAAGGTTTAGATCAAAAATGATTTATAAACTATCAATTGAAACTCATTCGTTTGAGGATTGGGAAAAAGCTAGAGAGTTTTTTGATAATCCTAAAACATCTCCAATGACTCAACCTTATAGATTTGATATTAAGGCAAGTGATGCGTGGCGTAAAGTTAAAGCAAATCGAGATGAAGAATATATGAGAGAACAATTGTTTAATAAATTAAATAGCTGAGAGTGATTAATGGCAATGAAAAAATATAACAAAGTATTTTATATGTCTATATTAATAACTATTGTTTTTTTATTAAAAGGTTAAGGAGTATAAAGATTAAGGGGAAAGATTAAAAGAGAGAAGGAGAAAAATTAAATGTCATGTGAAATATGTGGTGAAGATTTAAACGGTCTTCAGTATGGGGTAATTGGAATTGACATTAAATCAACAGGTGATTATGTCGAATGGGAAACAGGAACTTATATACATATTTTTATACATAGAACTTGTTATGAAAAAGTAATAGAGAGTTTTAATAAAGCTATGACATATAGCTAAAGAGAGAGAGAATGGAAAGATTTAAGAATACATTAAGTGTAGGTGCTGAAAAGATTGCTGAAGAAATTCAAGTTAGCAATCAAAAAGAAATGAGTGAAGTATTTAATTTTATTTATAGTAGTGCTTCACCTCAAGAGATTTACGAGTGGTTAAGAAATCTTCAGTTTAAAGCATGGGATGAAGATGATTACCAATTTTATGTAGATAAAAGATATTACATGAATTCTTTTAAAGGATAGGATTATGGGTGAGAATAAAGATTTAGAAATGAATATTGGTAATCCAATTCTAGCTGATTGTATGGTTTGTCAAACACAAGAAGGTAGAGAAGAGTTTGGACAAAGTTCTCCAAAAGCATTACCTCTAGATTGTTATGAAGTTGCTTCTAGGTTTTTAGATCAAGAAGAATCTGTGAATAATCCTAAGTTACCAATGTGTAGTGACTGTTTACTTTATGCAGTTAAAAGTGGTGTTCATGTTAAACGATATGGAGAGTATTGGGATGGTAGCAATTCTATGTTTATTAGAAACACAGATGGAAAAGCTATAGAAGAAATGTTTAAAAAAGCTAAAGAAAGAAGAGGAGAAATTAATTGAAATATTTTACATATGATCAATTAAAAAGATTTAACCAATCTTCAATTAAAGCAAATAGAAATAGAACTCTTGACTGGAGAAGTATTAATAAACAGATCAAAGTTCTTGGACAAGAAAGAATGGCACAGAAAGAAGATTTATTATTTCCGATACTTTCTTCAATGATTCACAATGATAAAGAAATAAGAACAGAAGTAGCATTTGGTTCAGAGCGTATTTATTTAGATATTAGTTTTAAACAATATGCTAATTTAGATGACGATAAAAATGTTGGTGAAACAACTTTTATATTTTAAGTTTTTAACGTAAATAGTTTAAGGGTTAGCCACCTGAGAACGGTCTATGATTTACGAAATAATAATCTTTAAGAGAGAGAGAAAATGGCAAGTATTAAGGAAACCTATAAAGATCAAGATATCACTTGGGGTGATGGAAGAGTTGCTCTAGCAGGAACTCGACTTCATTCTATGTTGGTAGGAGATATGGTTAGGGATGCTGAAGAAAAACATCAAGGAATTCTTGATGGATATACATCCTCTATCAAATTTCATGTCGACAATATTGAAGGTCTAGCAGACGATCAGTTTGTTGAAGGTTTTATTGCAAAAAGAAATGGTAGTGGTTTTGATATCACTCCTGTGGATGATGCAAGAAAGATCGTTCTTAAAAAGCGACTCGTACTTAATCGTAAGAAAAACGATAGTAAGAAAAAAGACGAGTAGCTGATTGAGTTCATTAATAGGGTAGCGTTAAGTCTAAACTAAAAAGAGATAAGTAGACTTCAAAAAAGACTCTACATGTAAATTGTGTAAAAGAAGAGAGGAGCGTGGCTCGTTTCTTTCTTGGGATTAGTTCTCCAATTGTTCTTAATCTCGTTCCCTATTAGTGAACTTTAATTCATGAATTAAACTGCGGTGAAATCTAGTCTCAAGGTACTTCCATTCCGAAAGCCCCTATGAGATAATTATAGTCCACCTAAAAAGAGATAGGAAAATATGAATCTAGAACCTAAAAATTTAGATGATTTTATCGGACAGGATAAAATAAAAAACTCAATTAAAATTTCTTTAGAAGCAAGTAAAATTCGTAAAGAATCTTTCCCTCACATGTTGTTGTATGGTGGATCAGGTCTAGGAAAAACTACACTAGCAAATATTATTGCAAGAGAATTTAACACAGATATGTATACATATCTTGCTCCTTCAATGGATGGCACTGAAGATATGTTTCTAGCTTTGCGAGATATTAAAAAGAATTCATTTATATTTATAGATGAGATTCATGCTCTTCCAAGAAAAATGCAAGATATGATGTTAACCGTAATGACTGACTTTAAATTAGAGTCCAGTTCAGGATATAGATTTCCTATTCCTAAATTTACATTTGTAGGAGCAACAACAAACTTAGGACAATTATCAGAACCTTTTATAAGTAGATTTGGTTTTCCTATTCAATTAGAAAAATATTCAATAGAAGAAATTGAAATCATGATTGAGTTAAACACTAAAAGGAATAAGTTAAACCTTTCCCCTGATGCTATATCAAAGATTGCAAAAGTTAGTAGACGTAATCCTAGAACATCTAACAGAATTTTAGAAAGATGTCATGACACAGCTACAGTTCTTAAACAAAAACAAATAACTCTTGATATTGTGAATCAAACTTTAACCAATCTTCAGATAGATCAAAACGGTTTAACTGTAACTGATTTATTGGTACTCAATACTCTTGCATTCCAATTTGATTTTAGACCTACAGGTTTAAAGAATTTAAGTCTAGCAACTAATATAGATGAGAAAACAATTGAACAATTTTCAGAACCATTGTTAGTAGAAATGAAACTATTAGAAAGAACTACTAGAGGTAGGGTCTTAACAAGAAAAGGAATAGAATACGTTGCCTAAATTAACTAGAAAAACTTCTACCATGTCTATGATGGAATATAAATTTGGAAAACCAATTGATGATTTAATTATTAACGCGATTAAAGAAGCACATGGGGAACAAAGGGGAGCAAGTAATATTCTAGGGATTGCTGAATCAACTCTTAGTAGATGGGTAAATGAACTAAACCTTATTAAATATGTTTCTAAGATTCGTAAAGATAATGGATTAATTCCCACTACTCGTGCATTGCGTATGGAAATCTCAGGACAAGAAGTTATAGAACTTGCAGTTCAAGGACGTTGTACAGATTGTAATAAAAAGTTTGAAGAGTTTACAGACTATAGCATTACAGGTATTACAAAAATAGATAACATCACTGTAGCCATCATAAGAGATCAATTAAATATTAAACACTGGTTTAACCTCGATCTTTCCGTAGTAGCTATTTAACCTATATATTAAATATATATCATAGGTGGCAGACATACTTAACCTGCCATCTTGTATACAACATACAAGAAAACATTATCTAGGGAAAAATAAAAATATGCAAATTGATCACGGTGTGGTTTTAATACAAGATTTAAGTGAAGAAATATACAAGTTAAAGGATGAAAGAAAATCTTTAGACTCTAGGATATTAGAAATTGATAATGAAGTTAAAAGTATTTTAACTGACTTTTACAATCTAGCTGAAGCAGGGGATAGATTAAATGAATCTCCACAAAGTCTTTTAAGAGCAATAAGAGCAGGAAGATATGTTGGAGTTAATTACGGTGGTCGATGGTATGTAAAAGCTAATGATATTAGAGATGAAGCAGAGATTAAAAGAAGATTGGAAAGAGGTATTTAAGATGGTAAAAGATATTAACTGGAATGCAAATGTAGAAGATCTTCCCACAGATGAAGTGGAAGAATGGGAATTTAATTTAAGACCTGCGAATGATAAAGGTGATTCCGATATCCTTCAAGGAAGAGTTGATCCTCAACTAGGACGTATGGTTGATGAATTAATAATGGATGCGAAAGGAAAAGGTTTACCAATTAAGACTAGGGCTGACTTTGTTAGGCTTGCTGTATTCCGAACTACACAACATGTTCAGAAGTATCTTAAAAATCAAGATGAAAGAATAACTCACTACTTATTACTTGAGAAACAAATTGCCCAAGAAGCACAAAAGTCTGCAATGTTAGA
>Ga0310345_10001082_pt1 | contig 32386 bp, 23 predicted proteins | sample HC15DNA20500_MG_FD_204667 | JGI IMG/M metagenome (GOLD analysis project Ga0310345, IMG submission 204667) | Marine microbial communities from station ALOHA, North Pacific Subtropical Gyre - HC15-DNA-20-500_MG | ecosystem: Environmental > Aquatic > Marine > Oceanic | place: Pacific Ocean: North... | reverse complement strand
CGATGAGTTCGGGATGCTCGATGTAGTTCGAGCAGGTGTCGATCACGCCGGGGGCGAGGATCTTGTCGGAAGGCAGCTTGGCTTCCTTCCACACCTTCCATTCATGCTCGTGGCGCGGGTTGGCTGCTTCGAACAGGACCGTCGAAGGCCGCGCCTTCAGCACGATGTCGATCACGCGCTCAAGCGGGATGTCGTGGTCATGCGGACCTTCGTAGTTGCCCCAGCACACGTGCATGCGCATCTTCTCAGGCGGAATGTTGGCGGTCGCGGCATTGAGCGCCTCGACATTGGCGGCAGCGACCTTGAGGAAATCTTCCTCGCTCATGTCCTGATAGCCGGTGTGGCGGCTCATCGCGAGATCGGGGCAATCGAGCTGGAGATAGAAGCCCTCATTCACGATCGTCTCGTATTCCTCGCGCATCGCATCGGCGAGATCGGCGAGGTAGGCCTCATGGCTCGGGTAATGCCGGTTGACCTGAAACGCGGTGATGAGCCCCGGCGAAGCGGCGTTCATGAAGGCTTCGGTGTCCGGCCCGGCATGCTTGTCGAGCGCGGCACGGAAGCGGCGGATATCATCGTGCAGCGGCTGGAGCGAGACGAGGCGCACGTCGCCGATGCACGAGGCGCGGACGAATTCCTGGCTGCCCATGATCGCCGAAAGCTTCTTGGCAAGGTTCGGCACTTCGGCGAGGTCCGCCGCCGGCTTGCGATCGATATGGCCGCCGAAGCCCGAAAGCCGCTCGATCATGTAGGTCGAATAGCCCACTTTGCCGAGTTCGCCGTCCGATACGACCGAGACGCCAGCCTCGACCTGCGCCTTCACGGCAGCATCGACGGCGGCGGCGACGACGGTGTCGAAGGCCTCGGCATCATAGGCCTCGCCCTTGTCGCGCGCGAGGAGCAGCGGCGTGAGTTCATCGCCGCGCGGCAGGCTGCCGACATGGGTGGTCTTGATCTTGGCCATCACGCATCGCTCCAGTTCATGGTTGTGAACTTTTCATAGAGGATGGAACGGAAGTGGCAAGCGCCCGTTAGGCTGCCTTACTGCTTTGCCGCGGCCACCAGTGCCGGATCGGACAACGCCTTGCGAACCAGCGCGGCATAAAGCGCATTGTATTGCTGGAAGGCCTCCTCGATCGCCAGCGCGCCGATGAAGTCGGAGTGCCACTGCGCCTCGACCCGGTACTCCTTGGCGAAGACAGACCGCCCCCCACGCGAAAGCGTGATCCGCGCGCCGAGCGATCCGCCGCCCTTCTTGATGTCCTCGCTCGCCTGGCTTTCGGTGAGTACGCCGCTCAGCTGCAGCGGCGAGGCCGGATCGAGCTTGCCGGCTGCCTTGAGCTCGGTCTCGAACGTCGCTCCCAGAAACTCGGCGAAGTTGCGGCCCTTCGGCGGCTTCAACACGCCGAGACGGATGCCGATGCTGCGGCCGATCTCCTTCGATGCGGCGGTGAACGGCCCCAGCGCCATCGGCGGCACATCCTGATTGCGCAGCACCCGCACCGTTTCCAGCGAGGGCGGAAGTTCGGCCACAGGCATGGCGCAGGCCGCGAGGGCAAGCAGCGCCAGCGCGGTCAGCCCTGCACGCATCCGATCAGCGCGGGAAGGCGGGATCGGCGACAATGTTGTTCACGCCGCGCGCGAGCGCCTGCCGGACCAGCACCTTCACCGCTTCATCGGCAGTCTTGTACTCGGTGCCGGGCACCTCGACATCCTTCTTGCCATACTTGGAGTAGAGTTCGTGTTTCACTTCGGTATGGATCGGCGCGGCGCCGGTGGCGGGCACATAATCGATGCTGACGAGATAGTGATCGACCGCCAGCACGCCGCCGAACAGGCCAAAGCCGAGCCCGGCGCCAAAGGCCTGCTTCTTGGCCTTGTCCAGCTCTTCCTTGATCACGAGGTTGTTGAACTTGATGCTGATGATCGCGCCGTTGGCAGTGGGTGCATCGGTCACTTCGCTGAACGCGCCGGTCCCCTTGAGGTCTTCCATCGCCCACGGCGTCACCACCTTGGTGGCCTTGGCATTGGGCTTGCCATCGCGCTGGAACTCGAAAATGACCTGCACCGGTTGCGGCTTGGCCGGGGTGACCTTCTCCTCGGGCTTCACTTCACCCAGCGCATTGGCGACATAGAATTTCATCGCCTGCGCTGCCTGGGGCAGCGTGCTCAGCATCAGGGCCAGCGCAGCAAGGCGCAGCAGCTTGCCCCGATGTCTGCCGATGAACCGGTTCCAGTGTGCCATTATCCCCTCCCGTTTGGCTGTTGGCCGACAAGGTAACAGCCGCCGTTTACCACTCAAGGACAAATGTGACGGCGACCAGCGCAAGAAAGACATTGCAGCGACACGCATCCCCGCCTTATGTTACCGCTACCACAACACAAGGGGATAGCGATGCGGAAGGGTATGGCCGGAAGGCTGCTGGCAGGCGCGTGTCTGCAGTTCACGGCAATGGCAGCGCAGGCACAGACGCTCACGGTCAGCCCGGCGCAGACGCTCGAGGCGCAAGGGCTCAGCGTCATTGTCGAGCAGAACCACTTCAGCCCGATCTTCTTCGACGAGAAAAACGCCGGCGTGCAGATGATCCTCCACGGCGAACGCATTGCCACCGATGGCGAGGTCCGCCTCAGTCCCACGCCCGAGCAGTGGGCGCCGGTACCGACCTTCGGCGCGCGCACCTTGGGCACCGCGCCGGGCGAGATCGTCGTTACGTCAAGCTATCCGGAGCATAACCTCAAGTACCGCGTGAAGGTCACACCGGAAGACGGCGGCTTCCGCATCGCGGTCGATCTCGATGCGCCGCTGCCGCCTCAGCTGGTCGGCAAGGCCGGGTTCAATCTCGATTTCCTGCCGACCGCCTATTTCGGCAAGACCTTCCTGATGGGCTCCACGCCGGGCCTGTTTCCGCGCAACGCGGCGGGGCCGATGGCGAAGGACCAGTCCGGCGATCCGCTGCCGATTGCTTCCGGCGCGCAGACGATCACGCTCTCTCCCGAGGACCCGACGACCCGCGTTACGATCACCGCCAACGCCCCTCTCGCGCTCTATGATGCCCGCAACCGCGCGCAGAACGGCTGGTTCGTGGTGCGCTCGATGATCGAGGCGGGGGCGACCACGGACGCCGTCGTCTGGCACGTGAAGCCCAATGTGATCCCCGGCTGGACGCGCGCGCCGGTGATCTCGTTCAATCAGGCGGGCTATACGCCGGGCCGCGAGAAAGTGGCGCTGATCGAGCTTGATCCGGCGTTCAACGGTCCGGCGGAAGCGACCCTCGTGCGCCTGACCGAAAGCGGCACCCGGGACGTTCTCACCGCGCCGATCCAGCCGCGCGGCAAGTGGCTGCGTTATGCTTATGCAGCGTTCGATTTCTCCACCGTGCGCGAGCCCGGGCTCTACGCGATCCGCTATGCCGGGCAGACCACCAACCCCTTCCCCATCGCCGCCGATGCCTATGCGCGGATCTGGCAGCCCTCGCTCGATACCTTCCTGCCGGTGCAGATGGACCACGTGACAGTGCGCGAGCAGTACCGCGTGTGGCAGCGCGATTCCCACCGCGACGATGCAAGGCAGGCGCCGCCGAACGTCACGCTGTTCGACGGCTACCGCATGGGCACCGCGCTCGATTCCCCGTTCAAGGCGGGCGAACATATTCCGGGTCTCGCCGTCGGCGGTTTTCAGGATGCCGGCGACTACGACATCCAGACACCGCAGAATGCGCAAGTGGTGCGCGATCTGGTCTGGGCGCAGGAACTCTACGGCATCGACTGGGACGAGACGCATGTCGACGAGGCGGCGCGGCTGGTCGAGATCCGCAAGCCCGATGGCACTGCCGATGCGCTGCAACTGATCCGCCACGGCGCGCGGCAATTGCTGGCGCAGTACAAGGTGTTCGGCCACGCCATCGTCGGCATCATCGACCCGACCTTGCAGCAGTATACCCACCTCGGCGATGCAGGCTCGCAGACCGACGGCCGCATCTATGACGCCGCGCTGGGGGCGAACACCATCGCGGGAGACCGTTCGGGTGTGCCGGACGACCGCTGGGCCTTCACCACGCACTTCCCTGCCAATGACCTTGCCATCGCCGGGGGCCTTGCCGCCGCCAGCCGCGCGCTGGCGGCGCTGGACCCGGCGCTGTCAGCCGAGGCATTGGCGGCAGCCAAGGCGCTGTGGGAGAGCCAGAAGAACGCCAGCGGCAACAGCAGCGACGGGCGCGACGACGGCGGCTACGATCCCGGGCTGCTCGATGCGGCCAAGGTGTCTGCCGTGGTGGAACTGCTGATCACCAGCAAGGGCGATCCCGCATATCAGGCGGACCTGCGCAAGCTGCTCCCTGCCATCGAGGCGCGGTTCGAGCGGATGACCGGCCCAGCCCTGCGCGCTTTGCCCTGGATGGATGCCGCCTATGCCAAGCGCATCCGCGCCAAGGCGGCGGGCGTGAAGGCCAAGGTCGACGCGTGGATCGGCGGCAATCCCTTCGGCGTGCCGATCAGCACGGGCGGCTGGGCCGGCTCGGGCCTCGTCGCGGCGTTCGGCAGCGACATGTACATGCTGCACAAGGCGTTCCCGGATCTGATCGGCCCGGAATACACCCTGCGCGCGCTCGACTACATGCTGGGCCGCCACCCCGCGAACAACCTCTCGTTCGTCTCTGGCGTCGGCGGGCGGTCAAAGCTGATGGGCTACGGGCACAACCGCGCGGACTACGGCTTCATCGCAGGCGGCATGGTGCCGGGCGTGCGGGTGATCCAGCCCGACTATCCCGAGCACATGACCGACTGGCCGTTTCTCTGGTTCGAGAACGAATACACCGTGAGCACGACCGCGAGTTACATTCTCGCCGCGCGGGCAGCCGGCGCGGCGACCGCGGAGAAACCCTAGGCGCCACGTTCCTCGCCAGGGCGCTTGCCGGTGATGCGCAAGTAGAAGCGCGAGAAGTACGAGGGGTCGTCGAAACCCAGTTCGGCGGCGACCTGCGTGCCGGTGGCATTGGTATAGCGCAGCAGGCGCTGGGCTTCGAGGGCAAGGCGGCGGTGGATCAGGTCCATCGGCGAGCAGCCCAGCCGCGCGGCCGTGAGCCGCGAGAGCGTCCGCCGGGTAAGGCCCAGCGCTCCCGCATAGAAATCGAGATCGCGGTGCTGGCGGTAGTGCAGCTCGACCAGCTGGCGGAAGCGGGCAAGGCGCTGGTCGTCGCCCACCGAGGCCCCTGCCCCGCCCTCACCCCGGCCGATCGTGCGGATCAGGCTTTCGGCGAGCGCGAGGAACAGCGGATCCTGCTGCTGCCATTCCTGCTGCAGGCCGAGCATCTCGCGCGCGAGCCACAGCGCGCGGGCGGCGGCTTCCGCTGAAAGCTGCGCGATGCCGCCCTGTGCGAGCATGGTCAGCAACGGGTCACCAGCCCCGACCGCACGTGTGGAAAAATCGGTGGACAGCGTGAGGACAAATCCGCGCGTGCCCTGGCGGAAACGGAAGCCGTGAACGGCGGCGGCGGGGACGATAACCCGGCCCGGGCTTTCCAGCTCTGTCGTCTCGCCGTCGAGGGTAACGCTGGCATGTCCCTCCTCTACCAGCAGCACCTGCACGAAATGATCATGGCGGTGGATCCCGATCTCCCAGTCATGCAGCGCGCTGCGCTCCGCAATCGTCTCGATATGCGCAAAGCCGCCGGGGGCGATGCCATCACCTTCGCCATAGAGCGCGTAACGGGGGATCACTGCTGCCATGTCCCGAAAGTACCATATGTTTGTCCTGCGCCTGCCTTCCGTCCAATCGTCGGGCCTGTCAAATGACGAAACATGACCCGCGCGTGGCGGGCACCCATGGGAGAGACCTTCATGCACACGCAAGTTGCCATCATCGGCGCGGGTCCCGCCGGCCTGCTGCTCGGCCATCTTCTCAAGGCCGAAGGCATCGATTGCGTGGTGATCGAACGGCAGACGCCCGACTATGTGCTCTCCCGCATCCGCGCCGGCGTGCTCGAACAGATCACCGTCGGCCTGATGGAGCGGCTGGGTCTCGATGCACGGCTCAAGGCCGAGGGCCTCGTCGAACAGGGCTTCAACTTCGCCGACGGCGAGCGGCTGATCCGCATCGATGTCGAGAAATTCACCGGCAAGACCGTCTGGGTCTATGGCCAGACCGAAATCACCAAGGACCTGATGGACGCCGCCCCCGAACGCGGCCTCGAAGTGATCTACGGCGCCGAAGACGTGGCCCTGCACGATGTGGAAAGCGACGCGCCTTCGGTCACCTTCCGCCGCGATGGCCGCGTGGAACGCCTGACCGCGCGCTTCATCGCCGGGTGCGACGGCTTCCACGGCCCTTCGCGCAAGGCCATCCCCGCATCGGTCGGCCGCGAGTATGAACGCGTCTATCCCTTCGGCTGGCTGGGCATCCTTGCCGATGTGCCGCCGTGCCATGACGAGCTCATCTACGCCAATCACGAACGCGGCTTCGCGCTCGCCTCGATGCGCAGCAAGACGCGCAGCCGCTATTACATCGATGTGCCGCTGACCGAGAAGATCGAAGACTGGAGCGACGACCGGTTGTGGGACGAACTTGCGGTGCGGCTGGGACCAGAGGCAGCCGCGAACATCACGCGCGGCCCCGCCATCGAGAAATCGATCGCACCCTTGCGCTCCTTTGTGTTCGAGCCGATGCGCCATGGCAGCCTGCTGCTCTGCGGCGATGCCGCGCATATCGTGCCGCCGACAGGGGCCAAGGGGCTCAATCTTGCCGCGAGCGACGTACATTATGCGGCGGAAGCGCTCTGCGGCTATTTCAAGCACGCCGACCATGATGCCGTGGCCGCCTATTCGGGCAAGGCTCTCGCCCGCGTGTGGAAATGCGAGCGCTTCAGCTGGTCGTTGACCAAGCTGATGCACCGCTTCCCCGACGATGGCCCGTTCGAGCGCGCGATGCAGGTGGCCGAGCTCGACTACATCGCCTCGAGCGATGCGGCTCAGGCAAGCATTGCGGAGAATTACGTGGGGTTGCCGGTTTAGGGCATCCTCGCCGCCATATCGTCACGGCGCCGTCACAGTCAGGCGACAAAGAGCCGTTCGTAACACCGGGTCCAACGCGGAGCCCGGATGGGAGAACCGGCTTCGATGCGGCAGATCGACATCCTTCTCACGGACCAGCTTCGTGGCGGACACGACAGCTTCGTGCATGGCGATTTGCGCGTGGTCTTTCATCGCTGGAACTGGGCCGCGCCCTTGCCGCTCCTCGATGGCAGCCCGTGGGCCTTCGTCGACTGGCTGCTGCCCGAGCTTTCCGGGCTGGAACTATGCCGCCGCCTGCGCTGCGATACGCAGACCGAGGCAGCGCATATCACGATGGTGCTCGAGGAAGACGACGCCGATGCCAAGCGCCGCGCGCTGCGGGCCGGGGCGGATGACTACATCATCGGCCCGATCGACCGCGCGGCGGTGCTCGACCGGGTGCTGTCGGTGCAGCTGCCCGAGCGCGAGGCCCCGGCCCGCTCGCTCAAACTGGGCGATCTCTCGCTCGACCTCACGGCCTTGCAGGCGCGCTGGCAGGGCAAGCCGGTGCCGCTGATGCCCAACGAATTGCGCCTGCTGCGCTACCTGATGGAGCAGCCCGGCCACGTGTTCAGCCGCGCGCAGTTGATTGCCGCATTGGGCAAGAAGGAACAGCCGATCGACGAGCGCACAGTCGACGCATGGGTCAGCCGCTTGCGCCGCGCGCTGCGCGAGGCAGGCGCGGGCTATCCGCTGCGCACCGTGCGGTCGCTGGGGTATGTGCTCGACAGGCCCTGACCAGCGAGAACCCCGGCTTCCGACAAGGAAACCGGGGCCTTTTGCTTACAGATCGTGGCCGAGCTTGATGCCGAACACCTGCGGCTTGATCGGATAGTAGCGCGCAGCGCCGCCGCAGATCGACGGGGTGCAGACGGTGTTGATGCTGAGGATGCCACGCTTGTCGAACGCGTTCTCGATGAAGGCCGAGATGTCGTAGCCCGATACCTTGGCGCCCAGCGAGAAGTCGAACGTTTCGAAGCCCCTGGTCCGGCCAAGCAGATCGGCCTCACGCGTGGTGAGGTACGAGCGCGTGCCCGACTGGTGGTTGAGCGAAGCCTGGACGAAGGCCTTGGCCTTGCCCATGTCGAACTCGTAGCGCGCGGTCATGTTGCCCTTGAACCGCGGCTGGACCGGCAGCGGCGTGCCCCTGGGCGCAGCCACGACGCCGAGCGAGCAGTCCGGGTTGCCATTGGTATCGAACGAGCAGAAGTCGGTCGTCAGCTTGCCGTCGATCAGCGCGCCCGAACCGGAGAGGTTCAGCCCGCCGAGCCGCAGGTTGAAGTCCATTTCCGCGCCGTAGACCCGCGCGTTGCCGGCGTTGTAGATATTGGTCACGCCGCTGGAGCCGACCGGGCTGAGACCGTACTGCAGATTCTTCCACTGTTCGTAGAAGAGCGCGCCGTTGAGCCGGAACTTGCGGTCGAACCACGAGGTCTTGAAGCCCAGTTCGTAGTTGTTCAGCGTATCGGAAACGTAAGGGTTCACGTTCGGGCGGCGGTTGTTGCCGCCGGGGCGATAGCCCGTCGAGTACGTCGCATAGACCAGCCGGTCCGGATCGATCTTCCACGTGAGGTTGACGCGGTGCGTCTCGCTGGTCTTCTTGGCCTGACGGTCGAAGTTGTTGCAGATACGATCATCGGCGACCACGGGAACGCAGTTCGCGTCCGTGGTGTTCGACGCGAAGCCGGAGAAGCCGACGAAGGTGTTGTTGTACTTGAACACGCGGATACCGCCCGCGAGCGTAAGCTGGGGCGTGATATCGAACGAGCCGTCGATGAAGGCGGCATAGTCCCGGTCGACGCGGTAGGCGCGCGTCGCGAAGAGATCGTCGCCCGACTTGGGCACCGCCGGCGAGTCCGGAATCGCGGCAAGGCCGTTGATGTAGTAGTCCGCGACGATCCGGTCGGTCTGGCGCTGGAAGAACAGGCCGGCTGTCAGCTTGTAGCGCTCGCCGGCGGGCGACGAGATGCGCAGTTCGTGGCTCTGCTTGGTGAGGGCGTCGTGGCCGTGGACCTGCTGCGTGGGATCGAGGAAGCCGCCGTTGCCGGTCGGGAAGTAAGTATAGTAGCCGCCTCCGATGGCAGGATCAGGATCAGGCTGGATCTGGTCGTAGGCGACCGAGTATTCCGAATAGTCGCTCAGGTTGTCGATCTTGCGGTCGAAATAGCCGCCGGCGTAGGTCAGGTCCCAGTTGCCGATCTTGCCATTGATCGTCATCGTCGCGAGCACCCAGTCGTCGCGATTGCGCGAGGGGCCGAAATCGGTGACCTTGAGATCGCCGATGCGCGGATCGAACAGGAACGAACCGCGCGTGACCTGGTGCTGATAGATGACGGTAGGCTGGATCGTCCAGCTGTCGTCGAGATCGACCTTGAGCGCAGCACGACCGCCGACCGTGTCGGTGGTGTTGACGTTGTCCTTGACGTACTTGGCGTTGTTTACGGTAAGGTTGGTCGCATCGTTGCCGTCACCGAGCGTATAGGTGCGCGAGCCCGCCACGCTGTCGATATAGCCGCCATCGCGCTGGTAGTAGCCGACGACGCGCAGCGCCGCGCGGTCGCTCAGCGGGATGTTGAAGAAGCCTTCGACGCTGCCGCCACCGGTGCCCTTGCCGACTTTGTTGCCCGAGACGTCGATGCGGCCCGCGAAGCCCTTGGTGTCGGGCTTGGCCGGAATGATGCGCAGCGTGCCGGCGAGCGAGCTCGAGCCGAACAGCGTGCCCTGCGGACCCGAAAGCGCTTCGACCCGGGCGATGTCGTAGACGTGGAGGTCGACCGCGTTGCCAATGGTGGTCACGGGGATTTCATCGAGATAGAGCGCCGCGGTGGGCTGCGAACCGCCGCGCAGGCCATCGCCGCCGCTGGTGATGCCGCGGAAGGACAGCTGCGTCTGACCCGGACCGAAGGACTGGAAGGAAACGCTGGGCAGCGCCTTGGCATAGTCATCGAAGCTGGCAACGTTGAGCTGCTCGAGCTTCTGGTTGCCGAAAGCCTGGATCGAGATCGGCACGTTCTGCAGGTTCTCGCTGCGCTTCTGCGCGGTCACGATGATTTCGGTGCCATCGGATGCTGCGGGGGTCTCTGCTGCGGCCTGCGGAGCGGTCTGCGCGAGGGCTGCAGGTGCTGCAAATGCTGCGGTCGCCATGAGAATGCTGCGCAAAACGCGCGAGTACGCCGTCGTCATATTATCTTTTCCCACCTCGTTGGTCCCCCAGGACGGCGTGACCGTGGTCCGACTTGGTGCAGATTTCAACCGTGTTTCAGCACGATGTCAGCTTGCAGTCCGATGCGTGGCCGAATTGCAACGTAATATTGCAAGCGGGCTTTACCAGCCGGAGGGCACGGCGGGATAGGCGGGGAGGACTTCGCCGAGCGCGGATTTGAGCGGATCAAGGAAGGGTTCGAACGGTTTCCACGCCTCCGTGCCCTCACGGAAAATCGGCCGACGGACCTGTTCGGAACTCGGCGTGCGCACCGCACGTTCGGTCTCGTAGAAGGCAAGGCAGGCTGGCTCGAACGGCAGGCCGCAAGCACCGAGCAGCGCCCGCACTTCGGCCTCGGTATCATCAACCATCCGCTCGTAGATCACGCGGTGGACGGCGCCGGGGATCACGCGGTCGATATGCGCCATCAAGCGGACGTAGTCGCGGTAATAGGCGCCCATGTCTTCCAGCGAATAGGAAAAGCCCTGCCCGCGCGCGAAATGCTGCTTGAAGTTGGAGAAGCAGCACGAGAGCGGATGGCGCCGCGCGTCGATGATCTTGGCGTTCGGCAGGATCAGCCGGATGAACGGCACATAGAGCCAGTTGTTGGGCAGCTTGTCGATGAACAGCGGCCGCGCGGTGTGGCGCTGCACGCGGGTGCGTTCGAGATATTGCTCTCCGAGATCGCGCAGCTTGGCAGGGTCGATGCTGGCCAGATCGGCCGGGTAATGCTCCAGCGTCCGGGCAAGGATGCCGATATCCGGCAGTTCGCTGGTGCCTTCGACCTGGCTGTGGCTGGAGAGGATCTGCTCCACCAGCGTGGACCCGGCGCGCGGCATGCCGAGCACGAAGATCGGGTCCGGCGCGGGGCATCCGACCCCCGCAAGCCGTGCAAACAAGTCCGGCGTGGCGACTGCAATCGCCGCATCGACCGCCGCCTTGGTATCGGCCGCCTTGTACTGCAACCGCTTCTTCCGCAGCGCATTGCCCGCAGCGTAATGCGTGAACGCAGCCTCGGCTTCCTTGCGGTCCTCATGCGCCTTGCCCAGCGCGAAATCGAGGTGCCAGCGGTCTTCGGGCGAAACGGCCTCGTCCGCCAATGCAGCGCGCATCGCGGCGATGTCGTCGTCGGAGAAGCGCACGGTCTTGAGGTTGGCGAGGCTCCACCACACTTCCCCCAGCCCCGGCTGGATCGCCAGCGCGCGGCGATAGGCGGCAATGCCCTCATCCAGCCGCCCGACCGTCTTGAGCAAATGCCCATAGCTCATCCACACCTTGGGCTGGTTCGGCGCATCCTTCAGCACGCGGGCATAGAGCGCGAGCGCCTCGTCGAATTCGCCAATGCGGCCATAGGCGGCGGCCTGCAGGTTGGCATTGCCGAGGTTGTCGGGATCCTCGACAGTAACCCGCGCCAGTTCCTCAAGCGCCTCCGTCAGCCGCTCGGTGCGGTAGAGCACGAGCGCGAGATTGGCGCGCGCGGGCGTGAAATCGGGCGCGAGTTCGATGGCGCGGCGCAGCAGGTTTTCCGCATCCTGATAGCGCCCGATGCGCCCCGCCAGCTCGGCAAACAGGCGGATCGCGCGCACGTCGAACGGGTTTTCCTTGAGCAGCGTGCGCAGCAAGGGTTCGGCCTCATGCAGCAAGTTCTCGTTCATCGCGATTGCCGCGCGGATGAGGCGGGGATCGTAATTCGGGGCGTTGACGGTCTGGCTGGCCATGGCGGCGGACAAGAAACACGGTGACGCGGCGCGATCAAGCGTTAGTCTGTCACGCCAATGGGAAACCCCCGAGGACCGTTCGTGTCGAGCGAAGTCGAGACACCGCCCGCAAGTGTCTCGACTTCGCTCGACACGAACGGGGGGGAGCGAAAATGGAGCACTAATGAGCAAGGAGCCGCGCGGCCTCAATTTCTGGATGGTGCTGGCGCTGTGCGTGGGCAACATGGTCGGCTCCGGCATCTATCTGCTGCCTTCGACGCTGGCGCCCCTGGGCACGAACCAGCTGCTCGGCTGGATGGTGACCATCGCCGGAGCCACCGCACTCGCCGCCGCTTTTGCCCGCATGGGCGCGCGCCTGCCCGGTTCGGGCGGGCCCTATGCCTATGTGCAGGCGGCGTTCGGGCCGTTTGCCGGTTTCGTCGCGGCGTGGAGCTACTGGGTGCTGCTGTGGAGCGGCAACGGCGCGATTGCCGTCGCGGTCGTCAGCAATCTCAGCCTTGTCGTGCCATGGATCGGCAAGACCCCCGGCGTGCCTGCCCTGCTTGCTGTCGCCTGCGTCTGGGGGATGACCGCGATCAACATCCGCGGCGTGCGCGCGGCCGGCGCCTTCTCGGTGGTGACGACCGCGCTCAAGCTGCTGCCGCTGGTGCTGCTGATCCTGCTCGCGCTGTGGTTCGCGCTGAGCGGAACCCCGCGCGTGGTGCAGCCGCCGGTCTCGATCGCGCCGGGTGCCATCGCGACGGCGGCGGGGCTGACATTCTGGGGCTTCCTCGGCCTTGAATCCGCAACCGTCCCGGCAGGCAAAGTGGAGAACGCCGCGCGCGTGGTGCCTCTGGCCACCATCATCGGCGTGGTGCTGACGGGCGCGGTCTATTTCGGCATCAGCCTTGCGTTCTGGGCCTATATGCCCGCCGATCAGGCCGCCGCTTCCCCCGCCCCGGTCGCCGATTTCCTCGGCCGCACCTTCGGGGGCAACATGGCCTCGGTCGTCGCCGTGTTCGCCGCGATCAGCGCATTCGGCACGCTCAACGGCTTCATCCTCCTGCAGGGCGAGATGCCGCAGGCCATGGCGCGCGGCGGCGTCTTCCCGCAGTGGTTTGCCGCCGACGGCAAGCGCGGCACGCCGGTGCGCGCGCACGTCGTCTCCTCGCTGCTGCTGACGGCAGTGACCTTGCTCAACTACGGGCGCGGGCTCGGCGACTTGTTCCAGTTCATCGCCTCGGTCAGCCTTGCCGCCGGGATGCTCGCCTATTTCATGAGCATGATGGCCGCCATCCGCCTCCTGCCCGAAGAGCGCGGCCTGATCGTGCTGGCGCTGGGCGGCGCCGCGTTCATCGGCTGGGCGACGTGGGGCCTCGGCGCCAGCGCGGTGGGCTATGGCCTCGGGCTGGTGGCGCTCGGCGTGCCGGTCTACCTCGCGGTGCGGCGTGGGCAGGAGGCAGCGCTCGCATGAAGCCCCGCTGGTGGAAGCGGCTCTGGCTGCGCTATCTCTACTACTTCAAGCAGCATTCGATCATCGCCGGCACGATCACGCTGTGGGTCCTGTGGGTGATCCTGCAGATCGGCTGGCAGCTATTGCCGTTGGTCCTTGAGTTCCTGATCAGCGCAGTCTGAAGCCAGCCCACGCCGAGCGCGCCATCACAGTCGCGGCATAGTAGACCACGCCGATCACCAGCCAGCGCAGCATGGCGACGTCCATGTTCTTGACCACAAAGGCCGCCACAAGCACCGCCGGAATGCCGCCGAGGATGATGCCCGTCACCACGCGCAAGTCGATCTCGCCTATGCGGATATGGCTGATGCTGGCCGCCGCCCCCGCGATGGCGGAGCTGCCTGCCATGACCGGGAAGGCATAGCGCGGGTCCATCCCCATCAGGCTGAACATGATCAGCGTCGGCGCCGAATTGCCCACCCCGAAATTGACCAGCACGCCCAGCGCGAAGTTCGCCGCAATCGCCACGAGCATCCACGGCAGCGAGAGGGTGGACGCGCTTCCGCCGCCGGGCATCAGGTGGAGGTTGATGAGGACGAAGATGCTCGCCGCGATCAGCAGGCCGACCGCGACGGTCGACTGCACCAGCCAGACCTGCGCGCGCGAGACCAGCGGCGCGCCGATCAGCGCGCCCACCAGCAGCGCGAGAATGCAGCCGACGAGCAGCGCCGGATCGATCTTGCCGCCAAGCAGCAGGAAGAAAATGAACGCCTGCACCATCGAGGGCCCGGTGTGGCCAACCAGCAGCGTCGACGGGATCAGCCGGTCCGGCACCATCTTGCGGAACTTGATCCACGCGGTGGAGGGCGCGAACGAGCCAATCCCCAGCGTGTCGAAGAAGTTGGTCACCGCCCCCAGCAACAGGGCCTCCGGCCGAGGCGCCACCTGCTGCGCGATCGCCGCGCGCAGCACCGCGGCAGCATAGCCGAGCGTTCCCAGCCCCAGCAAGATCAACAGCGCTGTCAGCATTCACGTCCCCCCTGGCCCCTTGTGAGAGAGGCTAGAGGAAACCGCTTGTGCTGCAATGCCCTTAACGTCCGCGGTGGAGCACCTTCCACAACGTACCGCGATCGCGGATGATCTCCGCCGCCGCGTTGTGGCCCGGCGCGCCGGTCACACCGCCGCCGGGGTGCGTGCCCGATCCGCACATGTAGAGGCCCTTGATCGGCGAGCGGTAATCGCCATGCCCCAGCACCGGCCGCGCGGCCCAGAGCTGATTGAGCCCCATGTTGCCATGGAAGATGTCGCCGCCGATGAGGCCGAACTTGCGCTCCAGATCGAGCGGCGAGTGGATCTGCCGCGCGATGACCGCCTGCTTGAAGTTGGGCGCGTGGTCGTTGACGGTATCGATGATGAGGTCCGCCACCTTCTCGCGGTGCTTGTCCCAATCGACCTTGGGATCGAACTGCTGGCAGAACAGGCTGGCGACATGCTGGCCCGGAGGCGCGAGGCTGTCGTCGATGGTGCTCGGCAGCTTGATCTCGATGATCGGCTTCTTCGACCAGCCGCCCGTCTGCGCATCGATGAAGGCCTGGTCCATGTAGTCCATGCCCGGCGCGATGATGATGCCGGCGGTGTGGTGCTCGGCCTTGTCCTTGCCCGGAAGCACGGTGAAGTCCGGCAGTTCGGACAGCGCGACGTTCATGCGGAACGTGCCCGAGCCGGTCTTGTAGTTCTTGATCCGCCGGTTGAAGTCCGCGTCCAAGTCGCTTGAATCGACTAGCTGGCGGAAAAGCAGCGCGGGGCCGACGTTCGCCGCGATGGTCGGGGCATAGAGCTCCTCGCCGCTTTCGAGCTTCACGCCCTCTGCCTTGCCGTTGTTCACCAGCACCTTGGCGACAGGCGCTTCGAGGCTGATCTCCACGCCATATTCGGCGCAGGCGCGCGCCATCGCCTGCGTGATCGCGCCCATACCGCCGACCGAGTGGCCCCACGCGCCGAACTTGCCGTTCACTTCGCCGAACACGTGGTGGAGCAGCACATAGGCCGAGCCGGGGGTGGAGACGCCCGCGTAGTTGCCGACCACCGCGTCGAAGCCGAACGCGGTGCGCACGTAGTCATGCTCGAACCAGCCTTCGAGGAAGTCGCGCGCGGACTTCGTGAAGATGTCGAGCAGATCGCGCTGCACATCGAGGCCAAGGCCCGCGATCGGCCAGCCCTGCTGCGCGGCGGCAAGCAGCGAGCGGACACCGCCGCCGACATTGGGCGGGCACTTCAGCGCGATGTCGCGCAGCACCTGCGCCACTTTCTCAAGGGCCGCGTCGTAGTGCTTGTAAGTGTCCGCATCCTTCTGGCTGAAGCGCGCGAACTCTGCCTCGGTGCGACCGGCCCCGCCGCCGAGCTTGAGGTAGTCGTTCTCGAACGGGAAGAAGTTGCTGATCGTGCGCTCGATGATGCGGAAGCCGCGCTCGTGCAGCTTCATGTCGGCGATCACCTTGGGGCGCAGCAGGCTGACGGTGTAGCTCGCGGTCGAGTTGCGGAAGCCGGGATGGAATTCCTCGGTCACGCAGGCCCCGCCGACAATGTCGCGCCGCTCCAGCACGCGCACTTTCATGCCGGCGCGGGCGAGATAGAAGGCGCAGGTGAGGCCGTTGTGGCCGCCGCCGATGATAATCGCGTCGTAGCGGTTGGACATTGGATTACTCCGAAATTGCTGATCAGATCCGTTCGTGTCGAGCGAAGTCGAGACACCTTGCGCTTGGTGTCTCGACTTCCGGCCATAAAGGCCGGAAGTTTATCCCGAGCGAAGTCGAGGGGCTCGACACGAACGGGTTAAAGGAAACTTGTTCGATTATCAGGCCTTGCTCCACCCCGCAGGCGGAGCCTTGTGCAGCCGCGCTTCCGGCGTCAGCGCGCGGATCTTGCGGGCGAAGCTGCGCAGGCAGACCTCGCTCTTGCCAATGGGACCTGCGCCATAGGTCTGCGAATTCATGCCCTGCTGCACACGTTCGATCAGCCAGGTGTCTTCCTTGTTGACCACCCGGTTGATGCGCCAGTTCGCATAGCGCACCAGCTTCATCGTGCGGCTGTCATCGGGCAGCGCATAGGCCATCTCGCGCAGCAGGCAGGTGGTCGGGCTGATCGGCAGCCACTGCATGAAATCGATCTGGTCCGCGTAGATGTCGAAGGCCATGTTCGGCCAGAGCTTGAAGTAGAGCCAGCGGCGGCGGCTTTCCTCGGGCAGTTCCTCCACGTTCGGAAGATGCGCCTGGTAGAAGCGCTCCCAGAAGTTGGCGCTCGGCTTGTCGACCAGATCGCCCTTGAGGCGGTCGACCCAGTCATCGGCCTGGATTTCGTAGGACTTGCCGAAAATGCGGGTCAGCCCGTCGTGCGCCACCGGGATATGCAGGTTGTCGGAATAGTTGTCGCCGACGTTCTTCCAGTTCACGTCACGCGGGCGCAGGCGCATCTTGCCCATCGGCTGCATGTCCTCGAACCGGTAGGGTTCGATCTCGGCCTCGTGCGGGGCCATCATTTCGCTGACGGTCGGGAACACGCCGGGCTTGAGGCAGACCCAGACGAAGCCGCGCCACACTTCGAGCGCGACGGGGGCGAGGCCGTTGTCCTCCAGCTTCAGAGCGGGATAGTCGCTCTTCATCGGAACCCCGGTGAGGCGCCCGTCGGTCTCGTAGACCCACGCGTGGTAGGGGCAGACGAGTTTCTTCGCGCAGCCCGCGGTGCCTTCCACCAGCCGCATCGCGCGGTGGCGGCAGACGTTGGTGAAGGCGCGCACCTCCCCATCATCGCCGCGCATGACGATCACGCTTTCGCCGATGTAGTCGATGGTGCGCCAGTCGCCCGCATTCGGGATCTCGTTCACGTGGCAGACGATCTGCCACGAAGGACGGATCACCCGCTCCATCTCCAGCGCGTGGTACTCGGGATCGGTATAGAGCCAGCCGGGCAGGCTCCAGTCCGCATCAGGATCGTGCTCACTCGCGCTGCAGGCCGCGATGGCAGATTGGTGGCCCATACCGAATCTCCAAGGGGTGTGAAATTGCTTGTTGGACGAACGTACAACAACGCGTAGGATGTGCAAGATGAAACCGCCTTCCGCCCACCAGCCCGCCTTCCGCCGCCAGGAGCCTGACGCGCGGCGGCTCGCGCTGATCGAGGCCTGCGCGCGCGTGCTGGCGCGGCTCGGCGCGGCAGGCGCCAGCGTGCGGGCGATTGCGGTGGAGGCAGGCGTCTCGCCGGGCCTCGTCAGCCACTATTTCAGCGGAATCGAAGCGCTTGTCGCCGCGACTTACGACCACGTCGAAGCGGTGGTCGCCGAAACCATCGACCGCGCGGTGGAAGCCGCCGGCCCGGATCCCCGCGCGCGGCTCGATGCCTTCGTGACGACCACCTTCGCGCCGACCATCGCCGACCGGCAGCTGCTCGCCACCTGGATCGCGTTCTGGAGCCTCGTCACCGCGCGCCCCGCCATCGCCGCGCAGCATGATGAACAATACGCTGGGTCGCGCGCCCGGCTCGAAGCACTGCTCGGCGCCTGCGGCATGCCCGAGGCCGAACGGCGCCGCGCGGCGATTGCCGTCACCGCGCTGCTCGACGGGCTCTGGCTCGAACTCTGCCTCTCGCCCGGCTGCTTCAGCGCCGAGGAAGCGGGCGATATCGCGCGCCGCTTCCTCGATACGCTTATTTCGACCAGACCGTTTACTTTGAAAGGTCGGTGATCAGGCTCAGGTAGTAGGTCACGCCGGGGCGGATGTTCTCAAGCCGCACGCGTTCGTTGAGGCCGTGCGAGAACTCCTCGCTGTCCTTGGTGAACACCGGGCTCGCGCCATAGGCCGGGATGCCGAGGCGGCGGTAGTACATGGAGTCCGAAGCGCCCGAGCTCTGCGAAGGCACCACCGCGATGTCCTTGCCCCAGGCCTTGCGGATCGCCTTGGTCGAAGCGGCGACGAAATCGGGCCGCATCGGCGAAGCCTCGGTCTCGAATGACCCCTCGCTCACATCGGTGATCTTCACCTCGGGCTGGCCGACCACCTTGAGCAGCTGCTCCATGATCTCGGCGCGGCTGTGGCCAGGGAAGATGCGGCAATTGATGTAGGCCGTGGCGCGCTGCGGCAGCGCGTTCAGCGCGTGGCCCGCATCCGCCATGGTCGGCACGCAGGTGGTGCCGACTTTGCCGACCATCGCCGGATTGGCGCGCAGCACGGCAATCGCGTCCGCATCCGCCGGGTTGACCGAGAAGGCCCGCATCGCGGCGGCGGTCTTGGGATCGGCCTCGAACGGCGCGGCCTGCGTGAAATAGGCCTTGGTCAGCGGGTTTTGTTCCGCCGGGAACTTGTAGGCACCGATCTTCACCAGCGCCGAGGCGAGCTGGACGATGGCGTTTTCCGGGCGCGGTGCGGAACTGTGCCCGCCGGGATTGGTGACCTCGACCTTGAAATCGCCGTAGGTCTTCTCGGCGCCGTCCCACACCCAGTAGAGCGGCTCGCCCGCCACTTCCTCGAGCTTGCCGCCGCCTGCATCGGCGTTGATCACCAGCTCGGCGTTCTTGAGCTTGTCGGCGATCAGGCCGGTCGTCTTCATCACCGTTTCCTCGTCGCCCGAGAATTCGATGACGATGGTCCGGCGCGGCTTGTAGCCCGATTTGCGCAGCTCGATCAGCGAGGACAGCGCCAGCGCGCCGCCGAACTTCATATCCGTCGCGCCGCGGCCATAGAGAATGCCGTTCTCGACCACCGGCGTGAACGGATCGCGCTGCCAGTCCGCAGGCTTGGCCTCGACCACATCCATGTGGCCCGAGATCACCAGCGGCTTGAGCTTCGGATCGCTGCCGGCCCAGGTCGCGATGATATAGGCGGTGTCGTCGACGGGCGTGATCTCGATATCGCCCTCGGCCCAGCCCGCCGCCAGCAGCGCCTGCTTGTAAAGCTTTGCGACATCGATCGTGCGGTTGTTCTCCCCGCGCACCGAGCGGATGGCGATGGACTTGGTTGCCAGATCGAGAACCTGCGCTTCGGCGGCCGGATACCCGGCGGGCGCGGCGGCCACCACCGGCAGCGGGGCAAGAGCGAGGACAGACAGCGCAGCGAGACGGAATGGGGACATGGCGTTACGGGACTCCTGATGTCCCCCGACGCTGGCGGGCTATGTTGCGGTGCGCAAGATGTTTTCTTGATAGCCTCGCGCGCTGGCCCACCCCAAACCCCTCCCGCTTGCGGGAGGGGCTTTCTTTTCTTCTCCCCTCCCGCTTGCGGGAGGGGTGGGGGGTGGGTCCCCTCAGCGCTCCACCTTGCTCGCGTCGAACGTGCCCAGCCCCGGCTTGAAGCTCTTCTCGTCGAGGAACTGGCGGGTCGCTTCCTTGCGCGCCGCCGCACCGCCGAAGCTGTGCAGCGCTTCCTGCGCGCGGATCTGATAATCGAGCGCGTTGTCGTAAGTCATGTCGACCATGCGGCGCATCGTCCACTTGGTGGCCCGCAGCGCATGCGTGTCCTTCTTCTTGAGGACATTGGCGATTTCGAGCACGCGCTCGCGCAGCTTCTCGGCAGGCACCGCCTCGGTCACCAGTCCCTGCGCCTCGGCCTGCTTGCCGGAGAGGTTCTCGCCCATCATCGCGTGGTACATCGCCTTGCGGAACGGCATCAGCTCCTGCGCCACCTTGCTGGCGCCGCCACCGGGAAGGATGCCCCAGTTGATTTCGGAGAGGCCGAACTGCGCATCCTCCGCCGCAATCGCGATGTCGCAGCCGAACAGCGGGCCATAGCCGCCGCCGAAGCACCAGCCGTTGATCATCGCGATCGTCGGCTTCTCATACCAGCGCAGCCGCTCGAACCAGCCGTAGCTTTCACGCTGCGACTTGCGCACCGCCCACAGGCCCTGCGCCTCGGTCTCGCGGAAGTATTCCTTGAGGTCCATGCCGGCGGTCCACGCCTCGCCTTCGCCGGTGAGGACCAGCACCTTCACGTCCTCGCGAAATTCGAGCTCCTCGAGCACCGCCTTCATCCGGCGGTTGAGCTTGGGGCTCATGCAATTGCGCTTCTCCGGCCGGTTGAACGCCACCCAGGCGATGCCATCCTCGACGCAGAAGGCCACGGTGTCCTCCTCGGCGCGTTCCGGCTTGGGGGCAATCGGGGTCTGGTCGGTCACGGCGTGTCCTCTCGGGTGAAACAGGGCTAATGGGTTATGCCATATAACACTTCGTGAGTCGGCGCAACTTTGGCCCCGGCAAGGCATGGCGCGGCGTGAAACCGGCCCAACCAGGTAGTTTCAACCGCAACGGACCCAAAACCTGCACCAAAGGACAGGATGGATGCAGAAACCCCTGTGAACGATCACCGCATACGAATGCAGCATTTGATAATAATGCAAATTCTGCCCGCTGAAATCGCTTGAAACCGCGTTTTTCGGCCAGTGAATTGCATTAATTGCAATTGCTACGCTATGTTTCGCACTTGCGAAGACACGGGGTGCGGCGCACTAAGAACGGGCCTTTCAGGCATCCTCTCCCAAACTTTCAAAGGGCCATCCGGCAACGGGTGGCCCCTTTTTTTGGTCCGGTTCCGGAGAGCATTGAGGCGGCGAGCATCCTGCCCGCCAATCCCGCCCTGCCCTCCGTCACCCCGGACTTGATCCGGGGTCCCGCTTCCCACCGAAAGCGCGCCGCCTGCCCGCCAAAGCCGGACCCCGGGTCAAGCCCGGGGTGACGAGCACATCGCATTTGCAACCCGCGCCATTCGTCACCCGTGCGGCAGAATCACCGTCCGCCCGATCACCCGGCGCTCACGCATCGCGAGGTAGGCCTCGCGCCAATCGGCAAGCGGCACGGAGGCGTGCACATGCGGCCGGATGCGGCCTTCCTCCGCCAGCCGCATCACCTCCACGATGTCCGCGGCGCCGCGTTCAGGGAAGCGCCGCCCATATTCGCCCGCGCGCACACCGACGACCGAAAAGCCCTTGATCAGCGGAATGTTGGTACGCACCTCGGCAATTCGCCCCCCGGCAAAGCCCACCACAAGCAGGCGCCCCCCGAACGCGGTGTAGCGGCACGCCTCGTCGAACACGTCCCCGCCGACCGGATCATAGACCAGGTCCGCCCCGCGTCCGCCGGTCAGCTCCAGCACCTGCTCGCGCAGGCCGGTCGGCCCGGCCAGGATATGGTCCGGCGCATAGAGCCGCTGAATGGCCTCGCGCTTCTCGGCCGTCGATGCGACCGCGATGACCTTGAGCCCCAGCGCCTTGCCAAGATCGACCGCGGCAAGCCCTACCCCGCCCGCCGCGCCATGGACCACCAGCGTCTCCCCCGCCTCCGCCCGGCCGATCCGCGCAATGGCGGTATAGGCGGTGATATAGGCCGCCCGCAGCGACGCACCTTCGGCAAAGGACATTGCGGCGGGAAGCGGGGTCAGGGCACTGTCCGCAAACACACCGAATTGCGCCGCCGCGCCGGTCAGCGTCGCCACGATCACCGTGTCACCCGCCTGCCAGCGGCTCCCCTCACCCGCCGCGACAACGACGCCCGCTGCCTCGAAACCCGGCACGAAGGGCAGCGGCGGCTTGGCCTGATAGAGGCCTTCGGTCATCAGCAGATCCGGAAAGCCAAGCGCCGCCGCCTCGATCCGCACCAGCACCTGCCCCGCCCCCGGCTGCGGCATGGGCCGCTCCGCCACGCCGACCCCGGCCAGATCGGGGGCAAGTTCGGACACTTCGAGGACGTGCATGGTCTCGGGCATCGTCGCAGGCAAATTTGTCATCGGCGGCAGTTCTCCCGCCGCAGCGATGCCTCAGCCTTGTGCCGCCGTCCAGCCTTACGCGGCGCTCGCCCGCTGGTGCAGGCGCGTGATCGCGTCGAGCGCGGAGAGCAGCGCGCCTTCCTGCCAGCAGCCGTAGTAGGAGCAATGCTCCCCCGCGAGGACGATCCGGCCATCCATCGCGACGAGGTCCTGATAATGCGCCGCGCGGCTTTCCTCGCTCCACTTCGCGCAGCAGCCGAGGATCCACGGCATCCGGCTCCACGCCACCGTAGCCCCACTCAGGAATTCCGCCTTGTAGTGCGCCGGATGCAGCACCGCGCCTTGCTCCAGCGCGGAAGCGATGCGCTTTTCGGGCGTCATCCCGGCCAGGATGTAGGACCCCACGCCGAACGGATAGGCCCCCAGCAGCACGGCCGGACCATCGCTGAAGCAGCCGTGGCTGGGATAGCTGACGAGCCCGATCGCCTGATCGGTGAACGAGCTGCCGCCATAGATCGCGTCCTCCGTCTCCCAGAACCGGCGCTTCATCTCGAGCCCGACCTTGACCGAGTTCTCGTAAGGTAGCGCCTTGATCGCGGCTTTCTTGGCATCGGAGACCTGCAAGTCGATCTGCCCGAGGATCGTCGCCGGGATCGTGCAGACCATCCAGTCGGCACGGGTCTCCCCGGCCGCGCCGGTCTTCGCATCGGTCCAGCTCGCGGTCACCCCGCGCTCGTCCTGCGCGATCTTGCTGACGCGCGTGCCATAGCGGATCAGCTTGCCCACCCGGGCCTGAAACGCCTTGCCGATATGGTCCATCCCGCCCTTGGGCTGGAACATGCTCGTCTGCATCACATGTTCGGCGAAGAAGCCCAGCGGCCCCCAGATCTGGCTGTCCAGCGTGTCGGTGAGGCCGAACGGATCGTTCGGGATCGGCGCGCCATTGACGCCGCCGCCCGGCGGCCGCTCCCAACCGCGCTGCTCGCCCAGCTTCACGCTCTTGCTATAGGCCATGTTCTTGTCGAGCACGCCCCAGTCGCGCAGCGCTTCGAGCAGGACGGCCTTGTCCTCCTTCGTCACCGCCTGATCAAGCGCCCCGGCATTCAGCGCCTTGCCGAGCAACTCGGAAACATGCCCCTTCCAGTCGATGGTCAGATCGCGGAACCGCTGCGGCTTGCCCCCGAACGCCGCCTTGCGGTGGACGAAGGTGTTGTGGTTGCTCTGCAGGAACGGTTCGAGTTCGACCCCGAGCTGCTTGCAGTAATGCAGCACGGTGCGGTGGTGATAGGGAATGCGCCAGGGGCCAGGATTGAAGTAGTTCCCCGGCGCGAAGCCGACTGTCTGCACCGAGCCCAGTTCGGTGATCGTATCGCCGCCGCGCAAGGTCATGTTGCGCCCGCCTGCGCGGGTCTGCACTTCGAGGATCTGGACCTTGTAGCCCGCCTTGGTCAGCTCATAGGCCGAAAGCATTCCCGCCAGCCCCGCGCCAAGCACCAGCACCGACGAACCCGGCTTGGCCCCCGAAAGCTGCGGCGGCCCGGTGAACTGCGATTCCGCCGCATGGCCCAGCGCCGTCATCGCCTGATAGAGCGCCGCCCCGCCGCCCAGCTTGCCGATCATCGCGAGAAGGTCGCGGCGGGTCGTCGGCACTATCGGCTGGCTCATGCGGAATACCTTGCTGGAAGAGAGGTCAGTGCCCGCAGTTGCAATCGGGAACCGGAGGATTGGCGGTGCTGATGCGGTCAAGATCGGCGACGGTGACCGCATCGGGATAGGTGTTGAAATGGCCGCGCACGTAGTTGAGCACCGCGGCAATCTGCGGGCGCGTCAGCATTCCCTCGAACCACGGCATGCCGCCGCGCCCCTTGAGCAGGATGATGCTGGCATAATCGTGGTTGGCGAGGCGCGGGTTGCCCGCAAGCGCCGGAATCATCGCGCCGGGCACGCCGCCGCCCCTGGCATCGGCCATGTGGCAGGATTGGCAGATCTGCTCGTAGATCTCGCGCCCCTCGTCCGCCACCGCGACCGATGAACCGCCGCCGCGATCCTGCGCAAAGCCGGGGCTCCCCGCCGCAAGCGCGAAGGCCAGCGACAGGCTGGATGCAAGCAAGACAGTGCTGCGAAATCCCGGCAAGGTCGTGGCCCCCACTCCTGCTACCGTCGGCTAAGTAGGTCATGCTATGCTGCAGCGCAGCGCCGTCAATGCAAATTGTTGCCGGATTGGTGCGCCACGGCCCTGCCCCTTGGGGAACGATCCTGCAGGACCCAACCGATACAGTGCTTTTTCCCTCGCGTTTTGTCGCTTAAGGTCAGGACTGCCGTCCGCGTTCGTCAGCGGCCACGCCATAGGGGAAAACAGTTATGCGCTTCATGCTCCTGCCCGCCTTGATCTCCGCCGCGCTTGCCGCTGCCAGTCCCGCCCAAGCGCAAGTCACGCGCGTGCAGAGCAACCCGCAGGCGCTGATCCTCGACGGCGCGGACGTGAAGGCCGGGACGGACCTGTTCTACCTCTCCGGCCAGCTCGCCTCCCCCATCGATCCGGCCAAGACCTTTGCCGATGTCAAATCGATCGATGATCTGGGCGACACGAAAACGCAGACCGCCAGCGCGCTCAAGCGCATCAAGGAAATCCTTGCAGCGCGCGGCTATGCGATGTCTGACGTGATCAAGCTCACGCTCTTCGTCGTGGCCGATCCCAAGCTCGGCAAGATGGATTTCGCCGGGGTCAACGAAGGCTTCAAGCAGTTCTTCAAGACCGCGGAAAACCCGATAACGGTAGCGCGTTCGACCTTCCAGGTCTCGGCGCTGGCCGGCCCCTACTTCCTGATCGAGATTGAGGCGATTGCCGCGAAGAAGCGCTGACCCTCGGGCCATCGCCAAAGGGCTGCGAACGATTGCAATCGTATTCCGTTGGACAGGCGTCCCGTATCGGTCTCTTTGGCGGTCCGTGGTGTCTTGCCGCCGGTAACATCCCTCGCCTAGTCTGCGAATGTATCCGCCGGGAGAGGCCGGACACCATCCGGACGCCAAGGCGAGGGCCGCTTCAGAAGCCCGTGCCGCTGCGTCCGACCAGGGGGAGTTACCATCCGTGCGCCTCGATGAACGCGACCAGACTGCCAGCGGTGCCGCCAGCACCGACATGCAGGCCCATATTCTCGACGTGCTGCGCCACCGCGTCGGCAAGGATATCCATTCCGCCACGCCGCATGACTGGTTCACCGCAACGGTCCTCGCGCTGCGCGACAAGGTGATCGACCAGTGGATGGAATCGACGCACCGCACCTATGAAGAGAGCGGCAAGCGCGTCTATTACCTCAGCCTCGAATTCCTGATCGGCCGCCTGCTGCGCGATGCGCTGTCGAACATGGGCCTCACCCGCGAGATGGAAAAGGCGCTCAGGTCCTACGGCTTCGACCTCGGCGCGATCGAGGATCTCGAACCCGATGCCGCGCTCGGCAACGGGGGCCTCGGCCGCCTCGCCGCCTGCTTCATGGAAAGCCTCGCCAGCCTCGACATCCCGGCTTACGGCTACGGCATCCGCTATGTGAACGGCATGTTCCGCCAGCGCATCGACGATGGCTGGCAGGTCGAGCTGCCCGAAACCTGGCTCAGCCACGGCAACCCCTGGGAATTCGACCGGCGGGAAAGCGCCTACCGCATCGGCTTCGGCGGCGAAGTCATCGACAAGGGCGACCGCGTCGAATGGATCCCGGCCGAACAGGTCGAGGCCTCCGCCGTCGACACCCCGGTCGTCGGCTGGCGCGGCAAGCGGGTCAACACGCTGCGTCTCTGGACCGCGAGCGCGCTCGATCCGATCCGCCTCGATGCTTTCAATGCGGGCGACTACGCGGGCGCGCTGGCCGAGGAAGTCCGCGCCGAAACGCTGGTGCGCGTGCTCTATCCGGCAGACTCCAGCCCCGCCGGACAGGAACTGCGGCTGCGGCAGGAGTACTTCTTCACCTCCGCCTCGATCCAGGACATCGTCCGCCGCCACGTCCAGACTTACGGCGATATCGCCAGCCTGCCCGACAAGGCCGCGATCCAGCTCAACGATACGCACCCGGCGGTTGCGGTCGCGGAGATCATGCGGCTGCTGGTCGATGTCCACGGGCTCGATTTCGGCGAGGCGTGGGACCTGACCCGGCGCACGGTCGGCTATACCAATCACACCCTGCTGCCCGAGGCGCTGGAAAGCTGGCCCCTCCCGTTGTTCGAACGGCTGCTGCCGCGCCACATGCAGATCATCTACGCAATCAACAGCCGCGTGCTGCGCGAGGCGCGCAAGTCCGGGCTGGACGACCGCGCGATTGCCGCGATCAGCCTGATCGACGAAGCCGGCGAGCGCCGCGTGCGCATGGCGAACCTCGCCTTCGTCGGCGCACACAGCGTCAACGGCGTTGCCGCGCTCCACACCGAACTGATGAAGTCTACGGTCTTCTCCGACCTCCACGGGCTCTACCCCACGCGGATCAACAACAAGACCAACGGCGTCACGCCGCGCCGCTGGCTGCAGCAGTGCAATCCGGGCCTCACCGGCGTGATCACCGACGCGATCGGCCCCGCCTTCCTCGACGATGCCGAGAAGCTGGCCGATCTCAACGCGCTCGCTACCGATGCTGCGCTGGGCGAGCGGATCGCCGAAGTGAAGCGCGCCAACAAGGTCGCGCTCGCCAGCTACGTGCGCCAGACCATGGGACTCCGGCTCGATCCCGATGCGCTGTTCGATGTGCAGATCAAGCGCATCCACGAATACAAGCGCCAGCTGCTCAACCTCGTCGAGACCGTCGCGCTCTACGACCAGATCCGCAGCCATCCCGAGCGCGACTGGGTGCCGCGGGTGAAGATCTTCGGCGGCAAGGCGGCTTCGAGCTATCACAACGCCAAACTCATCATCAAACTCGCCAGCGACATTGCCCGGCGCGTGAATGCGGACCCTTCGGTGGGCGGCCTCCTCAAGGTCGTCTTCATGCCGGACTACAATGTCTCGAAGGCCGAGCGGATCATCCCTGCGGCGGACCTTTCGGAGCAGATCAGCACGGCGGGCATGGAAGCCTCGGGCACCGGCAACATGAAATTTGCCCTCAACGGCGCGCTCACCATCGGCACGCTCGATGGCGCGAATGTCGAGATCAAGGACCGCGTGGGCGACGAGAACATCGTGATCTTCGGGCTCACCGCCGAGGAAGTCGCCGAAAAGCGCTCTGGCGGCTACAATCCCCGCGCCGTGATCGAGGCCAGCCGCGAATTGCAGCAGGCCGTCTCCGCCATCGCGACCGGCGTGTTCTCGCCCGATGATCCGACGCGTTATGCCGGCCTCATGGGCGGCATCTACGATCACGACTGGTTCATGGTCGCCGCCGATTTCGATGCCTACCACGCCGCGCAGCGCCGGGTGGACCGCTTGTGGGAAGACCAGGCCGGGTGGCGCGAGAAGGCCATCCGCAACATCGCCAATGTCGGCTGGTTCTCCTCCGACCGCACCATCAGCGAATATGCGCGCGATATCTGGGGGGTCGGTCCTACCTCATGAAGCCCTCCCCCGCCGCGCTCGAAGCCCTGCTGAACGGGACCCATGCCGATCCCTTCGCGCTGCTGGGCATTCACGAAGGCCCGGGCGGCGCCTTCGCCCGGGCCGTACTTCCCGGGGCGGAAACGGCGGAGGCGCATTCGCTCGGCGGCAAGGCGCTGGGCGAACTCAAGCGCATCGATGATCGCGGGCTGTTCGAGGGCCACGTCTCGGGCTCCCGCCAGCCGGTGAAGTATCGCTGCACCGCCGGCCCGCACGAATGGTGGGTAACCGACGCCTATTCGTTCGGCCCGGTCTTGGGGCCGCTCGATGATTTCCTGATCAATGAAGGCACGCACCTGCGCCTCTTCGACAAGCTCGGCGCGCATGTCATCGAGCACGAAGGCGCGCGCGGCGTGCACTTCGCGGTCTGGGCGCCCAATGCCGAGCTCGTCTCGGTCGTCGGCGATTTCAACGACTGGGACGGCCGCCGCCACCCGATGCGCCGCCGCGCCGATATCGGCGTGTGGGAAGTGTTCCTCCCCGATATCGAGGCTGGTCGCGCCTACAAGTACCGCGTGGTCGGCCCGGGCGGCGCGGTCCAGCCCCTGAAGGCCGATCCCTTCGCCTTCCGCTCCGAACTGCGCCCCGCCACCGCCAGCGTGATCGCCGCGCCCGATGCGCATGAATGGGGCGACGCCGCGCACCGCGCCAGCTGGGCGAAGACAGATCCGCGCCGCGTGCCGATTGCGATCTACGAAGTCCATCCGGGCTCATGGCAGAAGCCGGGCGATGGCCGCGAGTTCTATGCATGGGACGAGCTGGCCGACCGCCTGATCCCCTACGTCGTCGAGATGGGTTTCACCCATATCGAATTCCTGCCCGTCTCGGAGCATCCCTTCGATCCCAGCTGGGGCTACCAGACCACCGGCCTCTTCGCCCCCTCCGCCCGCTTCGGCGAGCCGGAAGGCTTCGCGCGCTTCATCGACGGCGCGCACCGCGCCGGGATCGGCGTGCTGATCGACTGGGTGCCCGCGCACTTCCCGGTCGATGCGCACGGCCTCTCGCAGTTCGACGGGACCTACCTCTACGAACACGCCGACCCGCGCCTCGGCTTCCATCCCGATTGGCAGACCGCGATCTACAATTTCGGGCGGCGCGAGGTGCTGAGCTTCCTCGTCAACAACGCGCTGTTCTGGGCCGAGCGCTACCACGTCGACGGGTTGCGCGTCGATGCGGTCGCCTCGATGCTCTACCGCGACTACTCCCGCAAGGACGGCGAGTGGATCCCCAACGCCGAGGGCGGGCGCGAGAACTGGGAGGCCGTCAGCTTCCTGCAGGCGATGAACCGCGCGGTCTATGCCAGCCACGCCGGATTCCTCACCGTCGCGGAGGAATCGACCAGCTGGCCCGGCGTCACCCTCCCCACCGACGCCTCCGGTCCCCCGCGCGGCGGCCTCGGCTTCGGCTTCAAGTGGAACATGGGCTTCATGCACGATACGCTCGCCTACATGGCGCGCGATCCGGTCCACCGCCGCTACCATCACGACGAAATCACCTTCGGCCTGATGTACGCCTTCAGCGAGAACTTCGTGCTCCCGCTGAGCCACGACGAAGTGGTCCACGGCAAGGGCTCGCTGCTCGGCAAGATGAGCGGCGCCGATGCCTGGCAGAAGTTCGCCAACTTGCGCGCTTACTATGGCCTGATGTGGGGCTATCCCGGCAAGAAGCTCCTCTTCATGGGGCAGGAGTTTGCGCAAGGGCGCGAATGGAGCGAAGCGCGCCAGCTCGATTGGGAACAGCTCGATCTGCCCGAGCACGCCGGGGTGCAGCGCTGGGTCAAGGACCTCAACCACGCCTACCGCACCCTGCCTGCGCTCCACGCGCGCGATTGCGAGGGTGAAGGGTTCGAATGGCTGGTGGTCGATGATGCCGCCGCCTCGGTCTTCGCCTGGGCGCGAAAGGCACCGGGCGCGCCGACCGTGGTGGTCGTCAGCAACATGACCCCCACGCTCCACGGCCAGTACCGCCTGCCCTTCCCGCAAGACGGCAAGTGGCGCGAGGCGCTCAACAGTGACGCCGCGATCTACGGCGGATCGGGTCAGGGCAATCTGGGCGGAGTCACAGCGGAACATGGCGCGGCGCTTATCGTCCTACCGCCACTCTCAACCGTCATGTTCGTGTTCGAAGGATAGGCCAAAAAGGCAAGGAGGGAGAAGGTTCATGCGCGATACTTATGGGCAGCCGCTGGCACGTGACGCCATGGCCTATGTTCTCGCAGGCGGGCGCGGCAGCCGCCTCTACGATCTCACCGACAACCGCGCCAAGCCGGCGGTCTATTTCGGTGGGGTCAGCCGGATCATCGACTTCGCGCTGTCGAACGCGATCAATTCGGGCATCCGCCGCATCGGCGTCGCGACGCAGTACAAGGCGCACTCGCTGATCCGCCACATGCAGCGCGCGTGGAACTTCATGCGGCCCGAGCGCAACGAAAGCTTCGACATCCTCCCCGCCTCGCAGCGCATTTCCGAGAACGCGTGGTACGAAGGCACGGCCGACGCGGTCTACCAGAACCTCGACATCATCGCGAGCCACGCGCCCAAGTACATGGTCATCCTCGCGGGCGATCACATCTACAAGATGGACTATGAGCTGATGCTGCAGCAGCACGTCGCCACCGGCGCGGACGTGACGATCGGCTGCCTCGTGGTGAAGCGCGAGGAAGCCAAGGGCTTCGGCGTCATGGCGGTGGATGCCAATGCGGTGATCACCGATTTCGTCGAGAAGCCCGCCGATCCGCCGTCGATCCCCGGCGATCCCGAGCACTCGCTCGCCTCGATGGGCATCTATGTGTTCGAGACGAAGTTCCTGTTCGAGGCCCTCCGCCGCGATGCGGATGACCCCAATTCCAGCCGCGATTTCGGCAAGGACATCATCCCCTACATCGTCAAGAACGGGAAGGCCGTCGCCCACCGCTTCACCGACAGCTGCATCCGCGCCGCCGAGGAAATCGAGGAATATTGGCGCGATGTCGGCACGCTCGATGCCTATTTCGAGGCCAATCTCGATCTCACCGACGTCGTCCCCAAGCTCAACATGTACGACCGCGAATGGCCGATCTGGACCGATCAGGTCGTCGCCGCACCCGCCAAATTCGTCCACGATCAGGATGGCCGCCGCGGCATGGCGATTTCATCGCTGATCTCGCAGGACTGCATCGTCTCTGGCGCGATTGCCAAGCGCTCCCTCCTCTTCACCGGGGTGAAGATGGGCTCCTTTTCCAGCGTCGATGAAGGCGTGATCCTGCCCTATTGCAACATCGGCCGCGGCGCGCGGCTCAAGCGCGTGATCCTCGATTCCGGCGTGCGCATCCCCGAAGGCCTCGTCGTCGGCGAGGACCCCGAACTCGACGCCAAGCGCTTCCGCCGCACCGAAGGCGGCGTGTGCCTGATCAACAAGGCGATGATCGAGCGGCTGAAGTGATGGACGCGCTCCTGATCCACTTTTCTTCCCCTCCCCCGCTCGGGGGAGGCCGGGTGGGGGTGCGCCGCGCTCTCACGACAGGCCGAGCCCCTTCCCCCAACCCCTCCCCGACGGGGAGGGGAGCAAGATGAGCATCGCTGTACTCTCCATCGCCTCCGAAGCAGTCCCACTGGTCAAGACCGGCGGCCTCGCCGATGTCGTCGGCGCGCTGCCCGAAGCCCTCGCCCCGCACGGCGTCGCCATGACCACGCTGCTCCCCGGCTATCCGGCGGTAACCGCCACGCTCGGCAAGAAGCCCAAGGTCCTGCACACATGGGACAACCTGCTCGGCGAACCCGCAAGGCTGCTCGCAGGCAAGATCGGCGCGCACCCCTTGCTGGTGCTCGATGCCCCCGGCCTGTTCGCCCGCGAAGGCGGCCCCTATGTCGACGCCACCGGGCGCGACTGGCCCGACAACTGGAAGCGTTTCGCCGCCTTTGGCCGCGCAGCCGCCGATATCGCGGGCGGCGCGGTGAAAACTCTCGCCTTCGACCTGATCCACGCGCACGACTGGCAGGCCGGCATGGCCCTCGCCTACCAGCGCTTCGCCCCTGCTGGTCCGCAGCTGCCCTCCGTCATCACCATCCACAACATGGCCTTCCAGGGCCACTACGGCGCGGACCTGTTTCCCGCGCTCGGCCTGCCGCCACAGGCCATGGCGATCGACGGGATCGAGTACCACGGCGGCATCAGCTTCCTCAAAGCCGGCCTCGCCGCCGCCAGCTGCATCACCACGGTGAGCCCGACCTACGCGCGCGAGATCCGCGAACCCGGCTTCGGCATGGGCCTCGAAGGCCTGATCCGCGCGCGCGAAAGCGATGTCAGCGGGATCGTCAACGGCATCGACCCGGCGGTGTGGAACCCGGCCAACGATCCCGCGCTCAATTCTGCCTACAGCGCCCGCGCGCTCGCCAAGCGCACCGCCAACAAGCGCGCGCTCGAAGCCGAGTTCGGCCTCGAGAAAGGGGACAGTCCCCTTTTTATCGTGATCAGCCGCCTCACCTGGCAGAAAGGCATGGACGTCCTGCTCGAAGCCGCCGACCACCTCGTCGGGATCGGCGGACGGCTCGCCCTGCTCGGCTCCGGCGATGCCGCGCTCGAAAGCGGCTTCCACGCCGCCGCCGCGCGCCATCCGGGCCGGATCGGCGTGCGCATCGGCTATGACGAGGCGCTCTCCCACCGCATGCTCGGCGGCGGCGATGCGATCCTCGTGCCCAGCCG
>Ga0310345_10001081_pt1 | contig 32411 bp, 32 predicted proteins | sample HC15DNA20500_MG_FD_204667 | JGI IMG/M metagenome (GOLD analysis project Ga0310345, IMG submission 204667) | Marine microbial communities from station ALOHA, North Pacific Subtropical Gyre - HC15-DNA-20-500_MG | ecosystem: Environmental > Aquatic > Marine > Oceanic | place: Pacific Ocean: North... | reverse complement strand
GGACAACACGGCAGCGAACCGCAACATCCCCGACCCCAGGAACTGGCAGGGGGCCGGCAATCGCTCCGTGGCCAACATGTTCATCGACCTCGGCATGAAGCTCACGATGAACGACGAACAGTTCGTAGATGAGATGGCCGCGCGGCGTGAGGCTCTCCAGCTCGGGGTCAACGATCACGTGGTCGGATGTCCGCTATGCATGGTGATACCGGGGAACTAGTCATGCGCAAACAAAGCTCTCGGCGGCAGGGGTCGACTGGAGTCGTCTGGTTCGCATCACTCGCGCTGGCTGTCTTGGTGACGTGTCAGCCGGCCAGCGCCCAAGTCGCGTTCCAGACCGGTCAGAACGTTTCGCCCGCGTTCGAGGGATGGGAGGAGAATGACGACGGCTCCTTCAACCTCGTGTTCGGATATATGAACCGGAACTGGCGGGAGCGACTCGACGTTCCTATCGGCCCCGGCAACAACATCTCGCCAGGATCAGCCGATCAGGGCCAGCCGACGCACCTGCTTCCGCGCCGTAACCGGTACGTGTTCAAGGTTCGAGTGCCGGCAGACTTCGGCGACAAGGAGCTGGTCTGGACGCTGACCACCGCGGGCAAGACCGAGGCGGCCTACGGGACACTCCGGCAAGACTATCGGCTCGACTACATGGTGATCGCATCGGAGACTGGGGCACTCGGTATCGGTGTGAGCACCGAGGAGTCGCGAGCGAATGTTCCGCCAACCATCACTCTGGTGGGAGATCCGATGAGAAGGGCCATGGTCGGGCAGCCGGTGACGCTGGTAGCACGCATCACCGATGACGATCTGCCACGATTTCGCCCTCGCACTGCGCGCCCTCCGGGTGATGGGCCACCGAAGCTGAGCGCGATGCAGCTGCGGCCACCCATCCGCTTCACCGTCGCCAAGGTCAATGGGTTGCACTTGTCGTGGTTCGTTTTCAGGGGTGAAGGCGAAGTGCGGTTCGATCCGCCGCAGATCAAGACCTGGGAGGACACTCGGACCGGCGCCAATTCCCCGTGGTCCCCGCTTTTCAGCATGCCCGCTCCGCCGGAGGGCGGCGAGTGGACGATTCAGGTCACGTTCGACCAGCCGGGGACGTACATGCTGCGCGGCCGCGCGGACGACGGTGGACTTTATCACGACACGGACGTGACGATCGTCGTGGCGCCGATTTCGTGACGAGGTGCAGGTAAGCTAAGAAACTGACAGTGGCTGAAACGTCGTCAGTGCAGGCACGCTGGATCATGGTCTTCACTTTGGTCTAGCGAGCTTGCCGTGCTGCCGTGCGACAACACTGGTGGCCGCAAACGAAACTCACGAGCCCGCGGCGGTGCCTCCTGCTGACCACCGGGGCCGAGGACGAACCTGTGGACCAGAGCACAGGCCACTAGAGTGACTCCGCCCACCAGGGCAAGCTCCCAGTTGCCTAACAGCACACCGGCCCCGCCAAGAACGATCGCCGGCCCCAACACACGACGTATCACTCGGCCTCGCAAGGCGTGTTGCACTTCAGCGGCGTCAGCGAGATCCGCCTCTCGAAGCAGGGCTTCAGCCGGGTCGTCGGGATCTGCTGCGCCAGGCAGCGCGACCGGTGCTCGTTTTACCGTGAACATCGTTCGAGACCGCCTGAACGAGAGCCAAAGCGTAGGCAGCATAAAGGCAGCGCCCACCCAGGTCGCGTTGACCTCGCCCAGGAACGCGAACGCTGATGCGAACCCAGCGAGTCCAAGAAGAGGCGCGATCAGGCCGAGCACATTCCACCAGGAGGAGCCCTTTCTCCGTGCGAACACCGCCGCAAACGCGACCCCAGCTACCGAAACGCCCAGCAACAACTCGAAAAATCCCATGTCACTCCATACAACCCATTCGCAGCGTAGGTCCGGCTTCTGGACTCGCTGCGAGACTCCTTGCGGTTTCAACGCGTCAGAAGCCGTCATCGTACAGATCGGCGAGCCGTTTAAGGGTATTCGTGCAGTCACGGGTCTGGTCCGCGACACCGAGCACTTGCTGCATATCCGGCGTTAGGCGGCTCCATCCAGCGAGGGTGTCGGCCAAGGTATGATTCGCCCTGGCCGCCGCAGGGAGCCGGGCCAGGTGCTCAGTGAGCGACACGTCATCGGCTGCCTGTACGCCGAGATCGACGACGCGATCCATGGGAAGCCCTGCCTCCACCGCAATGGCAAGCGCTCGGCAGAGGCGCGCGCGCACGACCTTGGGACGGTTTCGGTAGCGGCGAGCGACGATACGCAGCAGAGCCCCACCAAAGGCCATCGCCAGAACCAACTCGATTCCAACGGTCGTGAAATACCGAACCGCGTCGCCGAAGAAGAGCACGGGGAATGGAGCGATGCCAATGCCGGCCAACACGTTCATCATGGGATACGACATCTTCTTCTTGATCCACAACATCCGCTTGTGCTCGGTCTCGAAGTAGCGGCCCAGCAGCGCCAGGTTCTCCTCCAGGCCACCCGACTCCTCGCCGAGCTTCAGGAAGCCCGGCTTCGAAGGGCACGAAGTGCTCCGGCGCGCGGTCGACGCCGTCGGACAATGCCTCGCGTTGCTCGGCCCCCTCGAGCAAGAGTCTTCGCATCCCCTCGACGGTCCGGGATCGATCGAAGGCCCCCATGCTGGCGAAGACCCATCCGTGAGGGAGGCCCGCGCTGTAGCCGACCTGCCACACGCGGTAGAACTCCGTCTTGTGGCGGGCGACGTCCGACTCGATCCAAGCGCCGACGAGGGTTTAGCTCATGCGTGTAATCTAGCCTGAGGAAGTCGTGGCTCTTGGAGCGAAGCCAGTCGGAGTACAGACTCCAACGGAGCGGACCGCAACCCAGAGGGAGCCACATTCATGCCCGACCTGCTAATCGACGTCGCCGACGGTGTCGCTACGCTCACCATGAACCGGCCCGAGGCGCGCAACGCCTTCTCACCGGAGATGCGCTCGGGGCTGGACGCAGCCTTCCACCGTTTCGAGAACGACGACGAAGTGCGCTGCGTCGTGCTGCGCGGCGCTGGTGAGCATTTCATGGCCGGCGGCGACGTAAAGAGCTTCGCGGGCATCTTGGCCGACGAAGACGTCGACATTCGTGATCTCTTGCTACATCGGATCCACACGCTGCACAGCATCATGTTTGCTATGCGGAGGCTGCCGAAGCCGATCGTGGCATCGGTCCGGGGGGCCGCCGCAGGTGCTGGAGTGAGCCTGGCGGCGTGCTGCGACCTCATCATCGCCTCTGAAGACGCATTCTTCACGCTCGCCTACACGCGTATCGGCACGAGCCCGGACGGCGGATCGACCTACGCGCTGCCGCGCGCCCTCGGGGTCAAGAAGACGATGGAAATGGCGCTCTTGGGCGACCGCCTGGACGCCGAAGCCATGGCACGCTTCGGCCTCGTCAATTTCGTGGTGCCTACCGACGATCTCGAGGCGGAGACGGCCAAGCTCGCGCAACGACTCGCGTCGGGCCCGACACGCGCACACGGACAGGCGAAGCAGCTCATCTACGGCTCGCTCGAGAACCAGATGGAGCGACAACTGCAGATGGAAGCCGAGGCCTTCGCCGACTGCGCGACGACGGAGGACTTCCGGGAAGGCGTCACCGCCTTCGTCGAAAAGCGGCGCGCGGTGTTTCAGGGGAAGTGAGGGCTACGGCGCCTGGGACGTCGGTGAGAGGTGGAGCTTCAGGCCATCGTGGGTCGCCTTGAAACCGAGTCGGAGGTAGAACTCCAGGGCCTCCGCCCGGCGTCGATCGGTCGTGAGCTGCACGAAGTGACACCCCTTTCTCTTCGCTCGCGCGATCGCCTCGTCGAAGAGGGCCTGGCCAACTCCACGCGAGCGGACCTCTTCAGCAACGCGGACTCCCTCAATCTGAGCCCGCCACCCCCCTTTGTACGTGAGGTGCAGGATGAAGGACAGCTGGAGCGCCCCTACCACATAGCCCTCGATGTCGGCCACGAGCAGATCATGGTTGTCGTCGGCGGCGATCGCTTGGAACGCGGTTCGATAGTCGGAAGCGAGTTCTTCACTGGCGTCCTCGCGACAGGCTCCCAGCGGGTCGTCAACCAGGAGCGCAACGATGGTCGGTAAATCCGCCTCCTCTGCCGAGCGAAGCTCGAGTTCCGTTTCTGCCAAGCCCTTGCCCTCCTACTGAAGCTTTGGGTGTTTGCGGCAGCTCTTGGCGATTCTTCCGCGCGACAAGAATGGTGATGGTCAGCGAAGCGCGCGACCTCTGGTCGCCTAACGACGCATACGACGATAGTCTCACCGCTTCGAAGCACTCGTGCAGATCGAGTCCAGCGGCATACATGCGTAATCCGCCCTTTCGTTTAGGAAGCATCGTTCGGTCCCTCGGCGTTCTGATTTACCTGTTCGGATCTATCTCACCGCTCCAAGGGCAACGAAGTGAACCGAGGTCCGCGACCGATCTCTGTGGCCGGGCACCGTGGACGCCGGGGCAGAGCATCGAGCTTCGAGTCACGAGTCCACCCGGTGTGACGCCGTACGACGATGGTCCCGAGATCGTTTTACAGCCGGGCGATGAGCTGCATCTGCGCTGGACCGCGCGGGCGATGAACTTCTCGAGCGAGATCCTGCTCGAAGTCTCCTTCACCGAAGCAAACGGCGAGAGAACCGTGGTGCATTGGAGCGGGAACCCGCCCTATGAACGGTACATCCAGGACGACTATCAGGCGGAGTTCCTAGAGGTCGCACAGGCACCAAGCTACATGGTACGCCTGAGCGCGCGCACCGTCCGCCGCCCGCAAGAAAATGAAGGCGTTTCGGGGGCGGCGACGGTCTGCTGGCACATCGTGAGAGGTGCGGCGTCCTTCTAGCTACCGACCAGCCGATCTAGGCGAACGATCATCTCTGTGACCGCGGCCTCAGTCGCCCGCGCAGCGTCGTCTCCACCGGCATTGGTGACAGCGAACAGACCCAGGTCTAGCTCCGGGGCTAACCAAACCGAGGCATACCAGACCGTGTTGCTGCCGATGCGGGCCAAAACACGGCCGTCGGCCCAAGTCTCTTCGAGCGTCTCCCATCCTAGGGCGTAGTCGGCACCAGCCGGCGGTGTGTGCAGTCGGGAATATGTAGCGCTCGAGATCAGTCCTCCCGTGCCGCGCGCACCCGCGACGTGTGCCAACATGTATCTGGGGTATCGTGAGTAGATCATCGTGTGCGCGCGAGCCGAACGCTGGGCAGGAACCACTATTGAGCCTCGGGAATCGGTACTCCCCTCCACATTTCGTCGATCGCCATGCGTGACTCACGCAGGGCTTCAAGACCCGCCGCCACCAACTCGATGTAGCGGCGTGCCTTCCCGCCCCGTTCCGGCGTCGGGTCACGCATCCAACTGGAGATGAGTCCCTTTTTCTCCAAGCGACGAATGGTCACGTAGACGGCCGTCCGGGACACGGTCCGGCCCATGCGCCTCCACGATGTCCTTCACGGCGTCGAGCGCTTCGAACGTGACATTGGAGCGCACCTCCGTCTTCTGCGGGCTCACATGCAAGTGTCAGCACCGCCAAAACGCCGCGAGTCTTCGTCCGCTCCCTCCACCCCACCCGTCCATGACTCGCATCGACTTCTCCCCAATTCTCATGATCCCGACCCTGTGACGTACGCTCAGGCTACTGGCCCGCTTCCTTCTCCCGGAAACCGAAGCGGTAGTAAGGGTTCACCACGCTGGTCGCAACATTCTTGATATGGGCACTCACGCGCTTCAGGAAGCGCAGGTACAGCGCTACGGTGGCCGCGTGCCCGGAGCGCCCCACCAGCGCCTCTCCCAAGGTCAGCGAGTGGATGTGCTTTTCGACCTTCTCGGCGATCACGCCGTGCGAGGAGATGATCGCGCGCGCGCGGGTCTCGTCGGACTCCTCGAGCGCCGGCACGATATCGCTGAACATCTTGCCGAGCATACCTTCGATCGAAAGCACCTCGTCGTGTAGTTCCAGTCCATCGAAGGGTCCTTCGACCGCTGACGCGAGCTCAACGATGTTCTTCGTGTAGTCGCCGATGCGCTCGATGTCGATGACGATCGCCGTGAGCACCAGACCGAGGTTGATGTCGGGTTTCGACGAAACCGACATGTGCGTCACGATCTTCCGACGAACGCTGCGCTCGTACTTGTTGATGCGACGATCCCGACCGTAGATGTCCGTCTCCATTGTGCCCTCAGCGTGCAGCGCGGCCACGGAGTCGTCGAACATGCTGCGCGAGGCCACAAGCATCAGAATCGATTCGTCATAGGCTTCCTGCAGCGCGCCCTCCGACCTGAAGAGACTGACAATTTCCTTCCACATGGCTAGTTACCTCTTTGCCGACCAAATGATGTACATGAGGGGGATTACGTGAAGTGCTATGTAGACCGTGAGGACCCCCGCGGTGTTCGCCTTCGATCGCGCCGCCAGCCGTCCCCACCCCGTCGCCAACCACAACGGGAGGGCCTTGAGTGGATAGTAGATCGCGATGGCGAACAGATTGAACGACAGGTGTGCCAGGGCCACCGTGACCGCCGCGGGGTTGCCCGTCGTGAAGGAGGCCAAGATCGCGGTGATCGTGGTACCGACGTTGGCACCGAGCGTATACGGGAACACCTGACGGAGGCTGAGCACTCCGGTACCCGCCAGTGGCACGATGAGCGAGGTCGTTGCCGAGCTACTTTGTACCGCGGCCGTGGCCACTACACCCAGGGAGAAGCTGGCCGCGTCGTTGCGGAAGAGCACACGATCGAATAGGCCCTCCATTCGTTCGAGCACAGTCCCATGCATGATCTTCATCATGCCGCGCAGAGCCACGAAGAGCAGTGCAAGCGCAACCAGAACCAACGGGATCGTGCTCGGCACCCAACCTGTGACGAGGTCCGAGAGCGGGCGTGTGAGCGCCTTGAGTGGGCTCGCGAGGCCCATGCCACCGGCCCCGGCGAAAAGGCCCTGCAAGAAGACCGCGGTCCTCTCCACCGGATGGAATAGGATCTCCAGCGGGAGGACGGTGAACGCCGCAAGCAGGTTGAAGAAATCGTGCACGGTCGACGCTGCGAACGCCCGCTCGAACTCGGCGGGACGCGTCACGTGCCCGATCGCGACGATCGTGTTGGTCGTGGTCGTGCCGATATTCGTGCCCATGATGATGGGCACGGCCAGTTGAATCGTCAGAGCGTCCGAAGCGACGAGTCCCACGACGATGGTGGTCGCCGTAGACGAACTCTGGATCAGGCTCGTCGCGAGAAACCCGATCAAGAGACCCGCGACGGGATCGGACGCCATGGTGAGCAACTGCTGCGCCAAGCCCGCACCGCCCATCTTGAACGCGGCGCTCATCAGCTCGATGCTGGAAAAGAACAGGTACAGCATCACGAGGAAGGACACGACAGAGACAAGCGTCGCGAGTCGACTGGACTGGTTCTTGGCCATCAGTGGTGCCGGATCGGTCACCGGGAGAGATCCTGTGTGGGTCATCACCGACGAGCGCGCAAACATACTGAACTCGAACAGATCGGAAAGACTTGCTACGAGGTGACCGGCCCTGCAAGGTCGAGTTTCAGTCTCCCGCGGTGATGCTGGCGATTTCCTGTTCGGAGTACCCCAGCTCCGCTAGCACCTCTGCCGTGTGCTCTCCCGCCATGGGAGGCACGCTGCGCGTTCCCGGCCGCACCCCGTCGAACTGCAGAGGGAAGGCAACGTCCCGGTATCCGGGAATCCTGGGATGCTCGACAGGCTCCAGTAGCTCGTTGGCGCGCACCTGCTCGTCATCGACGACCTCCGAGACATCCCTGATCGGAGCACACGGCACACGGTGCTCGTCCAGGAGCGCTCGCAACTCCTCTGTGCTCATTCGCGCTGTCTTCACCTCGATGAGTGCGTGCACCGCGTCCCGATTCGCGACTCGCGTCGGGTTGTCCCGAAATCGCTCATCGTCGAGCAGTTCCGCGAGGCCGAGCGACTGGCAGAGCCTCGAAAAGATCCCGTCGTTGCCGGCCGAGATCATCAGCTCCCCGTCTTCGGTCCGAAACGCCTCATAGGGCGCGATCGAAGCGAGACCGGTGCCCATGCGTCCCGGAACCTCCCCGCTGGCCAGGTAACCCTGTATGTGATAGGAGACCCACCCCAGGGACGTAGCCAGCAGTGAGGCTTCGACGTGCGTGCCCTTCCCAGTTTTGTCTCTCTCCCGCAGCGCTGCCAGAATGCCGAGCGCCGTCAGGATGCCCGTGCCGACGTCCACCACGGAGCCGCCCACGCGCGCGGGTGGACCGTCGGGATGGCCCGTCAGCGACATCACGCCCGTGTACGCTTGGATGAGCGGATCGTACCCCGGGCGTTCTTTGAGCGGGCCCCGCGAGCCGTAGCCGGTCACCGACGCGTAGATGATGTCCGGTCGTCGCTCCCGCACCTGCTCGTAGGCGAAGCCGAGCTTCTCGATAACGCCCGCCCGGTAGGCCTGAACGAAGACGTCCGCCGAGTCGATGAGGCGCCATAGCACGTCGCGCCCGCCCTCGGATTTGAGATCCAATACGACGCTGCGCTTGTTGCGGTTGTAAGACAGGAAGAGTGGCGGCTCACCCTCCCAGAACGGGGGGCCCCACGAACGCGTCGGATCTCCGCCGGGCGGTTCGATCTTGATGACGTCGGCGCCGAGGTCGCCCAACGTCTGCGTGCTGTGCGGGCCGGCAATGTTCTGAGTCACATCGATGACGCGGATCCCCTGTAGGACGTTCACGTCAGCGCCCGACCTTTTCACCAATGCCGAACACTTCGCCCTCCCACAGGAACTCGGCACCGGTGCTCACGCCGTTCTCCACCAGGATGCGCAGCGTCATCTCGTCGGCGACGTCGAAGAGGGTGAGCGTCGTGCCGTTCACGATCTGCGTCATCGTGCTGCGTTCGGAGCCACGAGGCTGAGCCGGCGCACCGGGCGCGAAGAGTAGTAGCGCGGCTGCCGCCGCGAGCAACGGACTGGACTTCAAGACGACCTCCCCTGAGTGGACGATCCGCCAAGATGTCAGAAGTGCGGATGATTCAACAGGACGAGAGGCGATCCCGGCCGCAGCTAGGGGCTGTGGCTATCGAACCAGTCGAAAGCCTGCGCCATTACCTCGGCTACGATCCCTACGTGGCCCGTGCCCAGGTTCTCGACGTATTCCAGGTTAGCCATGCCCAGTTCCTGCGCGGCCTCGTAGAAGGCTCGGGCAGATTCGACGGGCACCAGCGCGTCCTCACCGCCCTGAGCCATGAACAGCGGCATCTCGGGCGCCTTGGCCAGGTCCTCGACCGAGCCGTATCCTGCGATGGGTGCCACCGCCGCAAATCGCTCGGCGTTCTCGAAACCGAGCCGGACCGTGCCCGCGCCTCCCATGGAATGGCCCATGAGGCACGTGCGGTTCTCGTCCACGGAGTAGACGCGCTGGATGAGGCCGAGCACGTCCAACACGTCTCGGGCGCTGTCGCCACGATAACCCCCGTAGGGGCCCCGTCCGTTCACGGATGCAGCGATGTAGCCGCGTTCCGACGCGTTTGCCTTGAACGTGCCGTCGAAGCTGTCCATAAAGGTGTTCTCGTCTCCCCCCGCACCGTGGAGCGCCACCACCAACGGATACCGCTCCCGCGGGTTGTAGCCCTCTGGCACCAGAATGCGGAACGGTACCAGCTCACGGTCGGCGCCTGAGCGGTACGCCAGGCGCAGGTCGCCTCGCATGGACCGGAGAGGGTCGCGCCCTCGACTGAGCGCGCTCACGAATTCCTCGGACTGCTCGAGGCGACCGCCGAAGTCCATCGCCTCCACCATGAGCGTTCTCTGCGGGCGGCACGCTCGCGTTCGACTACTTCGCCCGGCAGCTGGTCAAGGCCGAGCCGCCGCTGCGTCTGATGGGCAGGGTGGCCACGGTGAGCATTTGTTGGCTCTACGGCGACAACATGATATTCGGCTTCGACATGGAGCCCCCGGCGAAGGATAAGATCTCAGCGCGGTTGAGCGATCACGAGCTCGACCTACTCGACTACGAGATCCTGGGGGGGCGAAGAGAAGGGCAAGATCGCGCTCTACGCCTTCACGCTGGCCTCGCCGTCCTCCTTAGCGCCACTCCGCCTGCAACTGATCCAGCGCCGCACTGCCGGGACATAGGGTCTCGTACGGTATATCGACCAGCGGCTGGTCCACCGTGCCTTGGAAGCCGTGCATGTCCGCACCCACCGCCTCCAAGAAGAGAAGCCCCGTGGCGATTTCACCTCGCGACCTGGTCTCGGACAGATAGTCGAGCACGCCGCTCCGGTCATTGGGGTCGTACTGCTCCGTGACCTTGCGCAGCTTGACCACGCTACCGTCATGCATCGTGATCGCCTGCACGGACCCGTCGGCATAGTCGGTCTTGATCTCGGTCCGCAGCGGAACGAAGTCGGTCTCGATCACCTCGTGCATGTTGTCGCGCGTGTGGGCATAGCTCTTGGTCGAGCCTTTGTGGTCGTTGAAGGTCACGCACGGGGAAATAACGTCGACGAAGGCGAAGCCGTTATGCGCCAGGCCGGCTGTGAGAATGGGCACGAGCTGTGCCTTGTCTCCCGAGAACGAGCGCGCCACGAAGGTCGCGCCTAGCGAGAGCGCCAGGTTGACCGGATCGATCGGTTCCTGCTCGTTCACCTCGCCACGCTTCGAGGTGGTGCCGATGTCGGCCGACGCCGAGAACTGGCCCTTGGTGAGGCCGTACACGCCGTTGTTCTCGAGTACGTAGAGCATATTCACGTTGCGACGGATCGCGTGGCAGAACTGGCCGAGCCCGATGGAAAGCGAATCGCCGTCTCCAGAGATGCCGACGTAGAGCAGGTCTCGGTTCGCCGCATTCGCACCTGCGGCGATCGCGGGCATGCGACCGTGCACGCTGTTGAATCCGTGTGCCTCGCTCACGAAATACGCCGGGGTTTTCGAAGAGCAGCCGATCCCTGAGAGCTTCGCGACCCGGTGCGGCTCAATGTCCAACTCGAAGAAGGCCTGAACCAGTGCAGCTGTGACTGAATCGTGACCGCAGCCGGCGCACAACGTCGACATGGAGCCTTCATAGTCCCGAACGGTGAGACCGACTGCGTTGCTCGGGAGCCTGGGGTGCCTGGCCGACGGCTTGGTGATGTAGCTCATGAAACCTCCACGGCGAGCGCTTCCAGATAGGGCGCGAGACCCTTGAGAACCACTCCCTTGCTAAGCGGCTGCCCGCCATAGTCGGTGATGGACTCCAGCTTCTGTTTCACGCAGTTCGTCTCCAGCAGCAGCAGCTTCCTGAGCTGCTCGTCCCGGTTCTGCTCCACCACGACAACGACATCGTGCTCGTCGATGAACAGCTCGACCGCTGAGCTGAAGGGAAAGCCCCGCACGCGCAGGTAGTCGACCTGCACGCCGTCCCGCAGGAGCTGGTCCCGGGCTTCGAGTACCGCCCAGTGGCAGCCACCGATCGAGATGAGCCCGAGCCGTGAGCCGCCCTCCACCGTGTGCAGCTCAGGAGCGGGCACGGCATCAGCAGCCGATTCGACCTTCTTCAGCAGGCGGTCCATCACCTCGACATACTCGTCCGAGTCTTCGGTGTAGCGCCCGTACTTGTCGTGGCCCGACCCGCGCGTGAAGTACGCCCCTTTCCCATGCACACCGGGAAGCGTGCGCGCCGCAACGTGGTCCCCGTCGACGTCCAGATACCTGTAGAAGCGCTCCACCTGCTCCAGCTCCTCCGCGGAGAGCACCTTGCCTCGATCCGGCACGAAATCGTCGTCCCACTCGAGCTTTGGAATCATCCAATCGTTCATTCCGATGTCCAGATCCGAAACCACGAAGGTCGGGGTCTGAAAGCGCTCGGCGAGATCGAAGGCGGCGACCGCAAACTCGAAGCACTCTTTCGGATCCCCTGGAAAGAGCACGATGTGTTTGGTGTCCCCGTGCGATGCATAGACACACAGCAGTAGGTCGCCCTGCTGCGTGCGCGTGGGCATGCCTGTCGACGGGCCTGTGCGCTGGATGTCGAAAAAGACGCTCGGGACCTCTGCGTAGTACGCGAGCCCGATGAACTCGGTCATGAGCGAGATGCCGGGTCCGGCGGTCGGCGTGAACGCCCGCGCTCCCATCCAGCTGGCACCGATCACCATACCGGCCGCGGCAAGCTCGTCCTCGGCCTGTATGATGCAGAAGTTCTTCTTGCCAGTCTCTGGATCGATCCGGAAGCGATTGCAGTATTCGGTGAAGCCGTCCATGACCGACGTCGCGGGCGTGATCGGGTACCAGGCACCGACCGTCGCGCCCGCGTAGACACAACCCAGAGCGGCCGCGGCATTGCCTGTGACCATGACGCTGTCCTTGGTCGCATCCGCGGTCTCAAGCCGGATCGGCAGTGGGCAGTCGAAGTGCTCTAGCACGTAGTCACGGCCGAGCTCGATCGCGATGAAGTTCGCTTCCATGAGGTGCTGCTTAGTCGCGAACTTCTCCTGCAGCATCCCCTTCACCACATCCATGTCGATGTCGAGCAGTGCGACCAGCGCCCCCACATACGTGATGTTCTTCATCAGGATGCGCGTGCGCGATCCGTCGAAACGAGTGACGCACAGGTCGGCGAAGGGCACACCGATGAAGGTGACGTCGTCGCGCTTGAACTCCTCAGACAACTCGCGACTGCTGTCATACAGAATCCAGCCGCCGGGCACGACCTCCTCGATGTCGCGCGCGTAGCTCTCCGGGTTCATCGCCACCACGAGCTGGAAGTCGGGGCTGCGTGCGGTGTACCCGTTCACGTTCACGCGGATCTCATACCAGGTGGGCAATCCCTGGATGTTCGACGGGAACACGTTCTTGCCCGACACGGGGACGCCCATACGGAACAGCGCCTGCAGCAGTAGTCCGTTCGCGCTGGCTGACCCGGTCCCGTTGACCGTGGCGATCTTTAGGCCGAAGTCGTTGACGCCGTGGCTGCTGTCGTGGGCCAAGGTTCCTGTCCCGCGTAGGGGTTGAGTAGGTCGAACTGCATCATGTCCCAAGCTGCGGTTGGGCACCGTTCCGCGCACAGGCCGCAGTGCACACAGAGGTCCTCGTCCTTGAACATGATGCGCGCAGTTTGCGGGAGGGCCTCGGAAGCGAAGAGCGCCTGCTCCGTATTCTCTGCCACCGCCGTGAGTCGCTGGCGGACCTCGTCTTCCTCACCGTTGTGGGTCATCGTGAGACAGTGCGTCGGACACACGTCGATGCACGCATCGCACTCGATGCACAAGTTGGCCGTGAAGTCGGTCTGAACATCGCAGTTGAGGCAGCGCTCGACCTCGCGCACCGATTCCTTTAGGTCGAAGCCCAGCTCCGCTTCCACGAACATGTCGGCGAGCCGCGCTTCCAGATCCTCGTAGCGCATCTCTGTCCGCAGATTCGCATCGTAGTCGTTCGAGTAGCGCCATTCGTGCAGGCCCATCTTGGTCGAAACGAGGTTCATACCCTGAGGAGGTCGATCGTTGACCGACTCGCCCTGGCAGTACTGGTGGATCGAGATCGCAGCTTGATGACCGTGCTCCACCGCCCAGATGATGTTCTCGGGGCCCCACGCCGCGTCTCCGCCGACGAAGACCCCCTCGAGGGTGGTCATGAACGTGGCGCGATCGACCACGGGCATGTCCCAATCGCCGAACTCGATGCCGATGTCTTTTTCGATCCACGGGAACGCGTTGTCCTGGCCAATCGCCAGGATGACATCGTCGGCCTCGATGAACTTCTCACCGAGCTTCTTGCTGACCAGCCGACCCTTCTCGTTCTCTTCCCACTCGACGAGGTCGAAGACCATGCCCATCAAACGGCCACCCTCGACGACGAACTTCTGCGGCGAGTGGTTCACCAGAATCTCGATCTCCTCGCCCTCGGCGTCGTCGAGCTCCCAGGGTGACGCCTTAAAGTACGGTCGGGACTTGCGCGCCATGACCTTGATATCGTTGCCGCCCAAGCGCCTGGAGGACCTGCAACAGTCCATGGCGGTGTTGCCCACGCCGATAACCAGAACGCGCTCGCCCACCGAGTCGATGTGGCCGAAGTGGATGGACTCCAGCCAGTCGATGCCGATGTGTACGTTCGCGTCGGCCTCCTGGCGCCCCGGAATGTCGAGCTCCTTGCCCTTGGGAGCGCCGGTGCCGACGAAGACCGAGTCGAACCCCCCAGTGTCGAGCAGTTCCTTGAGAGATTCGATTCGGTGGTCGTAGTGGATCTCCACGCCCATGTGGAGGATCATGTCGATCTCTTCCTCGAGCACTCCGACGGGAAGGCGGAACGACGGGATATTGCTGCGCATGAGGCCACCGGCCTTGGGCAACGCCTCGAAGATCACGCACTCATAACCAAGCGGCAGGAGGTCGTTGGCCACCGTGAGCGACGCGGGGCCAGAACCGATCAGCGCGATGCGCTTGCCGTTCTTGGTCTCGGCTGCCTTCGGAAGCAAATGATCGATGTCACCGCGCAGATCCGCCGCAACACGCTTCAGGCGACAGATCGCAACCGGTTCGTCTTCGATACGCGTGCGGCGGCACACCGGCTCACAAGGTCGGTCACACGTCCTGCCCAGGATGCCGGGAAAGACGTTCGATTCTCGGTTGAGCATGTACGATTCGGTGTACTTGCCGTCCGCGATCAGACGGATGTACTCCGGCACATTGGTGTGCGCAGGACAGCCCCACTGGCAGTCGACCACCTTGTGATAGTAGTCGGGGTTCCGCGTATTGGTCGGTTGCATCAACCTGTCTCATCCCCTGCAAAAGCTGTGCCATGGCACGCTCCACTCACTACCCGGTCGCGGGCGGAGTCGGCCCATCATGTCCGTAGCCTCCGCACTCCGCAAGAACCGGCTTTGGCCGTAAACCGTTGCGTCGGTCGGGTTCCGCTGGGATCATTGGCGCCATGGAATCTGCCAGCTCCCCGAACCACCTCGACGGCGACCTGATTCTCGGGTTGGACCCGGAGCGGATTGTCGACACGATCTCGAAGCTCGAGCGTCGCATCGGGGAGTGATTCCCCAGTGCCAGCCTGTCCAAAGTGTGCGGACGCCTCGCTGGTATCGCAGAGCAGACCGTGAGCCGCCTGGACCAGGTGGCCAAGCTGATTCTTTGGCTGCGCGCCGGCAGTTGGATGATGGCCGGTCTCGTGATCGTCGGCACCGAACTCGCGGCGGCCAACTTCGGGGGGGCAGAGCCCGAGGTCACGGGCCTTCTTCCCCTCCACGACTTTGTGCACATACGAACTCATCTCGGCTACCGCATCGTCTACGGCGTCGAAGATCTCCCCTAGGTCGAGCCTGAACATCTACGCGGCGCAACACTCACCCTCTCGCTCTCGCTGGGGCCCTTCTAGACGCAAAAGCTGGTAAGGGCTACGAAAGGCGGTCGGCGAGCGCGGACAATTCGCGTGTTGTCACCGAGATCGCAGCCAATCCCGGTGCTTCTTCGCCCTGCAGCTCCTCGATGATGTCCATGAAGCGTTCGACGTCACGAGGGTGCGAGCGCAACAACTCGCTGGTAGCCTGGGACGGATCCATCACACCCGCGGTCTTCTTGAAGGCCGCGGAGACGAGGCGACTGTGAGCCCGGGACAGGTCCGCTGAGAGAACCTGTGCGGCGCGTTGTTCCCACTGATCGTCGCCCGCGGCAGCAAACGGACTGCGGCGTAACCAGGGCACGTGGAAGGCCGCGGAGATCTGGTAGTAAATTCGGCCGGTGTCGAGCGTGCCCGCGTCGGTGTCGCGCGCGATCTCGAGGATCTCAAGCAGTTGAACCAGAAAGCGAAGCGTGGTCAGCCGCTGGGAAAACGCCTCGTCGGCGCCTACCTCACGAACCTCATCCACGCGGGCCTCGAAAAGCACACGGTCTTCTCCGGTGACGATCTCACCAAACGAGTTACGCAGGATCGCCAGTCCTTCGAGATTCTGCTCGACGATGCGCGCAGGCGATACATCGGCATCGACGTTGCCCAAGACCCATCGAGATGTGCGCTCCAGCACCCGGGCCAAGCCGAGCAGCCAGCGATACATGACACGTGAGTTCATGCCCTGGGCACTCATTTCGCTCAGCAACGCCCGATGGTCGGCCAGCCGCGAGGCGACCAACCAAGCGCGCGCGATCTGCTCGGAGCTGCGGCCGGTATCCCGGACCAGACGGTGCATGAAGGTCGCCCCCATCAGGTCCACGAGATCGTTGGTGAGCTGGCTCGCGATGATCTCGCGACGCAGTCGGTGCGACGCGAGATGGTCGCCGCCGGCGGCGACCATCGCAGCCGGGGGGAAGTAGCCGAGCAGATAGCTCTCGGTCACCGGGTCGTCCGGAAGGCCGCTGCGCAGCAGCCCGCTCATCAAGGACAGCTTGGAATAGGCGAGCAAGACGCACAGCTCAGGACGCGCCAGCGTCTGCCCAACTTCTCGCCGCTCGTCGAGAATGTCGCCGGTCGGCAGGCACTCGGAGCCTCGGTCCAACTCTCCGGTCTTCTCGAGCGCGAACATGAGGTCGCGGAAGTCATCGGCCCCTTCCTTCGCCCTCCGTGCATCCAGAGAGATCGCGAGACTCTGCGTCCGGTTGTTGGCGAGCACGAGGTCGGCAACGTCCTCGGTCAGTTCTTGCAGTAGCTCGTTGCGGCCATCGTCGCTCATGCTGCCGTTCGCTACGGCAGGCGCCAACAGGATCTTGAGATTGACCTCGTGGTCGGACATGTCGACGCCGGCCGAGTTGTCGAGGGCGTCGGTGTTGATGCGGCCACCCTTGAGGGCGTACTCGATACGTGCTCGCTGGGTGAAGCCTAGGTTGCCGCCCTCGCCCACGACTTCGCAGCGGAGGTCGGGAACGTCGATTCGCACTTCATCGTTCGATGAATCGCTGACATCGGCGTGGCTCTCGGAGCTCGACTTTACGTAGGTGCCGACGCCACCGTTCCAGAGTAGCTCGGCAGGTGCCTTGAGCACCGCACGGATGAGGGCCTCCCCCTCCATGACGTCCGGAGCATCGTCCGGCAAAGCGAGCGCGCGGCGGACCCGAGGAGTCAGCTCAACCTCCTTTGAGCCGCGCGGCACAATCATACCACCTTCGCTGAGCAGGCTAGTGTCATAGTCCTCCCAGCTCGACCGTCCGACCTCGAACACGCGCCTCCGCTCGGCAAACGTCGTGGCGGGATCGGGGTCCGGATCGATGAAGATGTGCCGGTGGTCAAACGCCGCGATCAAGCGGATTTGCTCTGAGAGCAGCATGCCGTTTCCGAAGACATCGCCGCTCATGTCACCGATGCCCACCACGCTGAACGGCTCGCTCTGGATATCCTTCCCTTTCTCGCGGAAGTGACGCTTTACGCACTCCCACCCACCACGCGCCGTTATGCCGACGACCTTATGGTCATAGCCGTTCGAACCACCTGATGCGAACGCATCGTCGAGCCAGAAACCGTACTCCGCCGAGATTGAGTTGGCGAGGTCCGAGAAGGTCGCGGTGCCCTTGTCCGCAGCCACCACGAGGTACGGATCCGACGCGTCGTAAGCGAGGACACCGTCCGGCGGTACCGGCTTGCCGTCCTCGAGGTTATCGGTGAGGTCCAAGAGTCCACGCATGAGCGTCTGGTACTGAGCCCGTCCCTCGTCCCACCGCTGTTCGGAGTCGGACGGCACGAAGCGCGTCACGAAGCCTCCCTTCGAGCCGCCGGGAACGATCACCGCGTTCTTCACCACCTGAGTCTTCACCAGGCCGAGCGCTTCCGCGCGGAAGTCGTCGGGCCGGTCACTCCAGCGGATACCTCCTCGGGCGACGCTCGAGCCACGCAAGTGAACGCCTTCCATGCGGGGCGAGTGTACCCACACCTCGTAGCGGAGCCTTGAGCCGCGCAAGAATTCCATCTCTCTGCAGTCGAACTTGTAGGAGATGTAGGGCACGCCGCCGGAACGGAACGTCGGCTCCTTGCCACCGTGTTTGTAGAAGTTCGTACGCACGGTCGCGCCAATGAGCTCCTCGACCCGGCGTAGCGCCCGGTCGTCCGGCAACGCGCCCACGCTCCGCAACGAACCGTTGAAGAGGGCCCGGATGTCACCGATCGCGGAAATCCGTTCCTCTTTCGAAACGCCAGTCGACGGATCGAACTTGGTTGAGAAAAGGTCGAGCAGTTCCTTGGCGATACCGGGGTATTTCACGAGCGCCGAGGGGATCGACTTACGACTCGGGACGACTCCGATCTGGAACGCCGACGCCGCGTATGCGCGCAGGACAGCGACCTCTCTCCAGTGCAGTCCCGCACTCACGACCAGTGCGTTCAATGGGTCGCTGAGGGCATCGCCGGAACGCACTGCGAAGATGGTCTCCGACAGGGTTGAGCCCCGACTCTCCACGTCGAGCAGCTCTTGCTCGGAGTCCTGAACGGCGAAGACGTAGATCGTCGCACCGTCCGACACCGACCCGCCTACCTCGAAGGGCTTCATCGCGATCACCCGCAGCCCCGTGTGCTCCAGGATGGGCATGAAGTCCGACAGAATGAGGCGCTCGCCCTGCAGAAAGACCTTGAGCTCGGTCGCTCCTTGCACGCCCGCGACCGAGACCTCCCGGCCCCGGTTTGCGAGCGCGATCGATATTGTATGCCCGTTGACGGCCAACGCCTCGAGTTCGAGCACATCGACGACCGCGATATCCGGGTCGGTCGCCGCCTGGTACTCGGCCGTGAGCATCGAGCCGTAGAGGGCAGCCAGCCTGCGCGCCTCGTCCGCCGACTCCAGCACGGTCTCGAGCCCCTCTTGCAGGCGATCGGCCCAAGTACGTGTAAGCAGGGCCACCCGGCGCTCGATCTGCTTCGCGTCGATCTGTTCGAGCCGCTCACTCCTGGCGCCAATGTAGAAATGGAGGCGGGCCTGATCCCCCTCGCCCATCGCGAGATGGTAATTCAGGACCTCGCCCTGAAGCTCCTCCACCAGCGCGGCTTCGATCTCCTTGCGGACGGTCCCCGAGAAGCGATCTCGGGGGATGATGACCATGACCGCGGCACCGCGCTTGAGTGGGTCCTCGCGTAGCGTGGCACGCACGCCGGACGTGTGATAAGCGTTGAGTACGGTCCGGATGTCGCCGCCGATCTCCGCGGCCGAAGTGAGGAAGAGCTCCTCCTTGGGCAGCGAGTTGAAGATCGTGATGATCTCCTTATAGTCGTACGACCCCTCGACTGCCTCGGCCGCGCTCAGGATCTGCTCGAGCTTCTGACGCAGGATCGGGATGTTCTCTGCGTCCTCGGAAAAAGCCTTGGAAGTGAACAGGCCCACGAAACGATGCTCGCCGGCGGCGGTTCCGTCGGGCCTGAGTTTCTTGACCCCGACGTAGTCCATGCGTACACGGCGATGGACCGTCGACTCCGAGTTCGTCTTGTTGATGATCAGGACCGGGCCGTTCCCCACCAGATCACGAACGCCATCATCCAGTTCGGACAGCGGGACAGGCCCAGCATAGCGCGACTGGCCTTCATTACGAAGAACGCCGAGTCCGGAGCCGGGCTCCACCAACACGCAGCGCTCTCCACCGGCGTCGTCGATCAGGTCATATGCGCGATACCCAAGGAATACGAGCCCGCCATCCCTCAGCCAGCGCAGAAAATCCTGGATCTCTTCGATTTCCTCGCGTCGGTCCTCGAGCTCCCGACCGTGTTCCGCGAGTTCCGCCACTACAGAGTTCACCGCGTCGATCATGGGACCGAAATCGTCGGTCGCCCGAACCACGTCCTGGAGACGGCTGCTCAACTCCCGCTGGATATAGTCGAGCCTTTCCGGATCATCGACTCGAGCTACTTCGCAGTGGACGAGCGACTCCTTCGACGCGCCGTCTCCCGGCGGCCGCACCGCAGTCATATGTCCGTGCTCGTCGCGGTCGATCTCGAAGAGAGGATACACGATCTGCGAGATCAAGAGTTGCTGCGAGTGCAGGAACTCGCGGATCGTGTCAACGATGAAGGGGCGCTCGCTGACGTTGGTTCGCACCGTCGTGACCGGAGCACGGTCGCCATTGCCGTCGGGGTCGGCATTCAACACGACGACGTCGACACGGTTCGGCTGCGCCTCAGCGAAGAAGCGGTATGCCCCCACAACCGTGTGGGTCAAATCGAGGGTACTGCGCTCCTGCAGCAACTCCTGCGGGGCCCTGGAGAGGAAGATCTCGGCGAAGTCGACCGCCAGGTCGGTCTCGGGGCCGCCGATGATCTGCTCGACCTGCTCGCAGACGGCACGGACAGCGGGGGAATCCTCTCGGAGTCGGCGATCAGCCGTTTCCGTCGTATCGCTCATGAGGAAGGGGGTGTGCGCTTGGGCACGACTCTCCGGTAACCGACGTTGAGCACGAAGTGGATATTGAGTCAAGGATACCCGTGAACCTGTTGGCGGGAAACCCGCATTAGCAAGGGACTGCCTATCACCATGCAAGTATCGGAAGCGACGCCCAGGGCCTAAACGAGCAAAGACCCCCACCCTGGTTCCTCACCGCCACAACGACCCGTAAGAAACCGAGGCTCGCGAGGCGCTCCCGGACCGACTCTGACGGGTATTCGCCGTATTCACCCTCGAACTCGTCAGGAACGTTGAACCAGACCGCTACGTGTCCCGCGCCCCGCGCTTCGACGAGCACATCGGGGCCCAGGTCCGAGAACGCCTGCACGTACGCGGCGCGCGCCGATTCTGCCACCGGGGTCTCTTCCTCGGTAACGGATGGGTCCACGAACAAGGTGGCGACAATGAGTGACAGGACGCTACCGACCACCACGGTCCCGATCGTCGAAAAGTTCTAATAGCGGCGGATCACCGACGACAGGCCGCCGGCCAGGGCGATGAAGAGCCCTGTCCTGAAGGTCGAGCCGATCGCCATCAACGGGCCACCCAAGATCAGCCCCACGAGGAAAATACTGTCGGAGCGAGCCTTCTCCCACCAGATGCGCCTAAACCTGTCGTCGACGTCGTACTTTGCGTCTTCAGCGGCTTCGTGCAGCAGGGTGCCGCACTACCCACAGACGTTCGGACGGCCGTAATCCGTCAAGCTGTAAAACGCACAGGTGCCGAATCCCGGGTCGTTCTTGGCGCGCTCAGTCATCGTCCCATCATAGCCAATCGCAGGCCCACGGAGCGAATTCCCAGGCACGGGGGTTTGCTCTAGCTTCTGCCATGCGTTTCGTCCACCTCCCCGACGTCCATCTCGACACCTCCTTTGCCGGCCGTTCAGCGACCGTGCGACGCCGACTCCGGGAGGCGTCACGGGAGGCCTTCCGCCGCACCGCTGACCTCGAGATACGAGAGGACGCCAACGCGCTCCTGATCGCTGGCAACCTCTTCGACGGCGATCGGCTCTCCTTTCAGACCGAGCGTTTTCTCCTGGAGCAACATGGTGTCGCCGTGGTATACGCGACGGGCAACCACGACCCGGGGTCGCCGCTCTCGGGCGTCGCCTCCGAGGACCCCGGCGGCCGTCGACGCATACGTGCGCGAATTGCTGCGAGACGCGGACGGAGAGCTCGCTGCGCGGCTGCGCGGCTCCGAGGGCGACGCGCCGTGAGGATTGAGCGCGTCCAAGTGCGCGCATTCGGGCGACTCAACAACTTCGACTCGGGCGCAGCTACCCTGCCCGGACTCGTCGTGGTGCTGGGCCCGAACGAAGCCGGCAAGTCGACGTTCTTCCACTTCCTCACCACGATGCTCTACGGGTTTCACCCTGCTTCCAGGGAGGGGAACCCCTACCTGCCCTGGAACGGTGAAGACGCAGGTGGCAGCGCACGCCTGCGCCTGGACGGAGAGGGTTGCGCCGAGGTCGAGCGTCATTTGCGTTCCCAGCCGGGGGGAAGCCTTACGATCGACGGGCGGATCGATGAGCTACGCAACCGTGCCCTCCCCTGGGTCGATCACGTGCCGCGCTCGGTCTTCTGGCAGCTATTCGTCTTCACCTGCCATCCGGAGCTGGCTGAGCAGTTCAGCGGCTGCGGGGCGGTAGTGCTCGAGTTAGAAGGCTGAAGACCCAGGAGCTTCCCCTTCACGTAGAGGCGCTCGGCCTGGAGCCCGCGCCCGACGTGGACGCGGTGCTCATGATCCACGGTTATGGAGCTTCCGCCTTTTCTTGGCGCTATTGGGCACCTCGGCTCGCGCAGCGTGCCCACGTGGTGCTCGTCGACCTCAAGGGGTCGGGAGCAGCACCCAAGCCGGACGACGGGGAGTATCGACCAGAGGACCAGGCCGAGTTGCTCCACCGACTAGTCGTGCAAAGAGATCTCCGGCGACTCACGATCGTTGGCCATTCGCTCGGCGGCGGAGTCGCTCTACTGTTGGCTCTGCGACTTCAAGACGAGGACGAGGGGAGACTTTCGCGACTCGTGCTCGTGGCCAGCGCCGCGTACGAACAACGACTGCCACCCTTCGTTGGCCTGGCGCGGTTTCGCTGGCTCGGAGTAGCGCTATTCCGACTCTTCGGCGCACGCCTCGTGATCGAGAAGGTCCTGCGCTCCATCATGAACGATCCGCGGGCAGTCTCCGCCGAGCAGGTCGAAGGGTACGCGGCTCCGCTCAATGACGCCCCGGCGCGGCGCGCATTGATCGACTCGGCGCTCAACCTCGTGCCCGAGGAAATCGACGCACTAAACGCGCGCTTCTCTGAACTTGCCGTGCCCGCACTAATCCTCTGGGGACGACACGATCGCGTGGTCCCGCTGTGGGTCGGAGAGCGGCTGTGCGAAGCATTGCCCAACGCGACGCTACACGTCTTCGAAGCGTGCGGACACCTGCCCGCTGAGGAGATCCCTGAAGAATCGCTTGCGCGCCTCACTGCCTTCCTGGACGAGACCGCGGCGAGATGAGGGCTACCTGAAGCCGCTCGCGCGCGAGCGTATAGAACATCTTCACTCCGACCTGGAGCGAGGTCGCAAGATTCCCTGAAATCTTCGAAACGCCCTCGCTTCGACGCCGGTGGCTCACCTCGACCTCGACGATGCGCAGCCCCGCGCGCACCGCCCTGATCTGCATCTGTAACGTCCAGCCCCAGTTGCGGTCGTCCATGCGCAGCGCCAACAGCTCGGGGAACGCGACAGCACGAAACGGGGGCAGGTCGGTGAAGGAGTGGCCGAACAACGTGCGGGTAAGCCCGAGTACGAGATGGTTACCAAAACGAGCGTGCGGTAGGATCGTCCCCAGGTCACCATCGATGCCACGGCGAACGCCGAGCACCATATCGGCCTCGCCCTTCCGGATCGGAGCGACCACATCGGCTATCTCGTTCGGATCGTCGGCTCCGGCCGGACAGCAGGAGCAGCAGCGTCCGGTGAAACGCACACGGGACCAGGAACGCCAGAACCCCCAACATGAGGACGATGACGAGCAGTGCGACGGTATCTGATATGCGACCCCCCAACCCCCCTTCACAGCAGGCGGTTCCGGGCTTCTAGATCGAGCACTCCGCTCGAGCTTCACCATACTCGAATTCGTGGACAGGTAGCCCGCTCGGCACCGAAAGCGGAATCAGGCTTCGCAGCTGATCGGGATGCGCACCCGGGTCCGCCAACGACTTCGCCACAAAAGCGATGATTTGGCTGATCTCCAGTTCGGAGAGGATCTGCGGCTGAGCGATGAGTCCCGTCGCCCGGTCCAGCATCGCTGCGTACGGACCAGGCGAACCCTGCAAGCCCACATCCAGGGCCTCTTGCGAATAGCCCTCCACCATCTTGTACACATTGAGGTGGTGTCGAACCGCCTCGCTCAAGCAGACGTAGGCACCATTATGCATGAACGTCGGCTGGTAGGCCACGTTGCGCAGCGGCGACGTCCGGAACTTGTACCGGTCCGACGACCTTCCCGTGTGCTGCTCCAGCCCGTAGTCCTCATCGCCTGCGCCATCGAACGGCTTGTTCCCGAATGCTGGCACGACCTGAGGCACCGCGAGCACGTGGGCCTCGAAGTCACTGAACATCTGGTTTGCATACCCGCGCACGATGTGGCACTCCGCGCACATCGCCTCGTCGAAGAACAACCTTCCGCCGGCTTTTTCGTCGTAGCTCAAGGCGCTCAGGTCACCACGCACGTACCTGTCGAGCGGAGCATCGGCCCGTACCAGCGTGAACTCGAACTCGGCAATCGCCGCAGCTAGGTGCTCATACCGAATCTCGCCTCCCGCCTCGATGACCTCGAAAGCATCGGCAAAGCGCGAGCGATACTGGTCAACATCGACGACCCTGCGGAGGACCTCCGCCCTCATGGCATCGTGGTCGCCCACGAACTCGAACCCGGCCATCTCGACCCGGGCGACCACCGGTGTGAACGCCTGCGCGCCCAGCAGGTGGTCCATTCCCGACAAGGACAGCCCCTCCGGATCGGGAAATGCGAACCCGCCGGAATTGTCGAATGGATCCAGCGAGAGCGCCTCGAAGCGCGAGTCCCACATCAGGCTCGGATAGAACACCGCGTTCACCACGGTCGGGGCCCGCCGTTGATTGTGCGGGCCACGGCGTCCGGGCCCCACCACTCCGTTGTTCTGCACACCGATAGCGATCGAGTTTCCATCGTTGAACGCCGAATTGGGTCCGTGGCAGCCCGAGCAGCTATTGTCGGCCGTCAGAGAGATGATGGGGTCGAAAAAGAGCAGGCGTCCTAGCTCCGCGCGTGCCTGATGGATCGGCCGTCCGAGACGCTCCAGCAGCCTCTCTTCGATCCTACCGTCGAACTCGCGCTCCTTGAGGTCCGCTTGAAGCCACCAGTCGATGTACGCTTCGCTCAGCGTCTCGAACTCCGTGGATGTGTCCGGGCGCAACAATGCGTCGTCGCAGCCTGTAAGCAGGACGCCGAATCCGGCAATGCGGACAGCGGTGCGGATTTCGATCATGGACCGAAACTCGTGCCCACAATCTGACGCCGCAACGGCCCTGTCGCGTCAGCGGAAGAAGACCGGGAGCAACTCGTCCTCCACGAGTTGCTTGCGGGACGGACGGTTCTCGAAATTGCCCGCTGTCATTACGGCGACGATGCCGAGCGATGACATCAATACGATCTCCTGACCGCCGTATCCGGTAGCGAACGTAACGGTGATAGCCTCACCGCCCGCCCGGTACTCGTCGATCCACCAGAGGTACCCGTAGTCGCGGCCATTGCTCGTCGAGATGTGCGACGTCGTGGACACCCGGATCCAATCCTCGTCGAAGACGCGACGCTCGCCCCAAAGCTCTTCGTTGAGCATCGCCTGGCCCAGCTTGATCACGCCGCGCGGTGTCATGAAGAACCCACCCGCCGTATTGAGACGGCCATCGCTTTGATAGACCGGCTGGATGTCATCGTTCGTAAGCAAGCCGTCCATCACCTCTGCGATCAGGTTCTCGGCGTCGAGGCCCATCTCGCGTTCAAGGCGATCTGGCCGAGCACCGTGACCCCGCCGCCGTTGTAGACCCACCGTTCGCGAGGAGTGTGCGCGAGCCCCGGCCCAGTACGAAGGCGACGCCGTCGTCACTGTCGACCTCCTCCCGGCGAAGGTTGGCGGGGTCCGTGCAGGGAGGATCCGACTCGTTCCAGTCGAGACCAGAACTCATGGTGAGTAGGTGTTCGATCGTAATCTGCTCCTTGCCACCGACCAAGAGGTGCTCGTATCCGGGTAGGTACCTGGAGATCGGGTCGCGTACGCTGCTAATCTGTCCCTGTGCGATCGCATGACTGACGAGCAGAGACGTGATGCTCTTGCTCACAGATTGCACCTCGTGGAGATCGGTGCCGGCCCATCCCTCGAAGTACTCCTCCACCACCAGCAGGCCGTCCTTCATGATGAGCAGGCTGTGCTGGTCGCCCCATGACCCTACCAGGAACTGGCCGACTAGTCGTTCTGTCTGAACGCGGTCCCCTCCCACCTGCTCGACTCTTGCTGTCGAAATCCCGTCCGCAAGAGCCACCGGCATCCGATAGTCGTAGTCCGCCACCGCGAGGCTCCCGCACGCCGTAGCGGCAAGCAGGGTGGCGAACACGACAGTGAGCACCGGTCGCATGGATTTTCTTCTCATCGAACACACATCCGCATTTCCTGGTGGGCCCAACTGAGTGCGAGCGCGCAGTCATACACGATTGGGGCGCCGATGATCACGAACCCTCCGCTGCCCACGGTGAAGCCTCCGAGATCGAGCTCACGCATGAAGACCGGCACGTCGGTGAGCGTCGTGTCGCCGAAGCGCAACGTGGTGCGATCGTCATCGTCGAGGCCGGTGTCGGCTTGTACGCGCTGGTTGGCCACCACTGTCGGCGTGCCGAGATCCAGAATCGCCTGGTACTCGTTGCCGTCCAACTCGACGCTCAGCCAGACCTCCGCTCCGTGCATGATTCGCAGGTCGATAGGCTCGGACAGGGTCATGCCCTCCCACTCGACGACTCGCGTGGGCGGCTTCAACACGAGTCTTCCGCCCGGAACATCGATGAGCACGTCGAACCGACTGAGCGTGTTTGGGCCGAGCACACCGGCCAATATCGTGCCATCGATGGTGAGCATGGAGTCGGGGTACGTCGCCAACTCATAGGGCGGAATCGCGATGCCACCCAAAGTGAGCTCGGGATCGTCGTCAAGCCGGGTCGCCGTGGACGCCGTGAGGCCGGTGGGCCAGCCCGTGCCCAGCAGGAACTCCATGGAAGTGCTGTCGTCCGCCTCAATGGGGACGAACAGGCGACCGCGATGCACGTGAAGCTCGACCTCGACGGGCTGCACCGCGGCCGTCTGAGCCGCGGCGGATGATGCCACCACCGCCATCAACGCGGCCGCAGCCATTGTCAGGCGCCTCGCCATAGCGCTCTCCTAGTTTTCCCTCTGCCGCCACGAATATCGCATGGACTTCATTCTCAGGCCTGGCGAATCTGTTCTAGGACGTAGAACGTACGGGCTGGAGTCATGGACGATCCCCGGAGGAATACCGAGTGGACTGGGACGGAATCGGCAGGTTGCCGTGAACGTCGTAGATCGCAGCGACGCGCCCGGCGGTAGCGACCGAGTGGCTCATCTACGATAGGCCTTGGTGAATCCGTTTCTGCCATTGGATACGGTGAACGAGCCGTCGGCCTGTGCCGATACCTTGATCCAGTACGCCTGACCGTTGTGGACCGGCCGCGCCGGCGCGCCCTGTCCACGAGTGTTAGTCAGCGGGGCGATCGGCATGGCGGCCTGCACATCGTCCACAGTGTTCGCGATGAACAGACCGGGCACTGTGTACTCCTGGCCGCTCAGCTGCGAGAAATGGAGCTGCCAAAGGTCCTCCAGGCCCGGAGCGGAAAAGAGAACCTGCATCGCCTCGGGCTGTCCGCCTTTGCGCGTGCCGTTGTTCATGATCGCCACACGCGCTTCGATGGCATGAACGAGGACCTCCGCATTCGACGTCGGCTGCCCATGATGGGAGACGACGGACAGATCGACGGTGCCAATCGGATTGTTCGGGCACATGAGCTCGTACTCGGTGTTCGCCGTCAGATCGCCCAGGTGGATGACGCGGAAGTCACCGAACTCTACGACGATGCCCACCGACTGGGCGTTTTCACCGTTGTCTTCGCGCTGTGCCACGAAATCGTCGCAGTAGCGGTTGCGTACGCCCCTGCCCCTCAACGGCCGGCGCAGGACCTGCTTCGCGGACGTAACGATCGTGACGTCGATGCCGGCCAGGGCAATGCGATCCCCGGGTGTTACAACCGTGTGGCGAGCGCCTCGGTGCAGCGCAGCGTACGTCGTGTTGAGAAACTCGGTCACCCCGGCATTCGATTCGATGCTGGGACCGTGATCGATGAAGTGGCGCACCGGAACCCGTCCGGCGAGTTCCTCCATCGCTCCCCAGTGGTCGCCGTGCCAGTGCGTCGTGATCAAGTGGTCGATCTCGGCGACTGATGCGTCCCTCATGGCAGCCATGATGCGACCTGCATCTCGCGCGGCGTTCTGTCCGCCGTTCCCGGTATCGATCAGCAGCGATTCACCGGCCGGTGAGACGAACAGGGTGGCGCCCCCGCCTTCCACGTCGATCAGGTAGATCTCGAGCGTCTCCTGCGCCTGCGCAGTCGCTGCGGAGACGCCCAGCAAGAGGGCTAGCGAGATGGCCAAGAAGAGCTTCGAATGGGCCGACGATTCGCGCTGCGTCATGGCACGGTCCTCCCTGGTACGTCCGGTGTCCTTTGCTTGTGGGCGAAACGTAGGCGAGTGATAGGATCGGGGCATGTGGCGAGACCGCGTCGCACGGGCAGCCTTACGGGTCTTACACCTCGGAGACCCCTCCCCGGGCCCTCGACCGGGTCCGGGGCCTGTCTACGGAGAGGGCTTTCCCCGGCCTTCTGAAGTCGGAGCCGCCCCTCGGGGCGTCTGGCAACTCTCGTGTAACGCCGAGACGCCACGGAGAGCCTCCGGGACAGCCAGGCGAAATCTTGATGCGTTGTGCAACGGTGGCGGCAGAGTCGTGCTCGACGAGCATGTCACGTGAGCGGTCGGCGGTTCTGCCGGCTGAGAAAGACACGGGGTGATCAAACCAATGGGGAGCCGCGCAGGTCACGAGTGGGACCCAGGCTCTGGAGGAGACCGACAGGCTCTTCGACTCGATCACGACCCACACTCTTCGGCTCGCGTGGCAATCGATCCGGTCAGCGGCCGAGTTGGACGACGTGAGGTTCCACGACCTGCGACACACCTACGCCGTGCACTGTGCGAAGGCCGGGATGCCGCTCGGCGAACTCCAACAACGCCTCGGGCACGCGACGATCACGATGACGATGCGGTACGCGGTCTACCAACCACCCGTGGCCAGCGTCCATTACGATCGTGCCCTTTCAGACATGGGCTTGGACGGTCTCAGCGTCCCAACACTCCTCCCAACACCCCCCTCTCCAGACCCCGTCTCGGCCTAAGCCTCGACGAAGTCCGCGGACCACGTAATCTCTACCGAGTCCTTGATGCTCTGAGCAGTCGGACACTTGCTCACGTGAGTCTCCAGAGCCCGAGAGACCTTGCCCTCAAGGGCATCTGCGGGCAGACGCAGCGTGTAGTGCACATGGATTTTCGTGAGCAGGACGATCCTGTCCACGATTTCGTTGGTGCCTTCCGCTGTGCAGCTGATGGCGTCGTTCGCTACCTGAATCCCGCGCACTTCCAGTGCACCGTTGAGAGTCCCGAGTAGTCAGCCAGCTGCGGCTGCGACCAGGTAGTCAACCGGAAGCGGTAGGTCGGGCTGCGAGTCGAGTCCGTAGTGGGCCTTGATCGGCCCATGCACGCCCATCTCGAGGGCGGTTCCGTCCTCGAGCGTCGCCCGCCGATGGAGGCCGTCGATCTTCGCGACCGTCGACCGAGTGGTGTACAGCGCCTCACTCATGGCATCTCCTCAGTCTGTGTCTTCAGCATATCGCGTCCAAGGATCGGCCCCACCGGGCTCATAGCCCTTGCAGTCGATCACCGGGAGCGGTGGGTACTTCGGGAACTGTGCATCGTCCTTTGCTCGGCCACAAAGATAGAAGCGCGATCGTTTTCTGTTTCCGGTCACCCTGTGATGCAGGCAGTCCCGGCATTGGCCGACCGAGTCGAAGTCGCTGATGTCGCCGGGCTTCATGCGCGGATTCCTATGTATCCAACCTGCCGTTCACGGTCGCCGCCGCGATGCGAGAACAGCCCGCTCTCGCCGCAGCGAGTGCAGTGTTCGGACACCGTGATCTGGTCCTGCGCAACGCCAGCATCCACCGCTCTCTGAGCGAGCACGGCGCGCAGGTCGATCGGCGCGGGGTTGGCGGGCACTGGTTGCTCCAGTGCCTCGAACACTTCGCTTCCTACTTCGTAGCAGTCCCCGCAGATCGCTGGGCCCAGATGCAGGTGAATACGAGCCGGGTCCGAGCCGACACTCTCGTGCATGACCTCCAGACCCCGTTCGAGCACGCCTGATGTGGCTCCGCGCCAACCCGCGTGCAACGCGGCCACCGCGCGCTTCTTCGGGTCGACGACGAAGATCGGCACGCAGTCAGCGGTGCTCACGCCGACGAGTACGCCGGCCTCAGCAGTCACGTGCCCGTCACAAGTCTCGCATATGTGCAGACCTGGCGGCCCCGGTAGGTGGAAGCGCACGTTAGCACCATGTACTTGCTGCGCGTGCACGACGCGCGTCTGGCCAGTGGCTGCGCGGAGGCGCTGCCAATGCTCGAGCACGTGTCGGGCCGGTGAAGCGTCGCTGAAGAGACCCAGGTCGAACGGCCGCTCCGGTTCGGGCCCCCGGGTAGTGCACCCCTGGATCAGCCAAGGAAAAGCCGCCCTCCAAGGCGCATGCACGAGGGCGGGCGGCGCGTCGATAGAGACCTCGCGGACCTTCATACTCGCACTCCTACGCGCCCGCCATTTACGGTAGTTTCTGGGTCCCCGACTAGAGCGGATTACCTGACGATGGACAACCCACTCTTCGACAGCCTGAACACCGCCTACGCTCAGGCGATGTTCGAGGAGTACGCGCGTAACCCTGAAGGGGTCCCGCCGGAGTGGCGCACGCTTTTTGAGACGCAAGGCACGCAGGCGGTCACGGAAGGGCTATTCGTGCCCGACGAATTGAACGGCCACGCGGCCGGCGCCGTCGAGGACTCCGCGACGCCTCAGATGTCCCCGACTTCGAGTGCGGCCGACCACCTTCGCAATGCGTTGCCGGTCGTGTCTCGCGCGGCCGCGTTGGTTCAGGCCTTCAGGGACCACGGACACCAGCTCGCTCGTATCGACCCGCTGGGCAGCGAACCCGTCGGACACCCCCAGCTGACGCCGGCCTTCTTCGGGACCTCGATGGAGGAACTAGCCGAGCTACCCGCCTCGCTCGTGATGGACGAGAGCGATGAGGGCCGCTCGGTCGCGGATGCGCTTTCCGACCTCAAGCACATCTACGCGGGCAGCATCGGCTACGAGTTTGAGCACCTCGACGACCACGTGAAGGTGGACTGGCTTTGGCAGCAGGTGGAATCACGGAGCCACCTGCCGGAGATGAGCCCTGAGGAAAAGCGCGCGCTGCTCCGTCGTATCTCGGAGACGGAAGGCATGGAGCAGTTTCTTCACCGCGCCTACCTGGGCCAGAAGCGCTTCTCCCTGGAGGGGAACGACGCGCTGGTGCCCATGTTGGACCTGGCTATCGAGCTGGCCGCGCGTAAGGGCGGCCGTGAGGTCGTGCTCGGCATGGCGCATCGGGGCCGCCTCAACGTGCTCACACACACGGTCGGCGTCTCTTACGGCGAACTGCTCGCGGAGTTCGAGGGCCCGTCCTACAAGGGCGGACAACTAGACATCGCAGGCACAGGCGACGTGAAATACCACCATGGCGCCCAGAACGAGAGAGAGATCGACGGGGTCGGTACCATCCTGGTTCGTTTGGCTCCGAACCCGAGCCATCTCGAATTCGTGAACCCCGTTGTCGCGGGAATGGCACGCTCGCAGCAGTTCGAGAGCGGCAGCAAGGACGGCGAGCCCGACTTCCACGCTGTGCTCCCGATCCTGATGCACGGAGACGCGGCCTTCGCCGCCGAGGGCGTAGTCGCTGAAACGCTGAACATGGCGCGGCTCAAGGGATACAGCGTGGGCGGCACACTCCACATCATCGTAAACAACCAGGTCGGCTTCACTACTGACCCGCATGATAGTCGCTCGACTGTCTACTCGAGCGACCTGGCCAAGGGCTACGGAATCCCCGTCGTACACGTGAACGCCGATGATGCCGAGGCGTGTCTCGCAACGATCCGGCTCGCCATGATGTACCGCGCCCACTTCCAGGATGACTTCCTGATCGACCTCGTCGGGTATCGCCGGCACGGCCACAACGAAGGTGACGAGCCAGCGTATACGCAGCCGCTCAAGTACAAGAGAATCGCCGCGCACCCAACCGCTGGAACGATCTACGCGGACCAACTGGAGGCGGAAGGAGTCTGCAACGCGGCGCAGACGCAGACCATACACGAAGAAATCGCCAGTCGTCTGCGCGAAGCTCAAGATCAGGTGCGCGATTACGAACCGGTCGGCGACGACGGGCCCGACGACGAACGCGAAGTGCCCGTGCTGCCAAAGAGCACAGGCGTCGACCTGGAACTGCTCTCGCGAATCAACGACACGACGGTGGAGCTGCCCGAGTGCTTCACGCCCCATCCGAAGCTGTGGAGGCAGCTGGAGCGCCGCGCCAAGGACTTCGGACTCGAGCGCACGCTCGACTGGGGCCACGCGGAGACTCTGGCGTTCGGTTCTCTGCTCGCAGCGGGGATACCGATTCGCTTCACGGGCCAGGACATCCAGCGCGGCACGTTCAGCCATCGGCATCTGGTGCTGCACGACGTGGAGACCGGCGAGCAGTTCACCCCGCTGCAACAGGTCTCGGACGCGCGACTAGAGCTCTACAATTCGCCGCTGACCGAGACCGCAGTTATAGGCTTCGAGTATGGCTATTCTGTCGGAGCAGACACCGACGTCGTCCTGTGGGAGGC
>Ga0310345_10001080_pt1 | contig 32450 bp, 28 predicted proteins | sample HC15DNA20500_MG_FD_204667 | JGI IMG/M metagenome (GOLD analysis project Ga0310345, IMG submission 204667) | Marine microbial communities from station ALOHA, North Pacific Subtropical Gyre - HC15-DNA-20-500_MG | ecosystem: Environmental > Aquatic > Marine > Oceanic | place: Pacific Ocean: North... | reverse complement strand
TAATACCGACACCACGAATATGTAAAACAGGAAGCAGAGTTATGAAGATCCAGGCATAAGCAAATCCAATTAAAGAAAATTTTCTGAGCCAATAAAAGCCGCTTCCAATTATCAATAATAAGAAGGTAGCGGCCAGCCAAAAACGAGGGTCCATCGAAGAACGTAACGGCTGAAAAATGTAAAATGCATTCAAATTAATAGGTAAAAGAAGCTTAAACCAGTACATGGCCAATAGATGGACAAGACTAAGAAACTGTTCCCAAATAGAAAGTGACCAAACCTGTTGAGATTTAGAAAGAAAACCCAAAACATAATAACGTAGAGCTAAGTAAACAGAAAAAGTTACCAAATAGGGCAACAGAACAATAATTCCACGCAGAAGTCTCGCTCTTAGCTTGGAAAGCTCCCTTGGTACGACAATAATATAACAGAAAATGATTAAAGGAAGTGTTACTGCCATTTCCTTCCATAATAAAGCAACACCAAAAAAGAGTGCAGAGCCAATCATTAGAAAAGTCTTCAAACTAATAAAGTTAGCTACATTTTTGTACCTGACTGATCGTATCCTTTCACCTGAGAAATTTTGGAGGTCATACCATTGAAAAAATAGCCATAAAGACAGAAAGTAAAAAACTGCGCACCCCAACTCAGTAAGTCCAGCAATCCAAGAAACTGCTTCAGTATGAATTGGGTGCAAAGTAAACAGTAGGCAGGTTGCTAGAGAGATCCCATAGGCACCTGTCAGCTTCCATAATAAAAGGTACACCATAATCGCTGCCAGGAGGTGAAACGTCAGACTAACCAGATGAAATACGAATGGGTCCAAACCTACAAACTGAATAATCCATCGGTAAGTCAGCATCTGGAGAGGTCGATAATAGTTGCTTATTCCCCCACGTCCAGGTGATTGGTAACCCCAGACATCAGAAAATAGAACTCGAGAAATGGGTTGATCAGAATGAAGATAGGGATTTCTTACAATTTGAAAATTGTCATCGTGAACAAATTCATTATGGAGGGAATTAGAAAAAGCGATAACGCCAAGACAACAGATCAAACTGACAGCAATAAGATGGAATTTATTCATCAGGTCCAGCTTTAGGTGAAATAAAGAAAAAAAATGTTAGGGAAATTCGGCAGTTGTAGTCAAGAAAGCTAGCACACCAACCTAACACTATCCCAACAACTTTATCAGAAATAGTTGGGTATTAGGATAACTTAGATTAACGAAAGGATTTAAGCAAATTGCTTGCAGGCTGGTAATTAGGAGCAATCTGAATTGCACGTTCAAGATATTTAATTCCTTCTGATGTACGTCCAAGATCGATCAGAACAGTACCTAGGTTTGTTAAAATCACAGGGTCATCAGGACTAATTGAAATAGCGTTTTTAAGATATATTAGAGCTTTGTTAGAATGACCCATTGTCAGGTAGGTCCGACCAAGATTGTTATGGGCGCTGCCAAAACTTGGCACAATTCTTATGGCCTTTTTAAAAAAAATAACTGCTTGGTCAAATTGTTTTTTCCCAAGTGCAAGAACTCCTAAGGCATCTAATACCAGTTCATCATTAGGATAGATTTTGTGAATAGCTAGAAGAGCATGAGTCGCCTCCTCAAGCCTACCCAAATGTATTAAGGCAAGACCATAGCCAATTCCAGTCTGTACAGGGTAATTACCTGTTGCTATACCTTTTTCAACAGCCTCCAAAGCCTTTTCATATTGTCCCTTCTGGGCATAAATGCCCCCTAAACCTCCAAAGGCATTAGCTATCTGCTGAAGGTCCTTAGGTCGACGCTTATTTGCTATTTCAATAGCCAAGCGATATTGTTGTTCAGCCGCTTCTGGATCGTTTTTTTCTGAGGATAAAACCTGAGCGTAAGAATTTCGTATAAGAGCAGAATTTGGAGAATCAAGAACAGTTTGGGAATATAAACTAAAATCATTCTTCCATACTTGGTTCCGTGAATAAGTCTGCACTCCATATAAAACTATTGTTATTAGAAAGAATCCAATAGCACATGGTTTTCCACCCTTGATCCTGGCACTGAATGTAAAAACTATCCAAGTCAAAAGTAAACAAAATCCAAGAGACGGAATATAAAGATAACGTTCAGCAAATACATTAATCCCCACCCCAGACAGATTCAGTACCGGTGCTAGACTTATGAAAACCCACATTACTAAAAAACAGAATAATGGTGCTCTCCTGAAGGAAATCCACAAAATAAACCCAGCAATAATCAAAAATCCAATTGAAGCTAGACTCCAAGATTCGGCAAAAAAGCGTACTGGTTCAAAGACGTGAAAACTATTCAGTTCAATAGGAAGCAACAACTTCAACCAATATTTTGAAACTAACTGAAAGCTGCTAAGGACAAATTCTGCTGGATTTAGTTCCAGCGCTTGTTGTCTTCGGGAAATAAATCCTAAAATATAGTAACGCCAGCATAGGTAAAAACCCACAACCCCCAGATAAGGAAGTGACTGCCTAATCGCCAACCAAAGCCTTGCTATCAAGCTCTTAGATCCTCTGGGTAAGACAAACTGATAAGCGGCAACTAAAATGGGAAGGGTTAGAGCCATTTCTTTCCAGAGCAATGCAAACATAAAGGAAATAAGTGAACCACACCAAAGTATGAATAATCGATGTTGTGTGGGGAACTGACCGTTTTCTAGGAAAGGAGTCTCCTTGACATTTTTACTTTCCCACTGATTTATCACCAAGGAAGGATCTGGTTTAGTCATGAGAAAGAACAGAAAAGAAAAAAACATTAAAAGAGCGCAACCTAGCTCAGGAAGAGCTGCAATCCATGCAACGGTTTCGCTGTGTATTGGATGCAATGCGAACAAACAGGCCCCTGTAGTTGTCAACAGAAAATTCTTAGTCAAGTACCAGAAGATGGCATAACATAAAATTACGACTAAGGAATGAAGACATATATTGGCTAGATGAAAATAAAAAGGATTTAATCCAAAAATAGTATTAATCCACCGATAAGACAACATTTGCAGGGGGCGATAGTAATTTGAAATTCCTTTTTGACCTGGCTTTGTATACCCCCAAACATCAGTTGTGAGGATCCTGGAAACAGGCTCATCCTGGTTTAGATAGGGGTTTCGTACAATTTGAAAATTGTCATCCCACACGAACTCATGCTGTAGCGTGTTGATATAAACTAGTCCTCCTGCTAAACAAAGGAAAACCATAGCCAAAATGTGTCGTTTTTTCATTGGATCTAATTCCATCAGTATTTTTGTGAGATCATAAGAAAATGCTTTTACCACTGTCAAGAGGCTAGCTTGTATTTCAGTGTTCCAAACAGTTTCTATATTTTTTAGTTATCGACTTTCCAAAGGGATAACATGCTTAGCATTCCATTTGGGAATGAGTCTGGTACAATCTATTTTTGGGTTCCCTATGAATACTTATTCCAAGAAAGAGGAACCTCGATCTGAGTTAACAAAATATTATTTTGGCTTTATAGTTATTGAAATTTAAAAACAAACGAAAATAGCGCCATCTCGATAATCCAATGATTTTGAAGTAGGATCATTGTTCTGATCTAACAACTATCAAACTGTAGTCAGGTGACTCTGTTTAATAGCAGATCTGCACGTAAGTTTTGTAATTTACCAATGCAATCCAAACCCAAAAGAAAAAAAGCTAAAGGGCAGTCTAATTCTCCTACAACTTTTCCGTGGCACTATCTCCTGTTACTACTGGTAACAATTGTAGTTGCTTACCTTAATGCTTTTAATGCAGGATGGCATTTTGATGATGGTCCCAACATTCTTAACAATAAGGCGATTCAAGTACAAGATCTTTCGTTAAACACAATATCCTCAGTCCTTAGTAGTGAAGTTGGAGGAAAACGACCCGTTTCCTATTTAACCTTTGCTTTAAACTACTTCCTCTCAGATTTAGATCCTAAACCCTATCACTCAGTTAACATCTTTCTACACTGCATTAATGCCTGGCTTGTATTTTGGATGATACGACTGGTAACTAAGATTTTTTACCCCAATTTACTTGTTCGCCACCTTAATCTTTTTTCCTTTTTTGCTGCCTCACTATGGGCATTTAATCCCATGCAAACTCAGGCTGTCACACTGATCGTTCAAAGAATGACGCTGTTAGCCTGTTTGTTTTCACTGCTGTCTTTCATTTTTTATTTACTTTGGAAAAAATCTACAACCCAATTCCTAAGTTATTTTTTTCTATTTGGTTCTCTAGCTAGTCTCCTACTTGCTTTTGGCAGCAAGGAAAATGCCCTTGCTTTTCCTCTTATTATTTGGGCATACGAATTTCTCTGTAGGCAAAAATCGGGTAAGAAAACCTTTGTTCTTATTATTTGGCTGAGCATCATAATCCTAATGGGTTCAATGCTCTTTTGGAAAATGCAGGTACCTCAAAGAATAAAAACTGATTATTCCAGTCGAGATTTTTCTATGTCTGAACGTTTATTGACTCAACCCAGAGTGATTACTACGTATATCTCTCAGTTATTGTTCCCTCTACCATCTCGCTTAGCTTTACACCATGAGGTCAAAATTTCAACTTCATTTTTCTCGCCTTCAACAACAATACCCTCAATTTTATTTCTTTGCGTTCTTTTGGGCATAGGTGTTTTTGTTATTTACCGAATGCCGTTTGTTTCATTCTGGATATTTTGGTTTTTCATAGGACTTTCGATAGAATCGTCAATACTGCCCCTTGAAATGGCTTTTGAACACCGCATATACCTCCCGTCCATTGGTTTTTTCTGTGCCTTGTTAACACCATTGATAACTGTACGCCCTGGAAATTCGCCTATTATTTCAGTTTCATTAGTCCGCTATGGCCTAGTCTTGGTTTCAGTAATCAGCGTGTTTTTAACCTATCAGCGCAACGATACTTGGAAAAGTGAGGTTTCATTGTGGGAGGACAATGCCCAAAAATACCCTAATAGTGTCCGAGTTTGGATTAATTTAGGGTCAGCTCATATGAAAAATGGAAATCCCAGCGCTGCACAACAAGTTTTTGTTCGAGCTGTTAATGTAAATCCTTCCAACCTTGAAGCTAGAAGTAATCTAGCCCTATTTCGTCTTGGCCAGGGAAAAATTGATGAAGCTGTCTCTCTTATAGAGGGTGTCCGGATAGACTCAAAGAAAACAGTGGACTCTGAGATTTACTTTAACTTTGGGGTGGTTTATGCAAAGGATGGTCAATTCCAAAGGGCAATTAACAATTACCGACGAGCTTTAAACCAAAACCCTAATTACACCCAGGCTTGGTATAACATGGGTCTAGCTTATGAAAGATTAAATGATGCTCAGACTAGTGTCCTATGTCTGAAAGAGTTTCTGATGAGGTGGGGGGAGGATTTAGACAATCCTTTTGTACTGGAAGCAAAGCGACTAATAGCTAAGCAAAATTCACCATAAGTACCAACCTAATTCCTACTTTACTAACTCCTTCCTTACTAACTTCTTCCTAGAATCAGGAATATCTTCCTCTCTATATACTTCGCCTTCAATTGTCAGTTTTATTAACTCTTTGATGGGCTCAAACTGAACAAAAATATCCTGCCTAACATCGCCAAGAAACTTGGACGTATCTACGTTAAGTAAAATCTCTCCACTTTCCCCTGGTTTTAAATTCCTATCTTTAGTTACATCCTTAATAAACCATTCTGGGAAAAAAATCTTCTCGACCTTAATCTTTTCTTTAGCAAGGTTATCAAATGGGAACTTAACTTTGAGAGATGTCCCTTTGATTGCAATTCCAAAATCAAACAGTTTTTTATCAAATTCTACCTCTAAAGGAATCGGAGTTTCACCATTCTTCTTTGCCGTGGCTCGGTCTGCATTCTTTTTATGATAGTAGTCACGAAAAATTAATGAGTCACTCATCGGTGTATCATTTGGATCAAAAAACCATTCTCCTGAAACAAGTTTCCACCGATACTTTTCTTTTACTGTAATTCGGCCAACAACAGCTGGCCCCAAAGCTTCACGACTAATCTCAACGATGGCCGAGTTCCCACCCTCTTCAATATCAACTCGCAAAATATTAAAAGCTATAATGCTAGAATCTCCTAGCTGACCGGCACGTTTACTTTTTCTGGATTGAGGATGGATCAATTCTCGAGCGATCTCAACCTCGCCATTGTGTAACGCTGTAAAATACTCAGATACTCGACTCTTTATTTTTTCAATTTCACTGCCAGGTGTACCAGCCATCTCCAATTGGAACATGCCAGAGAACAACAGGATTAAAACACCAATCACAAGACCATATTCTCTTTTGTTTTTCATTCTCTACTTCCTCCACCAACAACAATAAAAAAAGGGTAGCCCAGCTTACACTGGGCTACCCTTAGTCAGTTTACTACAAGGTAATCTTTACTGACCTAGTGATTCTCCACCGGTCGAGGTTGTTCTTGCGGTGACCGAAGGATCGAGCACAACTAATGCAAGGTAACCGTGAGCCACATCGAAGGTGCTTCCGGTGTTGTACTTGCCAAGGACAAAGGCAAATCCATGACCAAACTGGAAGTCAGCCTTTGCAATAACATATCCCTCGAAAGCACTAAAGCCGGTCTGAGCATCGCAAGTGACAGAGCTTACGTCACCGGCAGCCAGGCTAGCACTGGTAATGGTTGTAATGACAGTACCTAAAGTTCCACTACTTCCATCAGCAGTCTTCGTACTTGAAGGATAGCCGTACCAAGTGATGGCTCCACTTTGTGCTTCACCACCAGAGGTGACAAGTCCACCAAATGCAGCATCATCCTTACTCGTATTTGCAATTGCGATACCTGTTGTGAATCCAGTTGTCTTCTGACAGGTTACGAATGGGAAGAGCATATAAGTTACACACTTGGTGTTATTGATAAAGTTAGCTGCCGTAGTTACCGGTGCCCCATAACCTGGGAAGGTAGTAGCAACTGCCGGGCCTACATCAGCTGTAATTGTTGACTGAGCGAAGGCTGAACCCAAGGTCACCGTAACAACAGGCGTGATAGTGAACGATTCTTGAACAGCATCACTACCTGATTGATCGGTTGTGTTAAAGCCATAGGTTGCCGCTGCGGATGTTGAGCCAGCTGCCAACACAAGCGTTGCGCCTGAAGCTGTGGCTCCTGAAGCAACGATAGTGGTTGGCCAACTCAAGGTTACACCTGTTGGTAAACCTGTAACGGCTAACACAACGGTTGTATCTAATGTCGCACCATAACGGGAACGGGCATTGGCTGTAGGGCTAGTATGCTCAACAAATGAACCTGCAAACCCTTCACTAACTTTAATGCTAGGATTGGTTGCCGCTACACAATTTTTCGTTGTCACGGCAGTGGTCGTAGCTGTCATTGTTCCGTTGACGGTTGCAACCGTTACGCTAACAATGTTGAAAAGGTTGGCATTTGAAGGAGTTGATTGGATGGTTGCTCCCACAGTTGCAGCAACTGCTTTAGCAGAAACATCCGCTCGAACACCGTTAATTGAAAGTAAATCATTAGCAGCAGGACTTAAGCTTCCTGCAATTGTAATAATGATTTGCCCACCAGCAGCTGTATTGCTACCAGTAATTTTGGTGGCCTGGTTATTACAGGATGTCGCATAGCCTCCGGTACAAGTCAACGTAATCCCATTAGGGTACGTGATTACACCAGCAGCAATTACGGGATATCCTGTTGGGAGGTTAGCAATATCAGCTCCCGAATAGGTAATAGATATGGTACTGGCAATTGTTGTACCAGAAACGGTGGTTAAGCGGACTTCACCTAACACTTCGTTTAAACCATATTGCACTACCTCTTCATTTCCCTGCGTAACTGTATGAACGATCTGTGCATTGGCGACTGGAACTAATAGACCCAATGTCAGTAGCGCGCATATCAGAAATTTTGCTTTTGCTCGCATTGTCTCTCCTCTTGTAATGATTGTTATTCAACATAAAAAACTTAAAACACTTGTAATAAAATTTAATCTACTAAAATTAAATCTACATTTTTCCGGTGTAGATTGACTAGCTAAACCCGAGCGGCTTGCCTCGGTGTTATCTATAAAATCTTATTGATCCCCTCACCTCCTTAAACCACTCGTGATTTATACTTCAATCTACGGCTAACTTATTAATTATGTATATGAAACCGATCGTACGTTAGCATTGCCAAAATAGGATGTCAAGATTTTTTTTACTACGCTCAAACACCCTTATATTAGGTTGACTAACTAACCCCTAACCGGAGAGTTTACGACCACCTTTTATTAGTCTTTCAACTAAACCAAAACCTTTTCAATTATGAATTGAATCTTAAACTTATTCACTTAGCCGTAAGATACAATTATTTACCCTAAACACCTTACTCCAGGCAAATTCTTACAATTCTCCCTACACAATACTCCTACAGTTATAATTATATGCAATCAAAATGCCAAAAATGAGATTATTTGATATTTTTCTTTAAATACCTGATTATATTACTCTTATTATTTAAATTATTTTTCATGCTTCTTTGGTGAAATCTTCTATCTACCTTATATTATGGAATATTATGGATTTAATCGGATTTCAATACGAAATCTCGGAAAAAAAATCACTTTAATTTGGTTAAATTTTGAGTCTATGGAAATTACATGGACTAGCTGAACTATCTAAAATATAAGTTTATTAGTTAATTGAAAAAAGAATGACACTCAAACTCTTCATCTTTTAGGTCATTAATAGTTTATTTAATCATAAGATCCAGATAAAAGTTTAGACCTCTTACTATAAAGTATGATCTTAAACCATAAAGAGTAAGATGCAACATCACTTTGGAGAGAAAAAATTATTGGGATTTTAACAGCAGAAATTTAACCAGTTTGGTTTCTTTGAAACTTCCTTACTCCTTACCAGGAGCCTTTTTATTAGAAGCTTTATTTTCTTGACGAAGTATCTTTTTTATTTCTCTTAGTCGAGATTTAAGTTCCTTATTTAAATCAGCAACCTTTTCTATATCATCAATCACATGAGGAGTAATCAACGCGATTAGTTCCGTTCGACTGTTGGTCTTCGAAGTATTTCCAAATAGTAATCCAATCACCGGGATGCGCCCCAAAAAAGGAACTCGATCTCTAGTTAAACCCTTAGACTCAGAGATGATGCCTCCAATGGCAATTGTCTGACCATCCTTAACTGTAATTTGCGTTGATACGCTCCGAATGTTAATAGTAGGAGACTGGATTGCCATTCCTGCGGGGGGAGGTCCTGGACTGCTAACTTCTTGTTCAACTCTCAGGGTCACCCAACCAGAAGCATTGATCCGGGGAGTTACATTTAAAATCACTCCAGTCGCTCGGTTTTGAATAGTATTATTAAAAATATTATTCCCCCCTTGCATTCCGCCTGGAACCATGCCTTGAGAAGTTAACATTGGCACCTGGGTCCCCACTTGAATATGTGCGGCAATATTATCGGATGCAATTATCGAAGGCGCCGACAAAACCCTCGACCGGCTTCTATTTTCCTGGGCATTCAGAAAAGACACTAACTCTCGAGTATCTCCAAGCAAAACCTTGGCCGCCGTATCAAGACCGCTTCCAGATTGAAAGCTAGAATTCCCAAAAGCAACTCTGTTACCAGCAGTGGCTGATGGGCTAGTAACAGTGGGTTTATTTCGATTTTGCAGGAAATATGAAATACCCATTGACAGATCGTCAGATAGGACAACTTCATAAATTTTAACATTAATCAGTACTTGCTTAGGAACTCGATCCAACTCCACAATGGTGCGTTTAATTGGTTCATAATCCTCAGGACTACACTGAACAATTAAGACATTATTGATTTCATCAGCAACTATCTTTATTTTTCCTTGAGAAAATCTACCTAGTGTTTCAGCTGATTGAACTGTCTTTGAACTATATTCTCCAGACACAGCCATTTCTGTCGTCGATGATTCCTCCGGCATAGATTCATCTGGAGATTTTTTAGTATTAAACCGATTTTCTGCAAGTTCACCATACATCTCTAAAAGCAGCTCACCTATATTTTTAGCTTCACCATTCTGAATTTTGAAAATATAGTTTCGAACCCCTTGACTCACTGCTCCAGGATGATCAAGCTTTTTAACCCACTTTTCAACTTGGCCAAAACTTCTATAATTTGAACTAATGGCAAGGATTGCATTAATCCGATCAATAGAGACAAATCTGATGGCGGATTGGTTTGACAAAGCATAGCCCTCAAAAATATTTTCCAGATCAGCAATCAAGTTCTTGGCCAGACCATGTTTTATAGAATAAAGCTGAACTCGTCTGTCAGCAAAAACATCAGCATCAAAAATATTGATAAGCTCAAGTAACTTTTTTAAGTTGCTTGGGGTTTCTGTAATGAGAAGAAAATTCGCCTTTTGGTGGTAAGTAATATCACCCCCATCTGATAAATAGGGATTCAATATTCCTGCCATATCCCCAGCAGAAACAAACTGCATAGGGACAATTTGAAGCACTCGACCTTCCTTTACCATTGGCTTTCCAACTGTTGTTGCAATTTCTAGGGGAAGTTGTTTGGCACCTTCACTAGGAAGGATTCGATAAAAAGACCCTGTCTTAACAATAGCGGCACCATTAATTTGGAGTACAGTCTCCAATACAGTCATTAACTCACTGCGTTTCATTTCTCCATAAGTATGGATATTGACAAAACCTTGGACATCTGGATCTAACACATAATTAAGTTTGAGCTCAGCCGCAAGATTACGAATAAATTCAAGCAGGTCACAGTCCATACAAGCAAAACGGACAGTTGAAGAAGCAGATGGCTCCGAATTAGCTTCTCCCCTATTTCCAGCAACGCTAGTTTCACTAGTTGGCCTTGGCGTTTGAGGCAAATTTTCTCTTGAAGGTTCTTGAAGTAGATCCAAAGCCTCTTTAACTGATTCAATTAAAGGCGTTATAGCACCCAGATCTGGGCGTAAGGCCCCTCGATTAATAAAATCTAAGGCTGCCTGATCTACCTTAACAGTCAGATAAGGAGAGCTGAGATATGAAGGATCACCAGCCTCTATCTTTTCGTAATCCAGATTAGTTACAGTATAACCAGACAATCTATAAAATAAATCCTCTCTCGCCCTTTTGAAAAACTCTATTCTAGCCTTCTCACCAATCAGTTCATCTCCCACAAACTTGATTTTAATGTGGAAGAAACCTTCGGGTAATTCAGTGGACTTACTAGCTGCTGAGTCTTTGTCATTCTCTGAGCTTTCTGGAGAAACAGTCGGTTCTTGAGAAGAGAGTTCTCTTTCTTCGGAGGTTGTTTCTTGGGAAGTTATTTTTTCGTTCGGAGTGGGAATATCTTCTTGACCAGTTGTTTCTTGGGGGGCATTAGCCTTCGGAGAAGATGTCTGGGTGCCTGATTTTTTTTCTCTAGCGGTACGAACCACCCCGAAAGGAGTCTGAATTTCTATGTATTCTATCTCTGAATCTTTTACACCGGAAGAACTCGTTTCAGTTTGATCCTCTTTTGCAATTTCTGACTTCTCTCCATTTTCTGGCTTCTTACTTCCATCTTGAGCAGAAGCAAACAGGCATAAACAGAACCCTGAAACTATTAAGGAAAAGAGATTTCTTTTAAAATTTATCCGTATAAATGAATCCATTTTAATGATCATTTAATTCCTGACCTTTTTTGATCAATTTCATCTTTCAATTATCATTTTGTATTTCCTTGATTAACCTAAACTTAACTAAGAACATAGATAAATCCCGATCTGTTCCCTTACTAGTAAGAGACGCACGTCAGGCTAAAAAAGTTTAAAACTTTTTCCACTATTTACTTGTTCTATTGAAAAGTCTTATCTTCTTCTTCTAGGATTCACATCAACCCAAGTCCTAGTAGGGCCAAATGGAGAAGGAACCTCGACTAAGCGTTTACCATTTACCACAGTTCCAACAGGTACTGATGTAGTCGGAGGCATTCCTTGGTTATTCTTGTTACTTGGTTCTTTTCTGCGGCTTGAGGTTACTGTCGACTGAGAGCGTCTAGACCCTATCCCAATTCCACGTACTGTCTTACGGGCAGTTCTTCGCGACTTAGTCTTCCTGCTTCTAGATTGAGGTACGTTTTTTGCATCATCAATGCGAATTTCTACTACGCCATCTTCAGATTGCATAACTACTTTGTCCATAAGAATTTGAACTAAGGTAAATCCATCCATTGACTGACCAATCTTGATCCGTTGATAAAGTTTAGTTTTCCCCATAGATTCTCTCGAAACCATTAACGCATAAGAGTTATTACCAAAACCCATCGTACCCATTAGAACAGGCTTGGGTTTTACTACCTTTGTTTCAACAACTGCTACTTCAACTGGTCGAGGAGCTTCCGGGATGAGGTTGTTCCGATGAAAATGAAATAAATGGTGTTCAACAATTCCCCTATAGTCAGAAGGGCTTGAACTTTGCAACTCCCTTCTCAATCCATTAGATTCAGTCAATAATTTACCGGAGAATTTTTTCAAATTATTTTCCGCTTTGAAATGAATCCATTGATTTCGCAATAGAATAGACAAACAAATCCCGAGAATCAGAAGTAACAAACTCAATAACTGACTTTTTTTTCTCAAAATTGACATAGTGATGGACCTTTTCAGGATTGATTCTCCGAGGACTGAACAGGTTCCGAATATTTCAGACCTGATAGCGTCAAGGTCGCACGTATATTTTTTTCTTTTGGCACATTTTGATGAGTTGGGTCTATCTGAACGTCTTCAAGAAACAATAATTTTGGGCCAGTCTCTAGGGCAACCAAAAAACTTACCAAATGATCGATTGAACCCCTCAAAAGTATTCTAGTAGAAATCTTAGTATACTGGTCGCTCACTTTCTGCCCTGCCAACAAATCAGTGCTATGAACTACCAGTCCTGTAGCAATTGCCATGTTTCTCACTAAACCCTGAATCTCTGCACCCGCCAATGAATTGCTATCACTATCGAGTAACTCTTTTTCTAAATCTGCCACTTGTTGACGTATCCGAGGAAATTCATCTTCAAAGGCACCATTATCTTTGAGAATCCTTTGATAATTAACTAGTCGTTTTTCCTGAATCCTTGTTTTTTCAGCTTCTTCAGATCTGGAATTCCACCAAGGAAGAATAACCAAATCTACTGGTAAATAGAGGAGCACCGCTAAACCGGTTATCCAAAGCAGTCTTTTTTCTCGTTGAGATACTTTCATCATAGTTATTAGTAGGACTCGAAACAATCTAGAATAATTAAAAATTTCAGTTCACTTGTTAACAACGGTCATCACCCTTTCAAAGAAGTTGCTTTTGATTTGTTAACTTCACACGAATACCATAACGTTCCCGTCCTGAAGGTTGCCTAGTAATCGCCGAAATAACTTCTGCCTGCTCAAAATACTCAGAATCCTCTAAAATTTTGGGAATAGCTGCGGCTGTAAGAGACCATCCTCTTATCTCTAACACACCGTCCTTTAGAACTAGATTAGTGACCATGGAATTCTTAGGAAGAATTGTAGATAATTCGTTCAAAGCTAAGCAGATCTGTCGAGTGTTCAGCTTTTGTGACAACAAAAAATCTCTTCTGTCTCTCCATACAGACAACTTGGATTCTATTTCCCGAACTTGTTTTACCTTAGGCCCCAACCTAGCTACCTCACTAGCTACTTGAGACAAATAATCTTGTTGTTGAAAAGATCCTCTAAACACAAGTGCAATTAATAATAAAAGATTAATTCCCAACAAGATATAAGTTGGAACCCACTCCCAAACCGACTGCTGAACACGTTGATCGGATGGCAGCAAATTTAGACCGATTGGCATGTTCTTGTTAAGTCCGGAAGTAGCCGATAGCACTGACGGCAAAACTCCTCCGGAATTTTTATTATCAGATTTCAGTGCACTGCTGGCTTGGAACCCTACAGGATAGGGTAAGCGGTGGATTATTAGGTCATCATTCGACCTTAATTTCTCAGGCACTTCACCCAAAAGGAATAGATTCAGTGGTTCTCCAATAGAAAGATGTGCTTGGCCTTGAAAAAGTTCACCTTCTTTTTTCAAAGCCTCAGTCAAATTCTCCGGAAGGAATGTTAATTCTCGAGAACTTTGGAGATGTCGATTAGATAATCCCACTAGTTCTCCTGACGAAGTTGCGAGAAATCCAGCAAGAGCTATCGACTTCTTACTTGGTATTGGAGACTCAAGGTAATAATTAGCAATCGCCACGGAAAGAGGAACGACCCGGTCAACTCGGACTCCAAGCTGTTGACAAAAATTAAGGTATTTATCAAGAATCGACTGAAGAACAATGAAAATTGTTACCTGTATTGTGTCAGACTTAGAATCTTGCTTAGTTGATACATAATCATAACTGATGGTTTCATCTTCAGATGGTAGTAGATTCAAAAGTTGATACTCAATAACCTTATCCAAATTTTCCTCAGTTTCTTTGGGAAGCTCTAGGTGACGAAGAACTACATCACGTCGAGCTAAGGCAAGGTTACATTGATACCGAGTCACTCGATTCTTTTTTAGAAAATTCTCGATCTTACGTTGCAACTCAGAAGATTGTTTATTTGCTATGTCCTCGACAAAAAGATAGTCAACCCATTTCCAACGATTAAACCGAGATGAAAGGAGTGTTAGGTGCAACCCATCATCATTTACCCAAACACCTAAACTATATTCAGTCACTACTTGTCTCAGTCCAGAAAGATCAGTTAGTTTTTGATTTATAATCATCTCTGCAGTCCAATCAGTTCCAACTCAGAAACCGAAGCTAAACTTACTTCAGCTTCTGAAGGCCAATATTCATCGTACCAAACCAGACGTCTGTGACCACCTTCGGATGAAGTATGACTTCTAGCCACAACCTTAATACTTCGACGGGTTGACGAACTCTTTAACCAAGCAGTCGCTATAATTGAATAAGTCTTGGAAGACTTTGTCCTCGTTAGTGCCAAAGCCTCTGACGAAACTAAAGCCGTCACATCTTGAGCCATCAAAAATTCTTCTTTCCTGGCTTGTACAATTTGTTGAGCTTTACCCTCAGTCATACCCGGCAGCGCTGCCAATACTTCTGGAGCTGCATAGTTGATATTGACCTGAGGGGATCCCGAGTAAACCGTTAGAAATTTGATGAGCCCCGGCTGGAATGCTACTTTATTCTTTTTTAGCTTCTTTGGAACCCCGTATATCAGTTCTCGACTCACTCCATTAATAGACAGTAGTTCTTCTACGGAACGAAACCTCTTGATCTGTTTTGAATTACGGCTTCCTACCTCTTGAGAAGGCTTTCTTCTCTTAAGAATAGATTCTATGATCAATGCTTTTGGGGACTCAGCTACACCTAAACCTAACAGGAGTCTTTCTAAAGTTTCTTCTTCAATAAAGTTAAGATCCAATTTCCCTGTTTCATCTTGTAACGTCAGATGACATATCATTTTTTCATTACTCATCACATAGTGATTCTGACCATTAGAAAATGGAAAAAGTGCTTCCTGTTTTTTGATGTCTTTGTCAGGATAGGCAATCAGATAGAGAACTGCCTCAACACCTCCCCGGGCATAGAAATAAGCCTGCTCTGCATCTCCTACTGACCTAGAAAGATCAGCTTCCATTGTCACCGTAGCAGCCAAATTAAAAGCCAACAAAGAGAGTCCAACCAAAACCCAAAGTAAGGTAATCAGAATGATACCCTTGGCTTTCTTTTTAGTATTCTTTCCACTAATTGCTTGATAACAGTCACTCATCTCTTTTATTCCTTAGCCCACTTGAATTGGAACCCAAACCGAAAAATTATGAGTCCCTAACGGTGGCTGGCTTTTCCACTTGAGTCTCATCTGAAATCCCGCAGGTAGTTTTTCTCGCCACTGTTCAGTAGACGCCAATGATTCTGCTAAAGCCAGTAAGCCTGCAGCGCCTGGCATATAAGAAATCCCTCCTCCTATATTGAGTCCAACTGCATCGTGTTTTTCTTCCTGCCGTTGAAGATAAATAAATTCTATTTCCGCAAGATTTTCAAGAAGCTTAATGGATTGAGAATAGGATTTTCTGGATGTAGATCGGGGATTAAACGCTCCAAATTGAGCAACAAAAAGATTGTCATCGGTGCGTGATACCCCCAAAATAATAGAACCTAACAACTCTTCATCTTGAGGAAGTGGTTGCTCACGGAGTTCTAATGTTTGTCCTTTAGCCCGCTTAGAAATAAAATATTCCACAAGGTACAAGCCTCCTGCACTTCGAGACCGAGAGGAGAACGTTGATACGAAGCGCATTAGCTGAGGGTCTCCTTGGAATAGTAATACCTCTGCTGGATTCCCCTGATATTCTTGACGTGAAGTATAAGGAACCATTGAACCGACTTGCCGATGAATAAGATCTAACATTGCTTCAGTAGTCCTGACTTGCTGCAAACTATTTTCAGCACTTTCTCTAGAATTAATTCCAATTCGGAAACCCAAATGGACAACAACTGACACAACTCCAATGATTAAAAAACTCACCAGTAGTTCCATTAAAGTAAAACCACTATGTTTTTTTTTGGATCTAGAATATTGGGTAAACATGTTTATCCGTTTGGAGTCCAAGTTAGAGTTTCTAACAGAAATTCTTTTTTTCCCTGACCCTTCTGCCAAATTATTTTTAGGAGAATCCTGACAACCCTGTAATAAGGAGTTTTAGCTGCCCTTTCACCTGAGTCAAAATTTTCTATTCTTGCTTGCCACCTATGTTCAATGTCAAAATTCCCAGATGATTCAACAATCTGCCCTTGATTTGCTTCTAAAACCAGTTCATTAAGCTTGGATTGGCCAAGTCGAACTAGCTGTTCCCTATCTTGAATCCGAGTAACTGTCTGCATTGAAGAGGATAATAGTTCGAAAAGGGTCACAAATGTAATCCCAACAATCATCACTCCAACTAAAACTTCCATAAGACTAAAACCCTCTTGAAAAAAAAGGGGGGCAGAAATACCTGGTTGGGCAGTCCTTTTTGGCAGTCGAATCATGTTTTGCTTCATCTCTTCATTAAAACTTCTTCAATGCGAGGAGAATTTTTAAGTAGAGCATCCTGAATAATCTTAAATTCTCTACCCCGTTCATTCTTTAACCTCACTTCAAAAGCTTGTGATATTCCATTAGGTAAAAAGAAAAAAGTAACAGGTTTTCGTAAACTGACTTTCACATTTTTTTTTTCATTTAATAAAGTTACTTTAGAAAATGAAATTCCCTCTGGTAAAGAAAAGGTTTTCTGATAACCATTAGCTGGACAGGCAAGCATAACCTGCACCTTCTCCAAATCAAATTCCATGAAATATATTTCTTGCTTGCGGATAGCCTTTGCTCTTGCGACCCTCAAAGCTGCAGCTATTTGTCTAGAAGAATTCTCTAATCGTAAACTTGCCAGACCACGAGTAATAGAGGGAACCGCTACTAAAATAAGTACGGTCAGTATCAGCATGACGACAAGCAGCTCCAAAAGAGTAAACCCATGATTGGAACGTTTCCTTGGAGTAGTATTGACCCAAGCTGGATAATTATCCTCGACACAACTATCATTTCCCATGCCTAATGGGAAACTATTGCCAACTGAAAATATCCGCATTTTCATCTTCTCCACCTTCTCGCCCATCTGCACCATAAGAAATAATCTCAGGTTCATCTCCATTTTCACTGGGATATCGATACAAATATTCTCTATTCCAGGGATCAAGAGGAACATTTTTTTGTAAATAAGGACCATCCCAATAATCCGCTGAGACTGGTTTAATTCTAAGGGCAGCTAATCCTTCCTCGGTGGCAGGAAAGCTACCTACTTCCAGTTTGTATTGTCCCAAGGCTGATTGAAACATTGCAATTTGAGTTTTAGCTGCTGTTATTTTGCTCCGACCTACATTTTTGAAAAGCCGGGGCCCCACTAAGGCACCAAGCAGACCTATGATAACCATGACAACAAGAAGCTCAATCAAGGTGAACCCTCTTTGTTGTTTCTGACTTTGACAATGTTTTTGACTAACTAAAGTTTGATTTCTTACATTATCTATATTGACTCGCATAGCTATTACTCCCAGTTTTGTTATCTTTATCTGACTTTAGGTCATTTCACTACAACGGCACTTCATTAATACTTACAATGGCTAATAACATTGAAATTACAATGGCACCTACCATAATTCCCATGACAAGAATCATAAGGGGCTCAAAAAGAGTAATCAAGTTTTTGATAGAGGAACGAACCTCTTTATCATAGACCCTCGACAACTCTAGTAACATAGCATCTAAACGACCGGTTTCCTCTCCGACTTCTACTAAGTGAATTGCTAAAGGCGGAAAAACTCCAGTCCTTTTCATTGGCACAGCTACTCCTTCACCTTCCTTAACACCTTCAGAAATTTCTTGGATAGCATTGGCTATGACCTTGTTCCCCGTAATTTCCTTTACAATATTGAGGGATTGAACTAACGGTACGGCATTATGAACTAAAGTTCCTAACGTTTTAGAAATTCTAGCTACTTCTATCTTGCTAAAAACTTGTCCCAAGATTACAATCTTTAACTTAAGATTATCCCAAAAAAGCCGACCTTTGTTAGTTGCAATAAACCGAGAAAAAATAAATAACAAAAATCCTATACCCACAATTCCCCACCACCAATGAGTTTTGGTCGTCTCACTTATTGTTAGAAGTATCTGGGTGGGTAGTGGTAAAGACTGTCCCACATCTTGAAAGACTTCAGCAAACTTAGGTATGACATAATTAAGTAGGACAATAACTGAGGCCCCACCAACAAATGTCAAGAGTGAAGGGTATATCAATGAAGAAATCAAATAGCTTTTTAACTCATCTGCTGACTGTTGAAACTCAACTAACCGATCCAACACAGTAGGTAACGAACCGCTCGCTTCTCCAGCCCTTACCATATTGACATAAAGCTTGGAAAAAGCTTTGGGATGCCCTGAAAGACTATCTGCAAAAGACTTTCCTTGCCTAATACCTTCCAGAATATCCCCTACAACAGACTGAAGCCGTGGTTTATCAGAAAGCTCCTTACAAATGACTAGACTTCTATCCAAAGGCAACCCTGCATTTACCAAGGTTGAAAGTTCCTGTGTAAAAAACATTATCTCTTTGGCACTAACTCCACCAAAGGGCCATTGCATTTGAAGATCCCATGGTCGAACTGATTGTTTGGTTCCAATATGGATAGGCATTAGGTCCATATTCTGAAGTTTAAGGGCCACAGTCTTATCGTCTGAACCCTCCAACTCACCATCCACCATACCACCACTTTTTTCAAGGGCTTTGTAAAAAAAAATTGCCATTTATTTTCTCAGTACTACCTATTGAAAAATATTGTTTCTCATATCATATCGCTACTAAAGTCCATCAACTCAAACGTCTTGCGTCACTCGTAAAACTTCATCCAAGGTAGTAATTCCCGTTAGGACCTTGTCAAAACCATCTTCTCTCAAAGTTTTCATTCCCTGTTTACGTGCATACTGGGCAATAGTATTAGCAGATTGGTTAGTCACAACCATGCGACGAATTTCATCATCTATTTCCATAAGCTCAAAAATTCCCTTGCGTGTTTCGTACCCAGTAAATCCACAAGCTTCGCAGCCTTTCCCTTGATAAAGAGTAATACTTGGATCTCCATTTAAAACAATCCCAAGGGATTTTAGTTGCTCCAAGTCACCTGGATATCCAGATCGGCAATGTTGACAAACAATACGTACTAACCGCTGTGCTAAAACACCCACCAAACAGGAAGAGAGCAGATAGTTTTCAACTCCCATATCAACTAAGCGGGTAACAGCACTTGGAGCATCGTTAGTATGCAAAGTACTAAAGACTAAATGACCAGTGAGTGCTGCACGAATAGCAATTTCAGCGGTTTCTAGATCTCGGATTTCTCCTACCATGATCACATCTGGATCTTGCCGAACTATATGCCGAAGACCCGCAGAAAAAGTTAATCCAATTTGAGTATTAACATGAATCTGATTAATACCATCCATCTGATATTCAACTGGATCTTCAACCGTAATGATTTTTTTGTCCGGTAAATTAATCCTTTTCATAGCACTGTATAAAGTGGTGGATTTTCCACTGCCCGTGGGCCCCGTAACTAAGAAAATTCCATAGGGCAGTGAAGTCAAACGCTCAACAATAGATAACACATGTTCAGGGAAGCCTAGACTCTTCAGATCAAAAGCACTGGCATCACTCTTGTCCAAAATACGCATTACTACACTCTCTCCATACAGAGTTGGGAGAGTTGAAACCCTTAAATCAATTTCTTTTCCCAAAACTTTAAGCTTAATTCGTCCATCTTGAGGTAATCGCCTTTCAGCAATATTTAACTTAGCCATAAGCTTTAGTCGCGAAATTACTGGCGCTTTGAGTTCAAGCGAAGGAGCATCAACCGCTTGTAAAATGCCATCAATTCGATACCGGATCCTAAAATCTTTTTCAAAGGGTTCAACATGGATGTCACTGGCTCTTCTCTCAACAGCTCGAGAAATCATTTGGTTAACTAGGCGAATTACTGGAAGCTCAGAAGCTCTGTCCCTTAGATGTTCAATATCTTCAGCGGTTCCTGACTGGTTAGCTGCTCCCAGAGCAAGCTGTTCCTCAACTTGCTTTGCTTCCTCCTCGGTCGGACTATAAAGGCGCTCTATACTCTCAGCTATTTCCTGGGTAGTCCCCAAACACATTCGGACGTCATAGCCAGTAAACATGCGTAAAGATTCTAGAGTGTCTGAATCTGAAGGATCTGCCATAGCCACCGTTAACAGATTTCCTTCAAGATCCAAGGGTAGGACCTGAAATTGTCGGAGAAATTTAACGGAAAGTTTGTTAACTTTTAACGGTATATCAGGAAACTCCTCGGCTCTGATTAAAGGTACTTTCAGCTGTTCTGACAAAACGCTCATTAGGTCTTTTTCTGCAAGATAACCTAAGTCAATGAGAATTTTACCAATCTTGTCCCGTCTCTCTTTTTGCAGGGATAGACCATTTTGAAGATCGGTCGGCGAAATCAGATTACGGTCCAGTAGTAACTGACCTATAAGAGTACTAGCCATAAGCTCCTTAGAAATGGGTGATGTGGACTTTTTCCGAGAACTGCTCTAAAGTAATTTTTCTTTGGCTGTATTCACTCAAAGAGTCCATTTTTATCTTTATAATTAATTGAGAAGGATACCGTCGATTGGGATCAGTATATCCATTAAACAAATGAACGATTACAGCCAGGTTATCTGTAGGCCTTAACTGTTTTAAGGAAGTCCCATTTTTGGCAATAGTTAGAAGCATACTTTTTCTGAGGACGTCCACTCGATCTAACAAAGATTGGTAAGCCTCATCCAACTCTTTACGACTATGGGGCCTAGGGCTAAACGGAGAAATGGGTCGAATCTGATATAGATTAGCCTCTAAAGAAAAGACAACTCCAAAATCCTCTAAGTAGCTTCCCTTAGGTGCCCCTAAAATTGGAAAAGCTCCCTTTAAATTTTGGGCCACAGTATTTTCAATGATTCCCTGAAACTTTTCCATCTGCACACGAAGTTCATCATAATTTTTTGGGATTGTTGGGGTAATCTGATAGCCAACTTCCTGAGCATAACTTACAGTCAAGAAAGCACAAAAAATACTAATCATCCTTAATAATTGAAAGTTGCTTTTTTGCATAACAAAACTCCTCTTGTCATCTAAACTACACACTGTTTCGAAACCTAATCTTTATTTTGGGTAAGCTACTTCGACACCTGAGTCATTAGATAACGATCAGCCATCGAACTAATTAAAATTTTATTGCGAGTAGCTTCCTGGCGAGTCAATTTTTGTAGCATCTGCAAGTAACTCAGATCACCCTGAATCCGGCGAATGTCTATCAGTCTCTGTTGTTCCCACTGAGCGCTTACTTGAGCAATACCTTTTGTTAATTTACCTTCATAGGATTTTTTCAATACTCGGAATCTTTGATCAACGATTTTCTTGAATTCTTCTTCACGATCTACAAAGTTTTGAAATGGGACTTGAGCTTGCTGGAAAACTGGGGGAGGAACATTAGATCCAAAGGATAGACTCAAACCATTTTTTTCTACCTGAATTCTAGCATCTAATAAAGCTAGTGAGCCTATACAGAAAATAAAACAAACTACTACTGTCAGACCGTTCCAGGCTAATCGAGGCATACCCCAAATAGCAGACCAAATAGAGCTAGATAAAGACTGAACTCTAGGAAAATCAAAATACAGATGCTTTGGAACCTCTTCGTCAGGCCATGCCAATTTTAAATTAACCTGGGTTTCACTCAATAAGGCCAGCTTTTCCTGACATTGAGAACATTCATTAAGATGTTTACTAAACTTCTCACTTAATTCATGATCTAGTTCTGAACCTAAATAATCTATAAAAAGTTCCCGACAAATCTCGCAATTCATATTTTCTCCCCTGAATCCATCATGAGAATATCCTTAAGCTGGTTAAGTCCCAGATACATCCGGGACTTAACAGTACTCACTGGACATCCTGAAATATTTGCAATTTCATTAAATTTTAACCCTTCGAATATTTTCAGCACCACTGTTTCTCGTTGTTCAAAATTTAGTTTATTGAGAGCTCCTTCAACTAACAAACGAAGTTCTGCAGGTTCTAGTTTTCTTTGATTCCCTGATTTTTCCCTGTATTTCCGTAACAAAAGATTATCCAGCTCCTGCTGATTTTCTACTACATTACTGGTTTTAGATTGATTCTTTGAACGATAATAAGTAATGCTAAAATTTCGACCAATTTTAAACAACCAACTTTTAAATTTTTTATAATCACGAAGATAAGATATCTGTTGATAAGCCTTTAAAAACGTTTCTTGACAGATATCAAGAGCATCATCTCGGTTTCCAACTAAACGGTAGATATAGTTAAAGAGTCTTTTTTCCCAGCGACTTACTAACAAATTAAAAGCGTTAGGATCACCTTGGATGGTTCTTTCAACTAGATCTTTGTCAGTTAATTGCACAAGCCCCAATGGGCCTCCTTATTAGTAAAAGACGAGAGTCAGTGTCGAAAAGTTTAATTTTTTTAATTTATTTTAATCGAATAGGCTTTTTCAGCCTTACAAAAGTCTAACATGATAACTCTACAGGTGAATTTTCTCCTTAAGTTTAGAACCGTTGCTTAGGTTTTTTAATAATCCTAGGGGATAGACCTTTTTTCAAATATAGGGTCATAACCGCTCCAGCCAAAGCAAGCAAACTAATAGGAAAAACCAATATTCTGAGGCAGGCATAGATAATTCTTTTTACAGTTAAAACTAATGACTGAACAGAAAATTTTACTGTTAAATGACCATCATGGAATCGTGCTATCAAAAATCTTTTTAAAAAAGAAAAACTAAGAAATGCACAATCCAGATTTTCATTAAAAACAAGTATCTTCTGGATTCCAAAGCTTAAAGAAAAAATTTTCTGAAGCAGACGACCTGTGTCTAAACACCAAAAAACTACGACAGCATCATAACGTTGTTTGAAAATTTTTCGCCACAGTCGCATTCCATTCCATAAGTCTCGCCGGTGCGGAAAAACCCAGATCTTTTTAGCTTCTTGAATTTGCCTCAGATCTTGAAGATCACCTAGGCTACAAAGAAAATCTAACTCTGGCTTATCAAAGATGGACTGAGTTGAGAGACAATTAACAGCTTTACGGAAATTAGTACTATTTGAAGAACAAACTAGTAAGATCTTTTCAGACATGGCGACTTTCAACCAAATCAAGAAATTGTTGACTAATGGTACTCCAATCATATGATTCACAAATCAATTTTCTAGCTTTAAATCCTAGGTCAATGCATTGCTTCTTGTTTCTTAATAGATCAACAATCTTTAACGAAAATTCCTTCTGTGAACTTGCAATTATTAATTCCTCATTAGCTTTAACACAAAAACCATGCACTGCTAGAGGAGAAGCAACTACAGGCATACCCATAGAAAATGCTTCCAAGAGTTTAACTCGCATACCATTACCAGAGATAATAGGAGCAACAAAAATAGTGCAATCTCGATAAAAGGGTCTAACATCTTCAACGTATCCTTTAACATGTACTCCAGCATTAGTGTTAAGAATCGTTGAATCCAACATCTCTGCATTACCTCCAACAACCCAGAATTCAATATCAGGAATGCTTTTTTGAATGTTTGGGAGAATATATTTTATGAAGTAATAAACCGATTCCCGATTTGGTTTGTGTCGGTAGTTACCTACAAAGAGCACTTTATTACCCTGATAACTGCTAACTGGCTTGGAACTTGCATCAAAAAAATGGCTATCAACACCAATATTAATAGTCTTCAGTTTTGATAGAGGAATGAATTCAGCTAACCTTTGAAAATCTTCATTTGTCATGCAGACGATTACATCAAAGTAACGGCAACAATTAATTTCATAGTTAAGCTGAACCATCCAATCATATATTTTTCTAATTTTCGCCCATAGTCGATTCTCTTGTTTCAAGATATCTGCCGCATTGGCGTACCCGATTTCATGCTGAGTAAGAATCTTCAGCTGTGTAGCTGATCTTGGAACATGTTGTGCCATCTGTAAATACTCGGCTTGAATAACGTCAATTGCTTGTTTGTTTAGTACTTCTCTAACCGCTGAAGACATCTCGCGGCTAGAAAACTCAAAGTGTTCAACTGGTTTAGGTAGTCCAAAATTTTGGAATTCAGAAGGTGTCCTAGGAACAGCTCTCACCTTCACACCTAAAGGTGTTAAGGATTGTAAACGATCATTATCTTGCTCATGTTCAATAAAAGAAATTACTGTAACCTTATGTTTTTTAGACAGGAATTGAATATTGTAGTACATCCTCAGTGCTCCTCCATGCATTCCAAGTGCCGGAGGGTATGCGGTGAGAACTAATATGTTTAATTTAGACATGGTGAAAATCTACAAAAATACATTGATATTTTGTTACCTAGAATATCCAACAGGTATAGTTCTATATAAATGTAATTAAACTCTATTGATAGTTTAATCTTTACAATTATTTTGTCTAGGACTCACTTCAGAGCTAGGAAAACCCCTCGGTCATTATTGAGATACTGCTGGTTAGAATCAGGAGAGGGTGTAATCTGCCACACTTTTGAAAATCCAGCCGAAGACAATAACTTTCGCACAGCTACTGCATTAGGGATAAAACTCAAAGATTTATGGGCAGCAAGGTTATTTTCATCCATATCAGTCTCTTCGTATAAACCCATACTAGCTGGAAGCTCAAGCGTTTTGGAGGTTTGACCCCAACCGGAACAGATTGGTTCTTGTTGCCTTGTTAACTGTGTTTCAATAACACAAAGTCGTTTTGTCAATCTATAAAGAATTCTTATAGCTCCCATAGGATTTTCTAAGTGATAGAGCAAACCCAGAAAAAGAGTCAAATCATAGTGATTAGTTGGATCTTGATTAAAAAAGAAGTCCTGTGTAGAAAAAGTAAGTCTACTTGAATCGTAGCCATATACTCTCTGGACCGCCTTAGCACGGTTAATATTAAACTCTCTCGCATCAATTCCCTTAACGGTAGCCCCTCTCTCATAAAGGAAAAAGCTAAAATAACCTTCATTACATGCCACATCCAAACACTTCTGACCTACCAATCCATTTGGCCAAAAATCCTCTATTACAGGAACAATCATTCGCTCACGAGTTCTATGGATTTCTCTTAATTCCTCAGTCAAAAGAGGGGTAACAATGCCATCTCCCAAATCAAATTCGTACATCCAAGCTGGCGGAGTACTTGCCAACTTTGAACGCTCTTCTTTTGTCATCTCACATTAACCCAGTTTTATTAAGTATAAAAAGGTCTTATTGGGGGTAACTTTACTATGGTGGCAGACCTTCTCCATTTTCGGACTTTTTAAGAATTGAAGGATGTGCCGGATAATACCTTCCTATTGGAAGTCTCTGCAAAAATCTGTTTATCGCTTAAACAATAATAATGCCTCCAGCGATAACGTTTGTAAAGCACCTCTGGAAATTGTAACAATGCTCTAAAAAAAGCCTTCGTTTCAAATGTGAAGTTTGTTTGAGCAACAAACCTTGCCTGAGTTATTGGTAGTAAAAAGATATGTTGTAGGATCCACTTAACATTTGTAATGCTCTTCCAAATAAATAAATATTGGTTTTTACGAATAGTATTATCAACATAATTGTTCCCGAACTTTTGCTTGTTGGTGCCACGGTGTTTATGTATAACCACACTTTCAATGGCTAACAAACTTTTCCATCCTCGTTTCCAAGCTTGGTATGATAAGTCAACGTCCTCTAGATAAAATGGATCATAAAGCTTGTCTAAACCTCCAAGAGCTAAAAATTTCTTTCGATCGAAAGCACTTGAACCTCCTCCAGCCCAAAAAATAGGTAGATATTTCTTTTCCTCTACAGTGCAAATTTTGTCGTGGTATGGATTAACAAAACCTTGTTTCCAATCTGCTTTTGTGTTTCCAGTCTCCTCTCGTCGTCTCGATCTGTCCTGAAAAAAAACCTGGCTGGATACAGCAAAAACTTTGTCATTGCCAAAAGCTTTTACTAAAGGTTTAAGGAATCCTGGATCTACTTCCATATCATTATTAAGAAATAAAACAATATCGTTTTCAGCCGTTTGAACACCAGCATTGTTTCCTCCCGTAAAACGAAGATTTTCAGGTAAAGCCAATATTTTTACTTGAGGAAAATGAGATTTTAAAAATGATACACTTTCATCTGTACTTCCATTGTCAACTACAATAATTTCATGATTATCACCATCCACTTTAACTGCTTCTATTACACTAGGCAGAAATTTCTCCAATAAGTGTTTACCATCCCAATTCAAAACAATAATACTTACCAATAGATCCTTAACCCTATTTTGATCAGACATCTGTTTTAAAAAATAAGAGAATGGGAAATAAAGTATTTCTGAAATACACAGTCCTAGAAACACTACAAGATTAAAAGGGGAAAGGACAATTGATACTATTAAAGACAACCAGAAGGATGACTGCATGAGAATAGATGCACTTGCTATCAAATTATATCTTAAAGCCAAAATTAATTAATACGAGGACTCAAATAATCTCTTAATGATTCTTTCCAATCTTTTAGATCATCCATTTCTACTTTTTGCAAATGATGGTTTGCAAGAACTGAGTATTCTGGCCTCAAAGCCAAAGATTGAAAATCTTTAGAGGTAGTTGGTAAAAGATCTACTTCCTGTTCTACTATAGCAAAGATTTCTCGAGCGAATTCATACCAACTACAATCACCACTAGCAGTAATATGGTAAAGACCATAATAAGAAGTCTCAATCAACTCAGCCGTCTTCCCTGCTAGTTCCTTGGTACTGGTCGGAGTGAGTCGTTGATCATTTACTACACGGATAGATTCTCGTTGATGTGCCTTTTTCAACATAGTCTCTACAAAGTTACTTCCCTTCCCACGACTCCCCGCTTCACCGTATAGCCCAGATGTTCGAACAATGAAAAACTTATTCCAAACTGACTCAATCAAGTACTCACCAGAAAGTTTTGATATTCCATACACATTGATAGGCCTGGGAGTAGAATCTTCCAAATAAGGCTGAGTTGCTCGACCATCAAAAACGTAATCAGTACTAAAATGAAGAAGGACAGCATCTATCTCACGGGCTCCTATCGCTAAATTTCTAACAGCCTCACTATTAACATTAAATGAAGTCTGAATTTCTGTTTCACACTTATCAACTTGATGAAAAGCGGCAGCATTAATAATGAGTTGAGGTCGCTGAGAAAGAAGAAATTCAAGAACCTCTTCTTTTTTAATAATATCTAATACATCGTGAGATGGACTGACAAGATCGTGATGTGATAATGCTTTAACTAAATCGACACCTAGCTGGCCGCTAGCCCCAATTAAAAGTATCTTCAAATCACTGGCTCCTAACTACTTTATCTAAACCTCCAACAACAGTAGGTTGAAAAGGTCTACTATTTATATCAAACACAGAGCCTGTAATTTTGATTATTTTAGAAGCTTCTTCCAGGAGTTTCATCCAAGCAATATTATAGTAACGTGGATTGTCAAAATCCGTAAAACGGTAACGAGAAATACTTTCCACCATATCTTTAACAGCCTCTTCAACCGTCACTGCAGGAGTAAAATCTAAAACGCGCTTGATTTTCTTGCCTGAAACCCGATAGCTTCGAACTCCTTGATAGCGATAATCAGACTTCAATTTTGACTCTACCTTTACTCCCCTCAAAGCTTCTATAACTCGTAAAGCCAATTCAGAAATTCTAAAATTACTATAAACAACATTAAAAATCTGTCCTTTAACTTTATTTTCTTCAGCTTCTAAACAGGTAATATAGGCTCTTGCTGCATCTCGAACATCTACCATTGGACGCCACATTTCACCACCATAGTGAATGGTAATTTGTCCCTTTGAAAGAGCATCTTTAAGAAAAGTATTAACTACCAAGTCATATCTCATCCTAGGGGAAAAACCAAAAATCGTGCCTTTTCGCAGAATAACAGGACAAAAGTTTTTGTCTGCAAGTGACAATAGAATCTTTTCTGCTTGATATTTGGAACTGGAGTAGGCAGCTTTAGGATTTACCACTGCTTCCTCATCTAAAACTATATCCTGTTCATCATTTCCAATGCCAACATCATAGATAGAACAGGAAGAGGCAAAAATAAACCTCTTAATCCCTTTTGCTTTGCACAGGTTAGCTAAACGCTCAGTAGCTTTGGTATTCATATCAAAGTTGGCTTTAGGATTATATTCAGCAGTTGGATCATTAGACAGGCCACTTAGGTTTATAACAGCTTCAACTCCTTCTAATACCGCATTGTCCATCGTCCGAACGTCACCCTCAACCAGCTTGATTTGCTCGAGATGATCTCTAATGCCACTGTCGCCATAGTACATTCGATCAAATACCTTAACAGCATAACCTCTAGCTAACATTTCCTTTATCAGGACTGAACCAACATAGCCTGCGCCACCTACAATTAAAATCATTGGGATTCTCCCTTTTTTTATTCGAGTTAAAACACCTAGGCTAAATGTCATACCTCCAAAATCTACCTGCCCTGAACATCCCAAACATAGCCAAAGGAGGCAGGAGGCACTCGAACCTCATCGGGGTTTTCCCGATTATAAACATGACTCGCTGTACTAATCAACTGAGTATCATCTTCAAGGGCCATCCAGCCATGATAAACACCTGGGGGAACAACAATTAAAGTTGGATTTTTCCCACCTGAAACAATAGTCTGCATTTCTTCATATGTCGGGCTTTCAGGACGATCATCACGAAGTGCAAATTTGGCTGATCCATGACTAATAAAAAACCAGTCCCAAAGCTCAGCATGCTTATGGAAAGCCCTGATTGTTCCTCGAGTTGTATCTCCAACTAAATAAACTTGCCCAAACTGGGTAAAGTGGTTATCTGTGCTCCTTAAAATTTCAATCAGATAACCTCTATCGTCAACATGGGCAGTAAGTGGCACTACTTTTACATCCTCGATCATAAAACTCCTCTCAGTAAACTAGAATTAATAACAGGCTAGGACTCATTTCGGATACTCTTCTACCGATAAATCTCTCATGTTTGATTATTCCATGAGAATCTCAACTGTCAACCGACTTCGTTGATTTTCAACGAACCTGCTTTATTTCAATCTGACAAGTCATCTTCATATAACCGTAAACGGTTTCTCGTTGTTGCAAGGTCATACTTAACGCATTTTCAACTAAATCACAAACTACAAAATCTAGATGTGTCCCGTCAGCAATTGCAGGAGTAAGGTAATAATTACCTGGTTGCAAAACTGGCAGACACAGATGAAAATCAACTGTATAGATTTGATCTGCAGTTGATGGTGGGAGTTCAACATTTTGAAGTGAAGTATTAATACCAGAAATTTCCTCACCCAATCTGTTACGCACAATTATCCCAATGATTGGTTTCATTACAGCTTGGTTAAACTGCACTGAAACTCTAGTGGTCACAGAATCTCCATGGTAAAGACTTTGTGGGGTTTTACCTTCTCCATCCAATAACTTGATACCTAAAATTTTAGCATTCCCATTCCCCCAACGCTCATCTACGTTAGGAATCGTTCGAACGGTCAAATCAACTGGTTGTTCTTTCTCTAAATTAGCGAGAGCTTTTCCAAGATTACTGGATTTTATCGTTGTATAGGGATCTTTTCTAAGTGTTATTGCAGCTAGATAGTGAGCTGCAACTTCTGCTGCTGATCCTTGGTCTCTAATAACCCCATTGTCTAACCAAACAGCAGATTCACAAAGATTCTTAACAGCAGCTAGATCGTGAGAAACAAATATAATTGTTTTGCCTTCTTCTTTCATTTGACGAATTTTATGCATACATCTTTGTTGGAAGTAAATGTCTCCAACTGAGAGGGACTCATCAACCAACAGAATTTCTGGGTCAACATTAATAGAAATAGCAAAAGCAAGACGCACATACATACCACTGGAGTAGGTTTTAACTGGTTGGTCAATAAATTCCCCTATTTCAGCAAATCGTTCAATCTCAGGTAATCTTTTCAGGATATCTTTGCGAGTTAATCCCAAAATGGCTCCATTGAGAAAAGCATTTTCTCTTCCAGTGAACTCTGGGTTAAACCCAGCACCTAACTCAAGTAAAGCAGCTAATCTCCCATTTAATTCAACTTTTCCTTTAGTAGCAGTCAATGTCCCCGCAATAATTTGTAGTAACGTACTTTTTCCTGAGCCATTTTCTCCAATAATGGCAAAAGTACTACCCTTTTGAACACTGAAACTAACATTTCTAAGCGCCCAAAAGTCTCGATGAAAGTTACGACCAGGAAAAATAAGTTCTTTCAGTCGTGCTGATGGACCTGGATAAATATGATAATTTTTAGAAATATTTTCTACGGTGACGGCACTCATTGCTATACATTTAGAACTAATGAGGAAAAATTTGAGTCATATTCTTAACCAGAACATAAAGTGAAGCACCTAGGATAGTGCATTCACATAGCCCTTACACCACATTATTAAAGGGTCATTAGGACGAAAGATTCGAAAGCCTTTTCAAACACCTCTAAGAAGGGCAGTTGGAAATTTGGTTAACAAAGAACACAATAAAAAGGTATCAATAATATTTACATAAGTAATGATAATATATGATATGTGTTACTGTCTTTCTTAAAGCAAGGTATCTGAATTTAATGCATCAGTCTACCAGTATTTTGATGCATAATCTTGTACATCATAAATGGTGAGCATATTGAACTATAGGGTCTACTCAAGTTATTTTTGATATTACTCTACCCAAACTCAGTAACATTAAGTTAACAAAACCACTTTTTATAAAATTTTAAGACTATGTTTGAAACAAAAAGAAACTTTCTCATTATGGTTCTTTAACCAGCACATTGATCCCAAAAAACTCATGCCTATCAATGATCCACAACTACTTGAGGCCTTTGAAATCTTTGATTCCATTCATCAAAAAGATCCAAATCAAAAGATTATTGGGGGTCAATGTGTCTCTTACTCAGCACTGTACCACCAGAAGTTAAGTGAGTGGCTAGATCGCATAGTAATAAATCCCTCAGTTCCGCTGCGCTTGGCTGCTAGAAGTCAGCATATTCAAAGATGGTTAATTCCTCGTTCCACCTACCCTATGAATAAATCAGGTTATAGAAAATGGAGAACGAAACTCAACCAATTTCATGCCGAAACTGCAGCTCATGTTCTTCGACAAGTGAATTACGATGAATACACCGTTTCCCGTGTTCAACAAATTCTGCGTAAGGAACGATTAAAGATTGACTCTGAAGTTCAGCATTTAGAGGATGCTATTTGCCTAGTCTTCTTAGAACTCCAGCTGGAAGAATTCTCCGAACAACACCCAAAAGAAACACTAGTTAACATTCTTCGAAAAACATGGAATAAAATGTCTATTTTGGGACACCAGCTTGTACTAAGTCTTGATCTCTCTGATGATCTCCAGAATCTTTTGAAAGAAGCCATCTCCAAACCATGAACTCATTGAATATGACAAGAACATTCTTAGTTGTGTATAGCTATTCTGATTTAACTTTAAATATCTTTTTGATCAAAATATGATAATTAAGGGTACTTATTGAAGTTCAAGACCAATGAAAGGAAACTTTTATGAAAGAAATAACAAATGAAACTGTTCCACTTGACTTGGCTAAAATTGAGTTTCTTGAAGAAATGGTAAAAAGCTATGGATTACCCAACGTCGGCAAAGCTGTGAGATGCCTAGTTGACTATGCTCGAGCTCATCCAGAACAACAGGCTTCTATTTTTTCCGAAATTCGTTGCTACGATTGCTAGGTTTTTAAAAGATATTTTTCTATTACTAAAGTCAGTTGTTTATTTTTTCTGAGAACAAAACCTGACTTTATCCTTTTGTTACTCCAA
>Ga0310345_10001077_pt1 | contig 32568 bp, 32 predicted proteins | sample HC15DNA20500_MG_FD_204667 | JGI IMG/M metagenome (GOLD analysis project Ga0310345, IMG submission 204667) | Marine microbial communities from station ALOHA, North Pacific Subtropical Gyre - HC15-DNA-20-500_MG | ecosystem: Environmental > Aquatic > Marine > Oceanic | place: Pacific Ocean: North... | reverse complement strand
CGACGCCGACATACTGGCCGACCTGCGCCATCTCGCCGCGCAGCTCCTCGACCTTGCCCGAGGAACGCTCGAACAGCGCCTGCCAGCCCCGGCCCGGCTTTTCGGCCATGCGGTCCATCCAGGAGGGATCGAGCTCGGCGCCGCGATAGGCGTCGATGAACTCGCGGCGGTTGATGCGGGCCTGGTCGGCGAGCTTCACCATGCTCGAATCGATCGACATGATCCGGCGGTTGATGCCGTAGAGCTGGTCGATCAGCGCCTCGATGCGGTTGTTGTGCAGGTGCAGCGAGTTCACCAGCACGACCAGTTCGGAACGCAGGGTCTGGTAGTCGGCCTCGTTGGCCTTGGAGAAGGTCGCGTCCTCGTTCAAGGTCGCTGACATGCGCGCGTCCTGCATCGCCGAGAGACGATCGAAGTTCTCGGCGATGGTGTCGAGCGTTTCCAGCACACGCGGCTTCAGCGCGGCCTCCATCGCGGCGAGCGACATGTTGTGCTGCTCGTCGTCCTCGTCATCATCGTCATTGTTGCGGATCGGATTGCCGTCGGCGTCGTATTCGGCCTTGTCGCCGCCGCGCTCGGCCTTCTCGCCGCCGGCCGCGGTGGCGGCCTCGACCACGGGCTCGTCGCCCTCTTCTTCGCCCATCTGACCCGAGAAGGTGGTCTCGAGATCGATCACGTCGCGCAGCAGGATGTCCTCGGACAAAAGCTCGTCGCGCCAGATCGTGATCGCCTGGAAGGTCAGCGGGCTTTCGCAAAGACCCGCGATCATGGTGTTGCGACCGGCCTCGATGCGCTTGGCGATGGCGATCTCGCCCTCGCGCGACAGCAGTTCGACCGAGCCCATCTCGCGCAGATACATGCGGACCGGATCATCGGTGCGGTCGAGCTTCTCGGCCTCGGCACCGGCCAGCGCCACGTCGCGATTGCCGCCCACCGTGGCGATCTCGCGCGAGCCGCCGTCGTCGGACTCTTCGCTTTCCTCGGCCTCGGTCACCTGAATGCCCATCTCCGAGAGCATCGACATGACGTCCTCGATCTGGTCCGAGGAAACCTGATCCGGCGGCAGCACCTGATTGAGCTGGTCGTAGGTGATGTAGCCGCGCTCGCGCGCCTCGGAGATCATCTTCTTGACCGCCGCCTGGCTCATGTCGAGCGTCATCGCCCCGTCCTGGTCATCGTCCTTGCGGTCGTCGGTGTCTTTCGCGGCCATGAAGGGCTCCTCGTTCGGTGAACGTCCTGTCCAGCGCCGGGCAGTGATTCGGACTGTCCGAATCAACCCTCAAGGGTCGCGATTCGCAACCACCCTGCGCCCGATTCTTTGATGTAAGCGCAACGTCCGTCGCCGAATCGGATGCGACGGGCTGCTATTCAGCTGCCCTTTGGGCCTGCCTTGCCGAAGGCAATGGTTCCCAGAAGCGCATCGAGTTCGGACCTTTCGTCGCGCCGCATCGGTGCGCCGTTGGTCCCGTACTCGTATTCGGTCGTATCCTCCCCATCGCCCCGTCCGGCGCGGTCGAGTGCCTCGGCGGCGCGTGACAATCGCCAGGTCAACCCTTCGTCACTAAGCCCTGACAGATCCTCGACCGCCTCCGCGAGTTCCCTCGCATGGCCGCGCCTCGCATCGAGCTTAGCCAGTTCCTCGGCCAGGCACATGCGCGCGAGTTCGGGGTCGCCGGGCTTCCGGACCGCCGGGCTGATCGCCACATGGCGTTGTGCGAACAGGGTTTCAAGAGCCTCCGCACCGAGCCGCGCCTCGAGCGCGCCGCGCAGATCGGTCTCGTGGTGGCAGGCGAGTATGCCATGCACCAGCGCCGCGTGGTCGGGATCGCGGCAGTCCATCCGCTCCAGCGCCGGTTCGAATTCGTGCAACACCTGCGGCGTCGCGATCAGCGTCGCGAGGATCACCGCTTCGCGCAGATGATCCTCGACCGCGCCGCCGGTCGCGAGCATCGAGGCGCGCGCCGAGGGGCTGGGCGCCAGCGGCAGCTGGCCCGGCTTGAAGAAGCCGCCCTTGCCCCCCCGGGCGATCCGGGTCGGACCGTTCTGGCGGCGCGGGTTGAACAGCTCCCATTTCAGCCGCTTCAGTTCCTGCTCATAATGGCCCCGCAGGTCGGGATCGCGGATCAGCGCCACCGCGTCGCGCAGCCGTTTGTCGAGAGCGGCGCGCCGTTCGGGGCTGTCGAAATCATGCCCCTCGGTCTCGCGCCGCCACAGCAGGTGCACCATAGGCTGCGCGTTCGACACAATCTCCCGCATCGCGCCCGCGCCCTTGGCGCGGATCAGGTCGTCGGGGTCGAGCCCCTCCGGCATCAGCGCGAATCGCAGGCCGTGTCCCGCGCCGATCAGTGGCAGCGCCAGATCGATGACCCGCCGCGCCGCGCGCAAACCGGCCGCGTCGCCGTCGAGCGCGATCACCGGCTCGGGATGGACGCGCCACATCAGCTGCAGCTGGCTTTCGGTAACGGCGGTGCCGAGCGGCGCCACCGCCGCCTTCAACCCGGCCTCGGACAGAGCGATCACGTCCATGTAGCCCTCGGCCACCACGAGCGGCGCGCCCTTGCCGGCGGCCTCGCGCGCGGGCGCGAGATTGTAGAGGTTGCGGCCTTTGTCGAAGAGCTCGGTCTCGGGCGAGTTGAGGTATTTCGCGCGTGCGTTCGGATCCATCGCCCGCCCCCCCAGCGCGATGGCGCGGCCGCGCCCGTCGCGGATCGGAAAGATGATGCGGCCCCGGAACCGGTCGTAGAGCGCGCCACCGCCTTCGGGCTTCGCGGCGAGACCGGCCGCGACGATCATCTCCTCGGCGATGCCCTTGCCCTTGAGCGCCCGGGTCAGTGCGGCGCGATCGTCGGGGGCGAAGCCCAGCTCCCAGCGCGCCTGCGCTTCCGGGTCGAGGCCGCGCCCGGCGAGGTAGTCGCGCGCGGCGCTCGCGGCGTTTGTCTTGAGCTGCATGCGGAACCATTGCACCGCCTGCTCCATCACCTCGACCAGCTCGGAACGGCGATCCGCCTTCTTCTGCGCCTGCGGGTCACGCTCGGGCATCGGCAGGCCCGCCTCGGCGGCGAGGATCTTCACCGCGTCGATGAAGTCGACATTCTCGGTCTCGCGCACGAAGGAGATCGCGTCGCCCTTCGCGTGGCAGCCGAAGCAGTAGTAGAAGCCCTTGCGGTCATCGACATGGAAGCTCGCCGATTTTTCCTGGTGGAACGGGCATGGCGCCCAGAAGTCGCCCTTGCCCTGGTTCGACTTCTTCATGTCCCACGCGACCTTGCGCCCGGCCACTTGGCCGAGGCTGAGACGCGTGCGCAATTCGTCGAGGAAACCGGGGGGCAGACTCATGGCCACAATATCGGGCCGGGCCGCCGCCAAGTCCAGAACCCGCCCCACAGGTGATCGATCAATTCTTCCGCCCCGCCCCCAAGTTCATCTTTCCGAAAATACGCATGGCGCCATATCGCCCCCGCGCACTCGGCTCACCCCTTGCGAAGCCCCGCGAAGAACTGGGTCAGCAACGCCTCGGCCTCCGCCTCCGCGATGCCATCGAAAATCTCAGGCCGGTGGTGGCATTGCGGATGCGCGAACACCCGCGCCCCTTGCGCGACGCCGCCCGACTTGGGGTCCGCCGCGCCGTAATGCAGTCGTGCGATGCGGGCGAAGGAGATGGCGGCAGCGCACATCGGGCACGGCTCCAGCGTCACCCAGAGCGCGCAACCCGTGAGCCGCTCGGAGCCCAGCGCCACGCAGGCGGCGCGGATCGCCAGCATTTCGGCATGGGCCGTGGGGTCGCACAGTTCACGGGTCCGGTTGCCGGCGCGTGCGATCACCGCGCCCGAGGCATCCGTCACCACGGCGCCTACGGGCACTTCGCTGCGCGCGGCGGCGGAGCGCGCCTCGGCCAGCGCCAGGTCCATATGCGAGTGAAACCTCATGCGCCCTGATGCCCCGGCACGCGCGGCGCTGGCAAGGGACCGCGCAAGCGGGTATGGCGGGAAGATGGACAAGAACGACACCCCCGAGGGCGACCGGATCGCCAAGGTTCTCTCCCGCGCAGGAGTCGCCTCGCGGCGCGAGGCGGAGCGCATGATCGAGGACGGCCGCGTCAAGGTGAACGGCGAGCGGATCTTCAGCCCGGCGCTGAACGTCACCGCGAAGGACCGCATCACCGTCGACGGCGCGCCTCTGGCCGCGCCCGAACCGGCGCGGCTCTGGCTCTATCACAAGCCCGCCGGGCTGGTGACCAGCGCCTCGGACGAGAAAGGCCGCAAGACCGTCTTCGACGAGCTACCCGAGGAGATGCCGCGCGTGATGAGCGTGGGCCGGCTCGACCTTAACTCCGAGGGGTTGTTGCTGCTGACCAATGACGGCGAGCTGAAGCGGCGGCTGGAGCTGCCCTCGACCGGCTGGCTGCGCCGCTACCGGGTGCGGATCAACGGTTCGGTCAGCGAGGAAAAGCTCGACCGGCTGCGCAACGGCATCTCGGTCGAAGGCGTCGACTACCAGCCGATGCAGGTGACCTTCGACCGCCAGCAGGGCGCAAACGCCTGGCTGACGATCGGGCTGCGCGAGGGCAAGAACCGCGAGATCCGTCGCGCCATGGCGGCGCTGGACGTGACGGTGAACCGGCTGATCCGGATCAGCTACGGCCCGTTCCAGATCGGCAATCTCGAGCCCGGCGAGGTCGAGGAAATCCGTCCCAAGGTGCTGCGCGAACAACTCGGCGAAAGCGATGGCCCCAAGGTGCAGCGCCGCCGCCCCGATGGCAGCACCGGTGCCAAACCCGGCCTGCGCGGCGGCGGCCCCAAGGGGCCCGGCGGCGCGCGCAAGCAGGCGAGCGAGGCCAAGCGGTCGGGCCCGGCCAAGGGGACGGCACCAGACGCGGCCAAGCGGCCCGGCGGCACCGGCCGCGTGTTCGGAGCAAAAGCCTCGGGCGGCGGTGACCGTCCTGGCCCCGGCAACCAGCGGCCGAGCCCGAAAAGCGATCGGTCCGGGCAGAAAACCGACCGCCCGGCGCGCGGGGGACCGGGAGGCAACCGGAGTGCAAAGCCTCCCAAACGCTGAGCGCCCCTCGAAAAGCCGCGCGGCACCCCCTATTATCAAAAGTGCCTAGCCAAGGGACCGCCCGGCCATGACGCGATTGATTCTGTTGCTCCTTGTCGCCTCCGCGCTGGTCTTTGCCGGGGCGCAATTCCTCGCGGCGCTGCGCGGCATGTCGCAGCGGCGCGCGGCGTTGCCAGACACACAGGAGGACGCCATGCCCGCGCCGTTCCGTACCATCGCCTATCTCGTGCTGCTCGCCTTGATGGCCGGCACCGCCACCGGCCTTCTGGGGGCCGGCTGATGGCGCGGCGCTTCGGCGGGCGCTACAGCCCCGGACAGCAGGGCGGCCCCGCCGCCCCCGATCCGCGCGATACCGCGCGCGTCGATCCGGCGGGCGCACGGGTGAACCTGCTCTTCGTGCCCCCGGCCCTTCTGGCGCTGTTTTCGCTCGGCGCCGGGCCGGCCGGGCTGGTCGCGGGGCTGCTCGGTGCGGGCGTGCTCACCGCGGCCGCGTTCCTGCTGCGCGACGGGCTGCGCGCCGAGGCCGAGTGGCGCGCCCGCCCGGTCGCCCGCCGCCCCGCCTGGCCGCGCAAGATGATGGCCTCGGCGCTGACCGGCGTCGGCGTGGCTCTGGCGGCCTGGTCCGGCGATGGCGGGGTGATCGGCGCGGCGCTCTATGGCATCGCCGCCGCGGGGCTGCATGTCGCGGCCTTCGGCATCGACCCCCTGTCCGACAAGCGCATCGAGGGCGTCGACGATCATCAACAGGACCGCGTGGCGAAGGTGGTGGACGAGGCCGAGAGCTATCTCGCGCAGATGCGCGAGGCGATCACGGGTCTGCGCGACCCCCGCCTCGACGAGCGCGTCGCTGCCTTTCAAGCCCGGGCGCGGGAGATGATCCGCACCGTTGAGCGCGATCCGCGCGACCTGACGCAGGCGCGGCGCTATCTTGGCGTCTATCTGATGGGCGCGCGCGATGCTTCGGTGAAATTTGCGGAACTTTGGTCCCGCAACCGCGACAGCGCCGCCCGGGCCGAGTATGAATCGCTCCTGACGGATCTCGACCGCAACTTTGCGGCCCGGACCGAGACGATGCTGCTCTCGGACCGGACCGACATGGATATCGAGATCCGGGTATTGCGGGACCGGCTGGCGCGCGAAGGCGTTGTGGCGAAGTCTGAAGAAGGGAACGAGTGATGTCCGACAAGACCCGCGACGCGGCCGCAGCCCGCCTGGCCGAGATCGAGACGCTGAACCAGAGCCGCCTGCCCGAACCGAGCGGCGAGCTGACGCTGGAGGCGGCGGCGCCGGAACAGAGCGCCGAGATCCGCCGCCGGATGACCGAGATCGATCTGGGCGACACCAATTCCATCGTGCGCTTCGGCTCCGGCGCGCAGGCCGAGCTGCAGCAGATCAGCCAGTCGATGCTGGCCGGGGTGCAGAACAAGGATGTGGGTCCGGCGGGCGACAGCCTACGCGACATCGTCGCCACGATCCGCGGCTTCGACGTGGGCGAGCTTGACCCGAACCGCAAGCGTTCGCTCTGGGACAAGCTGATGGGCCGGGCCAAGCCGCTGGCCAAGTTCACCGAGCGCTACCGCGATGTGCAGGGCCAGATCGACCGGATCACCGACGAGCTGCTGCGCCACGAGCACGCCCTGATGAAGGACATCGAGAGCCTCGACGTGCTCTATGACAAGACGCTGGCCTTCTACGACGAGCTGGCGCTCTACATTGCCGCCGGCGAGGCACGGCTGAAGGAGATCGACGACAAGGAGATCCCCGCGCAGCAGGCCCGGATGGAAGCCGCCTCCGAGGAGGCGCAGGTGATGGCGGCGCAGGAGCTGCGCGACATGCGCGCCGCGCGCGACGATCTGGAGCGCCGGGTGCATGATCTGAAGCTCACCCGACAGGTGACGATGCAGTCGCTGCCCTCGATCCGGCTGGTGCAGGAGAACGACAAGTCGCTCGTCACCAAGATCAACTCCACCCTCGTGAACACCGTGCCGCTATGGGAGACGCAGCTCGCGCAGGCGGTGACGATCCAGCGCGGCGCGGCGGCGGCGGGCGCGGTGCGCGAGGCCAACGATCTGACGAACGACCTGTTGCGCTCGAACGCCGAGAACCTGCGATCGGCCAACAAGGCGATCCGCACCGAGATGGAGCGCGGCGTGTTCGACATCGAGGCGGTGAAGGCGGCCAATGCCGACCTGATCGCCACGATCGACGAGAGCCTGAACATCGCCGACGAGGGCAAGCGCCGCCGCGCCGAGGCCGAGGCCGAGCTGCGGCGGATGGAGAGCGAGCTGAAATCGGCTCTGGGTGCCGCGCGGGGCCGGGCCGCGACCGGCGCGGGCGCGCGCGGGTAGGACGAGGAATGGTCGTGCGGTCGGTCAGGCTGGTCTACGGGGTCATGGCCCTTGCGTTCGCGGCGAGCTGCGCGCCCGAGGTCGAACTCGTGCCGGTGACGCCGCCGCGCAACCAGCCGGTGGCCAAGCTGCCGGCCGCCAGCGCGCCCACCGTCGCCGCGCCGCCGCCAGCGCGTCCGGCCAACACCCCCGACCCGGTCCGCTCGGCTACCAGCCAAGCGCTGAGCCAGCATTATGCCAAGCTTCAGGCCGACCTGGTCACCCAGGGGCTGCTGCGCGGCGATGGCGGCGGACCCGACACGCCCTTCACCGACACGATGCTGGCGCGCAACTTCATCCGCATCGCGCTGTTCGACGAATACGTGGCCGACGGCCCCGACCTTCGCGCCGAGGCGACGATGAGCCGTCTGCGGCGCTGGGAAAGCCCGATCCGCATGGATGTGCAGTTCGGCGACACCGTCCCGGCCAAGCAGCGGGTGCGCGACCGCAACGCCGTGGCGGCCTATGCCGCGCGTCTGTCGCGGCTCACCGGCGTGCCGATCTCGCAGACCGCGGGGGAGGGCAATTTCTCGGTGCTGATCCTGAACGAGGACGACCGCCGGGGTTATGAGGAGCGGCTGCGCCGGATGGTGCCGGGGATCGCCGAAAGCTCGGTGCGGGCTTTCCTCAACCCGCCGCGCTCGACGCTGTGCCTCGTCATCGCCTTCTCAGGCGATGGCGGCAACACCTACAGCCGCGCCGTGGCGCTGATCCGGGGCGAGCACCCGGACATGCTGCGTCTCGCCTGCATCCACGAGGAGCTGGCGCAGGGCATGGGGCTTGCCAATGACAGCCCGCAGGCGCGGCCCTCGATCTTCAACGACGACGAGGAATTCGGCCTGCTGACACGGCATGACGAACTGCTTCTGAAGATGCTCTACGACCGGCGGCTCAAGCCCGGGATGAGCGCCGTCGAGGCCGCGCCGATCGCGCGCGAGATCGCGGCGGAACTGCTGGGCGGCAACGCCTGAGCGCAACACGGGAGACGACCCATGGGCATTCTCGATTTCCTCTCCGGCCAGTTCATCGATGTCATCCACTGGACCGATGACAGCCGCGACACCATGGTCTGGCGCTTCGAGCGCGAGGGCCACGAGATCAAGTACGGCGCCAAGCTGACGGTACGCGAGGGTCAGGCTGCGGTCTTCGTGCATGAGGGCCAGCTCGCCGACGTGTTCAAACCCGGTCTCTACATGCTCGAGACCAACAACATGCCGATCATGACCTCCTTGCAGCACTGGGATCACGGGTTTCGGTCGCCGTTCAAATCCGAGGTCTACTTCGTCAACACCACCCGCATAACCAACCAGAAATGGGGCACCAAGAACCCGGTGATGTGCCGCGATCCGGAGTTCGGACCGGTGCGGCTGCGCGCCTTCGGCTCCTACGCGATGCGGGTCAAGGATCCGGCCCTGTTCCTGCGCGAGATCGTCGGCACGGATGGCGAGTTCACCACCTCGGAGATCTCCTACCAGATCCGCAACATCGTGGTGCAGGAGGCGAGCCGCGTGCTCGCGGGTTCGGGCATCCCGGTGCTCGACATGGCGGCCAATACCGGCGATCTCGGAAAGGTCGTCCGTGACGCCATCACCCCGGTCATCGCCCAGTACGGGCTGGAGATCCCGGAGTTCTACGTCGAGAACATCTCGCTGCCGGAGGCGGTGGAGCGCGCGCTCGACAAGCGGACCTCGATGGGCATCGTCGGCGAGCTGGGCCGGTTCGGCCAGTATTCCGCGGCCGAGGCGATGACCACCGCCGCCGCCAACCCGTCGGGCACCATGGGCGCGGGCATGGGCTTTGGCATGGGCATGATCGCGGGTCAGGGCCCATGGGGGCCGATGCCGGGAGCACAGGCGCCGCAGCAGCAACCCCAGGCCGCGCCGCCGCCTCCCCCGCCGGCCGAGCATGTCTGGCACCTTGCCAAGGACGGGCAGACCTCGGGTCCATTCTCAAAAGCGCGGCTCGGGCGGATGGTGACCGAGGGCGGCTTCACCCGCGACACCTTCGTCTGGACCGCCGGGCAGGATGGCTGGAAGCGCGCCGAGGATGTCGACGAGCTGGCGCAGCTCTTTACCGTGATGCCACCGCCCCCGCCGCCCGCCCCATGAGCCACCTCGTGAGCCGTCCCGCGTGAGTGATCTTCCGAACCTGTCCCGCACCGCCTCCGGCGGCGTGGTCGAGGAGCACCGCTTTCCCTGCCCGGTCTGCGGCAGCGACATGCATTTCGCCCCCGGCACTACCGAACTGGCCTGCACCCATTGCGGCCACCGCGAGGCGATCGCGCCGCTGCGCGATCCGGACGCCACCCGCGAGATCGACTTCGAAAGCGCGCGGCGCGGCGACGTGCCGGTGTCCGAAATCGAGGAGACGCGCACCGCCTCCTGCCCCAATTGCGGCGCGCAGGTGGAATTCGCGCCCGGCACCCATGCCACGCGCTGCCCCTATTGCGACACGGCCGTGGTCGCCGATACCGGCACCCACCGTCACATCAAGCCGCGCGCGCTCCTGCCCTTTGAGATCGACGAGGCGCGTGCCCACGAGGCGCTGACAGCCTGGCTCGGCAGCCTATGGTTCGCGCCGAACGGGCTGAAGGCATACGCGCGCAAGGGGCGGCGGATGAACGGCATCTACGTGCCGTTCTGGACCTTCGACGCGCAGACCCGGAGCGAGTATCGCGGCCAGCGCGGCGACACCTACTACGTCACCCGCACCGTGATGCGCGACGGCAAGCCCACGCAGGTGAGCGAGCCGCGCATTCGCTGGCGCCGGGTGCGCGGCCGGGTCGCGCGGTTCTTCGACGACATCCTCGTGCTCGGCTCGAAATCGCTGCCCAAGGTGCATACCGACGCGCTCGGCCCCTGGGATCTGCCGGCGCTCACCCCCTACCGGCCGGAATACGTGGCGGGCTTCATGGCCGAGGGTTATCAGGTCGAGCTCGACGCCGCCTATGAGGAGGCGCGCCGGATCATGGATGAGGTGATCCGCTCGGACGTGCGCCGCGACATCGGCGGCGACCAGCAACGGATCGAGGCGCTGGAGACGCGCGTCTCGGACGTGACCTTCAAGCACGTGCTGCTGCCGGTCTGGACCGCCGCCTATCGCTATCGCGGCCAGAGCTACGCCTTCGTGGTCAACGCCCGATCCGGCAAGGTTCAGGGCGCGCGGCCTTATTCCAAGTGGAAGATCGCGCTGGCGGTACTCGCGGCGCTGGTCTTGGCGGCGATTCTCGCCGCTTTGGGCTATCTCAACCAGTGAGCGCGCTTGCATGACCCGGCGTCGGGCGGCATTGTCCGCGCCGATCGAGAAGCCCCAAGATCCGGAAGGAAACCCGATGATCCTCGCCTGCGGCGAAGCCCTGATCGACATGCTGCCCCGCCGCACCGAGGCGGGCGAGACCGCCTTCGCCCCCTATGCGGGCGGCGCGGTCTTCAACACCGCCATCGCGCTCGGCCGCCTCGGCGCGCCCGCCGGTTTCTTCTCGGGGATCTCCTCGGACATGTTCGGTGACATCCTGCGCCAGACGCTCGAAGCCTCGAAGGTCGACAGCTTTCCCGCGCATATCTCCGACCGTCCGACCACGCTGGCCTTCGTCAAGCTGACCGACGGTCATGCCAGCTACAGCTTTTATGACGAGAACACCGCCGGGCGGATGCTGACCGAGGACGACCTGCCCGAGCCCGGCGCCGAGGCACTGTTCTTCGGGGGCATCTCGCTGATGGTGGAGCCCTGCGCCACGGCCTACGAGGCGTTGCAGGCGCGCGAAAGCGCCACCCGCGTCACTATGCTCGATCCCAATATCCGCCCGAGCTTCATACGCGACGAGGCCGCCTACCGCGCCCGGATCGAGCGGATGATCGCGCGCGCCGACATCGTGAAGGTTTCGGACGAGGATCTGCATTGGCTCGAAGGCGCGGGCGATACCGCCGATCTCGCGCGCCAGATGCTGGCCAAGGGCCCGAAGCTCGTCTGCATCACCGAAGGTTCGAAAGGCGCGACCGGCTATACCGCCGAGCACGTCGTCAGCGCTGCCGCGCCCAAGGTGCAGGTGGCTGACACGGTCGGCGCGGGCGACACCTTCAACGCGGGCGTGCTGGCGAGCCTGCACCGCGCCGGTCTGCTCAACAAGGCCGATGTCGCGACGCTCGACGAGGACGAGATTCGCGACGCGCTGAGCCTCGGCGCCCGCGCCGCAGCGGTCACCGTCAGCCGCCCCGGCGCCAACCCGCCCTGGGAACACGAGCTTTGAAGGCACTGGTCCAGCGCGTCTCGGAAGCCAGCGTCAGCGTCGATGGCGAGGTGATCGGCCGCTGCGGTCCGGGGCTGCTGGTCTTGGTCTGCGCGATGCAGGGCGATGGCGACGCCCTGCCCGCCAGGCTGGCGGCCAAGATCGCCAAGCTCCGGATCTTTCGCGACGAGGCGGGCCGGATGAACCGCTCGCTGCTCGACACCGGGGGCGGCGCGCTGGTGGTGAGCCAGTTCACGCTGGCCGCCGACACGCGCACCGGCAACCGGCCCGGCTTTTCCACGGCCGCACCGCCGGAGATCGGCGAACGGCTCTATGCCGCCTTCGCCGAGGAGCTGGCGGCGCTCGGGGTGCCGGTCGAAACCGGGCGCTTCGGCGCCGACATGAAGGTGGCGCTGGTCAATGACGGGCCGGTGACCATTCCACTGGAGATCACCGGCTGAGCCGTCTCAGCAGGGCTGCGCCATCACCAGCACCCAGACCGGGCCCTTCGCGCCTTGGGCGATGCCGACGCCGAACTCGCGCGCGCGGTCGAGTTCCATCACCTGACGGTGGCCGGGCGAGCCCTGCCAGCCGGTAATGATCTGACTCGCCCGCGGATAGCCCCAAGCCAGGTTCTCGGCGCTGACACCGGCGCAGTAGCCGGTCCGTTCGAGCCGCACGCGATGATCGGAGCCGTCGCTGCCGCGATGCCCGAATTGCCCAGTGCGGGCGAGATCGCAGGCTTGGACCTGCGCGGCCTTGGACAGGTCCCGGTCATGGGTGACCCGGCCGAGCCCCTGGGAGGCGCGGAAGGCATTGAGACCGGAAGCGATCCGTGTCGCCTTGGCATTCACCTCGGCGGGAAGCGCGCAGCCGCTCGATGCTGCGCTGGCGGTGCTGGCTGAAAACCCGGTGATCTCGGGCGCAAAGCCAAGCGTGGGCAGCGCGGCCAAGGCCGCGGCCATGATGTATCGTTTCATCTGCTCTCCTCAGACACGTTTTCGCGCTAGGTCGCAGATCGATTGTGGCAAGGGCAAGGCGGGCCGGTTTTTCACCTACCCGCCCGGCAATCATCCGCGCGCAGCCCTGAGGACCCTGAGCGGCAGGCTGCCGGCAAAGAGCGTCACGGCGACGCAGACGATCGAGGGGCCGACCGGGGTATCGAGCCACAGCGCGACCTGAAGTCCGCCCAGCGCCGAGACCGCCGCAACCGCGAGCGCCAAGAGAGCCATGGTCTCGGGCGTGCGCGCGGCGCCACGCGCAGCCGCGGCCGGGATCACCAAGAGCGCGGTGATCAGCAACGCGCCCACCACCTTGATCGCCACCGCCACCACGGCAGAGAGGAGCAGGGTCAGCACCAGCGCCTCGCGCCGCGGGGCGATGCCGGAGGCATGGGCGAGGTCGGGCGAGAGCGTTGCCGTGAGTAAACGTCGCCAGCGCCAGACCAGCACACCCACCACCAGCGCGGCTCCGCCCCAGATCCAGGCGAGGTCGCCGCGCGTCACCGTGAGGACGTCGCCGAAGAGGTATAGCTCCAGATCGACGCGCACACCCCCGGTCAGGGCCACGGCGACGAGCCCCGCCGCCAGCGCGCCATGCGACAGCACCCCCAGCACCGTGTCATGCGCGAGGCCGCGCCCCGACAGCGCATGCACCGCCAGCGCCATCGCCAGCGCCGTGCCGAGCACGCCGGGAAACACCGCCAGCCCCTGCCCCAGCGCCAGCGCGACGCCAAGGATCGCCGCGTGGCTCGTGGCGTCCCCGAAATAGGCCATGCGGCGCCAGACCACGAAGCAGCCGAGCGGACCCGCGGCCAATGCGGTGCCCAGCGCGGCAAGCCCCGCGCGGATCATGAAGTCGTCGAGCATGTCAGCCCTCGGCGTGATGTTGGTGGTGATGATGATGCGCGGCGCCACCGCCTTCATGGGCGTGGTCGTGCTCGTGGCGATAGAGCGCCAGCTGGCCACCGGTGCCGGTGCCGAACAACTCGCGATAGGCGGGCGCGGCCGAGACCACCTCGGGCGTGCCTTCGCAGCAGACATGGCCGTTGAGACAGATCACGCGGTCGGAGGCCGACATCACCACGTGCAACTCGTGGCTAACCATCAATACCGCGCAGCCCATTTCCCGGCGCAGCGCCGCGATCCGGCGGTAAAAAGCCGCCTGCCCCGGCTGGTCGAGGCCCTGCGTCGGCTCGTCGAGGATCAACAATTGCGGCTGGTTCAGCACCGCGCGCGCCAGAAGCACGCGCTGGAACTGCCCGCCCGACAGCGCGGCCATCTGCTTGTGCGCGATTCCGTCCGCGCCGGACTGCGCCAGCGCCGCCTCGGCCTCGGCATCGCTCACCCGGTGCGGCAGGTCGAGAAAGCGCCGCACCGTGATCGGCAGAGACGGGTCGAGCACGAGGCTCTGCGGCACGTAGCCGATGCGCAGACCCCGCGCGCGGCGTACCGTGCCGCGGCGGGGCGCCAGCGCGCCGATCATCAATCGCAGCAGCGTGCTCTTGCCCGAGCCGTTCGGCCCCACCAGCGTGACGATCTCGCCCGGATCGACCCGGAGCGACACGTCACGCAGCACCGGCGCGGCCTTCGGTCCGAACTCCAGCCCCTTCGCCTCGATCAACGGGCTCATGCCACAGAGCCCTGGCAGGCGGGGCACAGACCTTCGGCCTCGATCACGGTCTGCTCGATCACGAAACCTGCCTCGGCGGCCGGCCGGGACAGGCCCTCCGCCCCTTGGGTTTCGGCCACCGCACCGCAGCCGCGACAAATCAGGAAGGCGGGCGCATGCGTGGTCCCGGGGCGGGCGCAGGCAACATAGGCCGAGAGCCGCTCGATCCTGTGGGCGAGCCCGTGATTTACCAGAAAGCCCAATGCCCGGTAGGCCACGGGGGGCTTCGAGCCCAACCCCTCGGCATCGAGCCGTGCCAGCACGTCGTAGGCGCCCATCGCCGAATGCCCCTCCAGCAGGATCTCGAGCACGCGACGACGCAGCGGGGTCAGCCGTGCGCCATCCGCGGCACAGCGCGCTTCGGCGGCACCGAGCGCGCCGCGGATGCAGGCAGCGTGATCGCCGCAAGCGAAACCGGGTCCGTCCATGACCGCCTCCCTTATCCCGATGACGGGTCTTGACCATCTGTTACGTTATAACATAGCGCATAGCTTCCGAGTACCGGATGCACAAGAGGTTCCCGATGCGCCCCACCCTCCTCGTCGCCGCCGCCTTCGCCCTTGTCACCTCTCCCGCGCTTGCCGAGACACCGAGCGTGGTGGTCGACACCGCGCCGCTGCACAGCCTCGTGGCGCGGGTCATGGCGGGCGCCGGTATGCCCGAGCTGTTGCTGCCGCCGGGCGTCTCGCCCCATGATGCGGCGCTGCGCCCCTCGGATGCGCGGCACCTGTCGCAGGCGGACATGGTGGTCTGGACAGGTCCGGCGCTCGTGCCTTGGCTGGCCGAAAGCCTCGCGGCCCTGGCACCCGAAGCCGAAACGCTGGCCATGCTCGACAGCGACGGCTGGGAGCGACTGCCGCTGCGCGAGGACCCGGCCTTCGAAACCGCGCATGGTCATGGAGACGCGGCGCAGGACGACGATCATGATGCTGGCGAGCACGAGGAAACCGAGGGGCCTGGAGAGGCCGGCGAGCATGCCGATCACGCGGAAGTCCCGCAGGACGACCAGGGCGACGACCACGCGCGCGACGACGAGATGACGCAGACGGACGAGCATGCCGGAGGCGACACGGACCCGCATGCCTGGCTCGACCCGCAGGTAGCGGCGGCCTGGATGACGCGGCTGGCCGAGGCGCTGGCCGAGATCGATCCGGAGAATGCCACGCTCTACCACGACAATGCCGCCGCCGCGATCGCCGCGGATGCCGATCTTAGCGCGGACATCTCCGAGCGGCTGGCTTCGCTGTCCGGACGGCCCTACCTGGTTCCACACGACGCCTACCAGTATTTCGAGCGTCGCTTTGGCCTGCCGGCAACGGGGGCGGTATCGCTGTCGGACGCCTCGGCTCCGGGGCCGGCCAGGCTCGCGGCGCTGCGCGAGATGATCGAGGCCGGGAGCATCACCTGCATCCTGACCGATCCCGAGACTCCGCCGGATCTCGTGGCGCTGCTGCGCGAGAACACGCAGGCCAAGACGGCCATGGCCGATCCCGACGGACTGCGGCTCGAGCCCGGCCCCGGTCTCTATCCGGCGCTGATCGAGGATCTGGCCGCAGCCTTCGAAAGCTGCCTCGGCTAGGCCGCGCTCGGGCTCACCGTGACGCGGTTTCGCCCGGCCTGCTTGGCCGCGTAGAGCGCCGCATCGGCGTGGCGCATCAGCGTTTCGGCCTCGGTCGCCGGGGCGCTGTGGCACGGCCCCGTCGCCACGCCCACCGAAACGGTGACCTCGCAAGGCAACCCCTCTCCGGGCAGGACGAAGGGCTGGTTGCGGATCTTCAGGCGCAGCCGCTCGGCGGCCCCGCGAGCCTGTTCGAGGCTGGTCTCGGGCATCGCCACGAGGAACTCCTCTCCGCCGATCCGCGCCAGCAGGTCGGCGGGCCGCAGCCCGTCGCGCAGGCGCCGGGCGACCTGCGCCAGCACCCGGTCCCCCGCCGCATGGCCATGGCGGTCGTTCACCATCTTGAAATGATCGATGTCGAGCAGCATCACCGCGATGGGCCGCCGCCGGGTCCGTGCCTCGTCGATCAGCCGCGCCAGATGCGGCAGCGCGTAGCGCCGGTTCCACAGCCCTGTCAGCTCGTCCGTCAGCGCGGCCTCCAACCCCTGCCGCTCCGTCGCGCGCAGCCGGTCGGCCAGCGCCTTCCGGCCCAGCAGGCGCGCGGCCCGGAACGCGATCTCCTCGGGCAGCACCCCGGCCGGCACGACATCATCCGCCCCCAGATCGAGCAGCATGGCCGCCTCGCGCCCTGGCTCCGGCAGCATCACGAGCTGCGCGGCGCGGCGGGTGGCCGATCGGCTGCGCAGCTCCGCGACGATGCGAAACAGCTCGCGCGACGGCTGCCCTTCGGCGCGCAAGGCCGCGCCATCGATCACGTAAAGATCCTCCTGTCCCGCCTCCGCCGCAAAGCTCTGTTGCGGTGCGATGCGGCGCGCCGGCCCCCTCAGGCCAAGGCGCGCGGCCGTTCCAATCTCGGCCCGGGGCGTGATGACGGCGACCTTCTGGCGGGGCGTGAACCCCGCCGCGGCCTCACAAAAGCCCAGCGCCTGATGGGTGGCGGCCCGGCGCGACAGTTCGCCCTCGGTATCGCGGGCGCGCATCAGGTTGCGGATCCGGGCCTGCAGCAGCGCCACTTGCATCGGCGCCTCGGCCACCTCGTCGGCGCCCGCGCGCAGCAGCGCCAACCTGCACGCCGGATCGGGCCAGCGGCCGGTCACGACCACGGGCAGGCGCGTCGTCGCCTGGCCAGCGCGAAGCCGCTCGAGCAAGCCATTGGCCGCAGCGGGATCGGCGGCATCGTCCAGCGGCAGAAACAGCAGGTCGATGCCGGGATCGGGAAGCCGGGCGAGCGCCGCTCCCGCATCCCGGCAATGCAGACACTCGAAGCCCGCAGCCGCGAGAAGCGCGTCATGCGCGCCCCTTTGCGTTGCGATTCCATCGACGATCAGGATACGACCCGACATGAGCATGTCCTTGTTCGGGCCCTTCGCCCGCTCCCGGTAACAGGGTCGGGAATATTAGTTAACAAAACCCTGCCAATACCTTCGGAGGAAAACCATGAAGCGGGAACGTGCCGAAGTGATCGCGTTGGGAGCGCTGGGCTGGCTCGCCGCCAATGACGAGTTGTGGCCGGTCTTTCTCGGCTCGAGCGGCGCTGCGGCAGAGGATCTTCGGGACCGCGCGGCCGAACCGTCCTTTCAGGCCTCGGTGCTGGAGTTCCTGACCATGGACGACGCCTGGGTCACGAGCTTCTGCGACGGCGCCGGGTATGATTATGACGAGCCGCATACCGCCATGCTGGTGCTGGCGGGGCCGTCGCGGATGAACTGGACATGAAGCCCACCGCGCTGATCTTCGACAAGGACGGCACGCTGTTCGACTTCCATGCCACTTGGGGCGGCTGGTCACGCGGGCTGATCGAGGCCGAGGCCGAGGGTGACCCGGCCCGAATCGCGGCGATCGCGGCAGCGCTGGGCTATGACCTCGAGACCGGGCGTTTTGCGCCCGACAGCCTCGTCATCGCCTCGACCACCGCCGAGATCGCCGATGCGATGCTGCCGCATCTTCCGGGCTGCGACCGACAGGCCCTGATCGCGCGGATGAACGCGCGGGCTGCAGAGGCACCGCAGGTCCCGGCGGTGCCGCTCGCGCCGCTCTTCGCCGAACTGGCGGCGCGCGGCGTGGCGCTGGGGCTGGTGACCAATGATTCCGAGGCTCCCGCCCGCGCGCATATCGGCGCCGCAGGGCTGGCCGCGACGTTCGGCTTCGTCGCCGGGGCCGATAGCGGCTTCGGTTTCAAACCGGGCCCTGGCCAGCTGCTCGCCTGCGCCGAGGCGCTGGGCGCGGCGCCCGGCGCCTGCGCGATGATCGGCGACAGCCTGTACGATCTGAAGGCCGCCCGCGCCGCCGGGATGGTGGCGGTAGCGGTCCTGACCGGGCTGGCGCCGCGCAACGCGCTGGCCCCGCATGCGGATCTGGTGCTCGAAGATATCGGCGCTCTCCCCGCCTGGCTCGATGCGGGGGCGATCACGAAAGCGTGATGTCGGGCGCTGCAACCGACATCCCCGCGCCGCCGTGTCTGCTGGCGTCACGAGGGGGCAAACACGCCCCCCGAACCGTCAGGGAGACGACATCATGAACCTCAAGGCCATTCTCACCGGCACCGCCCTTGCTTTCACCTCGACCATGGCTCTGGCCGAGACCCACGCCGAAACCGGCAACCCGATGGTCGGCGGCGCCGCCATGTTCCCGGAGATGAACATCGTCGAGAACGCGGTGAACTCGGCCGATCACACCACGCTCGTCGCGGCCGTGCAGGCCGCCGATCTGGTGGAGACGCTTTCGGGCGAAGGTCCCTTCACCGTTTTCGCGCCGACCAATGCCGCCTTCGAAGCGCTGCCCGAGGGCGCGGTCGAAGAGCTGCTCCTGCCCGAGAACAAGGACCGGCTGACCGAGATCCTCACCTGCCACGTCGTGGCGGCGAACGCGATGTCGGACGCGATCTCCGGCATGATCGCGGATGATGGCGGCATGCACGAGGTCGAGACCGTCGGCGGCTGCACCTTCACCGTCAGCGAAGGCGACGACGGCACCATCAGGATCACCGATGGCCAGAACCGCACCGCCAGTGTCACCATCGCCGACGTGAAGCAGTCGAACGGCGTGATCCACGTGATCGATACCGTGTTGCTCCCCGCCGTCGAGTAACCCCCGTAAGCGCGCCGGGATCGGCTTTTTCATTCCGGTCAAAGAGCCCGCCGTACATCACGCGGCGGGCTCTCGCGCGTGATCTAGGACCGATCTGCCGCGCGGCATGGCGACGCAACCCCGGTGCATGGTCTTTCAAAATGCTCTCGAAGCACTCATGTGAGGGGCAAGACGCCACCTCCCGAGGAGCCGCGGATGAGCGAGCACCCCCCCCAGCCGGATGCAGAGACCGAGGACCGACCGACGCGGCCCGCGCTTCTGCGCGGCTTTCGCAAACGTTGTCCGAACTGCGGCGAAGGGGGGCTGTTTCAGGGTTATCTCAAGGTGGTCGACCGTTGCCCGGTCTGCCGCGAGGAGTTCTGCCACCACCGCGCCGATGACGGCCCCGCCTATCTCACCATCCTGATCGTCGGTCACCTGCTTGCGCCGGTGATCCATGTTGGCTTCACCCGGTTTCGCCCCGAGCCTCTGGTGATGGCGACGGTGCTGACCGTGGTCGCCGTGGCGCTGTCGCTCTATCTGTTGCCGCGCCTCAAGGGGGTCGTGGTCGGCATCCAGTGGGCGCGGCGCATGCACGGCTTCGGCAAGGCGCATTGATGCGTAGCGTCGCGGCGGCACCGCGCGACGCGGCGACGATCATCCTGCTGCGTCACATGGCCGAGGGCCCGACGGTGCTGATGGGCCGACGCGGCGCGGGGGCGGCCTTCATGCCATCGAAATACGTGTTTCCCGGCGGTGCGCTCGACCCGGTCGATGCCCGCGTGCCATTGGACGCCCCGCTTGGCCCCGAGCACGAGGCGGAGCTGGGGCCGATGGCCGGTGCGCTGGCAGCCTGCGCGATCCGCGAGCTTTGGGAGGAAACCGGGCAGATCCTCGGCCGGCCCGGCGATTGGCCGGATGCGCCGCCGGGCTGGCGCGGCTTCGCCCGCTCGGGCCACCGCCCCGACGCCGCACCGCTTTTGCCGATGTTTCGCGCGGTGACGCCTCCGGGGCAGTCACGTCGCTTCGATGCGCGGTTCTTTCTTGCCCCCGCCTCGGCGCTGGCAAGCGATCCCGATGATTTCTCGGGCGCCGAGGACGAGTTGGCGCATCTGCACTGGGTGCCGCTTGCGCGCATCGACGCGCTTGACCTACCCGACATCACCAAGCTGGCGCTGCGCGAGTTGCAGGCCCGGCTCGACGATCCAGATGCCCGCCGCCCGGTGCCGTTCTTTCACGGCACGATGGAGGCGCGCGCGATGCGCGGCTGAGCCCGGCGGCTCACTCCTGCTGATCGGGCCGGCGTTCGGGCGGGCGGCCCACCGCGGCGCCTGCGCCCTCCGGCTCGGGCAGATGGGCATGCGCCTTGGCAACACGCGCCAACTTGTCCTGAAGCTCCGGCGGCGGCATCACCGCCCGGCGGCTTTCGAGGTCGACATGCACCAGCATGTGCTCCCCGGTCGCCACCAGCCGCGAGTCTTCCCACATCCGGTGGAAGATCCGCAGCCTGCGGCCTTCAGCCAGAAGCAGCCGCGTGTCGATCTCGATCCGGGCTCCCGCGCGGACCTCTGCGAGATGCCGGATATGGGTCTCGGCCGTGAAGTAGCTGTGGCCGCAGGCGATGTAATCGTCATCGCAGCCCACCAGCGCTAGGAACCGATCGGTCGCGTCGCCAAAGGCCTGCAGGTAGCGATGCTCGGTCATGTGACCGTTCTGGTCGCTCCAGTCGAGCGGCACCGCGCGCGCGCCGGTGGGCAGCGGCGAGGTGAGCGACAGCGCGTCGAGGCTCCGGGGGGCGCCGCCGATCCGGCGTTCGGCCGCGTTCAAAAGCCGCCCCGCGCCCCAGTCGCGGGCCTTGAGCCCGCGCAGGATCGCCACGAGATTGGCATCACGAATGCGCTCCAGCTCCGCGATGGAGCGGCGGCCGGATTGCGCGTCGGACTGGCTGGCGATCGTCTCGACCAGCTCGTCGGTCAGTTCCGGCACGTCGGTAAGCTTGCTCCAGGGCCATTTCAGCGCCGGACCGAACTGGGTCAGGAACTGCCGCATCCCCGCCTCGCCGCCGGCGATGCGGTAGGTCTCGAACAGCCCCATCTGCGCCCAGCGCAGACCGAAGCCGTAGCGGATCGCGTCGTCGATTTCCGCGGTGTCGGCGACCCCGTCCGAGACCAGCCACAGCGCCTCGCGCCAGACCGCCTCGAGCAGCCGGTCGGCGATATGCGCGTCGATCTCACGGCGCAGGAACAGCGGATGCGCGCCGATGTCGCGCAGCGTCGAGCGGATTCGGTCAATCCGCGCCGTGCCGGTGCCGGGTCCGGTGACGACTTCGACCAGAGGAATCAGGTAGACCGGGTTGAACGGGTGCGCCACGACGATCTGGCCCGGCCGCGTCGCCCCCTCCGCCAGCTCCGAGGGGCGAAAGCCCGAGGTCGAGGAGCCGATGATCGCGGCCTCGGTACAGGCGCCTTGGATCGCCGCATAGATCTTGTGCTTGAGATCGAGCCGCTCGGGCACGCTTTCCTGGATCCATTCGGCGCCTTCGACCGCCTCGGCGAGGTCGTCGTGAAAGCTGATCCTGCCCTCATCGGGCAGCGCCACGTCCCACAGCCCGGGCATCGCGGCACGGGCGCGATCGATCACCTCGTTGATGCGGCGTTCGGCATCGCGGTCGGTGTCGTGGATACGCACGTTCCAGCCCATCAGCGCGAAGCGGGCGGCCCAGCCGCCGCCGATCACCCCGCCGCCAATGATCGCCGCCGTTCTGGCCCCGGATGCCGCCATGGTTCAGCCCTCCCGTGCGGTCTTCAGAGCATCAGTGTCATAGCCGTTGAAGTCCAGCATTTCGCGCGCCGCCCGCGCCCTATCGGCCCCGGCCTGACCGGGGCGATCCATGATCCAGCCATATTCGCCGCCCGGCGCGCCGATCACCGCGGTGCGGAAATCATCATCGGTCCAGAGCAGCCACCAAGGCTCGCCGCCGATATCGAAGCGACCGCGCCCCTCTGCCGTCACCGGCACGAGCCTTGCCTCGCCTGCCCCGGCGATCCGCGCGACCCCGCCGCCCGAGGCGTCGAGGCGCAGCGTCACCCGGTCGCCGGGTGCGACCGGCCCGCCGGGATAGGCGGCGGCGACGATCCAGTCCCCGTTCAGATCGGAGGCGCTGCCGCGCAGGCTCGAGGCGATCGGCGTGCCCACGGTCCGGAACACCGGCGTGGGCACCGGCGGCTCCGCCGCGCCGCAGGCCGAGAGCAACAGCAATGCCGCGAGCGCTCGCTTGGGCGCAAGGCGGATCCGCGATGGGATGGTGACGGTCACGGTGCCCTCCTCGGGTCGCAGGGGACGCCCGGGCATGGCTGCGCCGGGCGGGGATCTCGGTTCAATAGGGCAGCGGGTGCTGCTTGTGGGCAGCGTCGATCTCGGCCACCACCTCGTCCGACAGCACCACCTCGCGCCCCGCGAGAATGCGTTCGAGCTGATCCGTGTTGGTCGCGCCGAAGATCGGGCAGACCGGGAAAGGACGCGTACGCTGCCAAGCCAACGCCATGTGCACCGGGTCGAGCCCATGGCGCGCGGCGATGTCGAGATAGGCCTGCGTCGCCGCGATCACCCGCTCTGTCTTGCGACCGCCGAGATCGCCATTGATCGCCAGCCGCGAGCCTTCGGGCACGCCGTCCTGATACTTGCCGGTCAGATACCCGCAGGCCAGCGGCGAATAGGCCAGCAGCAGCACTCCCTCGTTCACCGCCATCTCCGCCATGTCGGTGTCGTAGAGCCGCGACAGCAGCGAGTATTCGTTCTGTACGGAGACGACTCGCGGCCCGCCCATGGCCTCGGCGCGGTCGATCCAGCGGGTGGTGCCCCAAGCGGTCTCGTTCGACAGGCCGAATGCGCGGATCTTGCCTTCGGCCACCAGCGCCTTCAGCGTTCCGAGCACCTCGTCCATATGCGCAAGCGTCCGCTCGGCCTTCTGATCCGAGGGATCGTAGGACCAGTAGCGACGGAAATGGTAGTGGCCGCGCTCGGGCCAGTGCAGCTGGTAGAGATCGATCACATCCGTCTTGAGCCGCCGCAGCGAGCCCTCGACGATCTCGCGCAGATTGCCGCCATCATAGCCCTTGCCGTCGCGGGCCCAGCCCGGATTGGGGCCGGCGGCCTTCGTGGCGATCTTGTAGGCGCCGCGCTTGCCGCTCTTCTCGATCCAGTTGCCGATGAATTCCTCGGTGCGGCCCACCGTCTCGGCCTTCACCGGGTTCACCGGGTACATCTCGGCCGCGTCGAGGAAATCGATCCCGGCATCGAGCGCCATGTCGAGCTGGCGATGCGCGTCGTCCTCGGGGGTCTGGCTGCCATAGGTCATGGTGCCCAGGCACCATTCGCTGACCTCGATGCCGCTGCGGCCGAGTGGGATCTTCTTCATATGGGGCCTTCCTGTCGTCCTGCCGGGCCACATGCGCCCGGTCCGCGAGGCGCAGAGGTAGGGCGGCTTGGGCCGGTGGGCAAGCGTTCAAGGCCGCACTGGTCTTGGGCGGGCGGGATCGCTACATGGGGCCCCGGACGCATCGAAGGACGGCAGCACAGCATGGCACGGCATCTCATCACCTCGGCCATCCCCTACATCAACGGGATCAAGCATCTGGGCAACTTGGTGGGCAGCCAGCTTCCCGCCGACCTCTTTGCGCGCTACCAGCGCGGGCGCGGTCACGAGGTACTGTTCCTCTGCGCCACCGACGAGCACGGCACCCCCGCCGAGCTGGCCGCCGCCAAGGCCGGCAAGCCGGTGGCCGAATACTGCGCCGAAATGCACGAGACGCAGGCCGAGATCGCGCGCGGTTTCCGGCTCTCCTTCGACCATTTCGGCCGCTCGTCCAGCCCGCAGAACCATCGTCTGACCCAAGCCTTCGCCGCGCGTCTCGACGAGGCAGGGCTGATCGAGGAGCGGGTCGAGACCCAGATCTACTCCAAGGCCGACGGCCGCTACCTGCCCGACCGCTACATCGAGGGCACCTGCCCCAATTGCGGCTTCGAGAGCGCGCGCGGCGACCAGTGCGACAATTGCACCAAGCAGCTCGACCCCATCGACCTGATCGAGCCGCGCTCGGTGATCTCGGGTTCTACCGATCTGGAGCCGCGCGAAACCAAGCACCTCTACCTGCGCCAGTCGAAGATGCGCGGCGAGCTGTCGGACTGGATCGGTTCCAAGACCGACTGGCCGGTGCTGACCACCTCGATCGCCCGCAAGTGGCTCAATGACGGCGACGGTCTGCAGGATCGCGGCATCACCCGCGACCTCGACTGGGGCATCCCGGTCCGGAAGGGTGACGCCGAGTGGCCGGGCATGGAGGGCAAGGTCTTCTACGTCTGGTTCGACGCGCCGATCGAATACATCGCCTGCGCCCAGGAATGGGTCGATGCGGGCAAGGGCGAGGATTGGGAGCGCTGGTGGCGCACCGACAAGGGCGCCGACGACGTGCGCTATACCCAGTTCATGGGCAAGGACAACGTGCCGTTTCACACCCTGTCCTTCCCCGCGACCATCCTCGGCTCGGGCGAGCCGTGGAAGCTCGTCGATTACATCAAGTCGTTCAACTACCTGAACTATGATGGCGGCCAGTTCTCGACCTCGCGCGGGCGCGGCGTGTTCATGGATCAGGCGCTGGAGGTGCTGCCCGCCGACTACTGGCGCTGGTGGCTGCTGAGCCATGCGCCCGAAAGCTCGGATGCCGAGTTCACCTGGGAGAACTTCCAGCAGTCGGTGAACAAGGATCTCGCCGACGTGCTCGGCAACTTCGTCAGCCGAGTCACCAAGTTCTGCCGCTCCAAGTTCGGCGAGGAAGTACCGGCAGGCGGCGCCCACGGCGAGCGCGAACTGGCGCTCATCGCCGATCTGGAACGCCGGGTGCGCGCATATGAGGGGCACATGGACGCGATCGAGGTGCGCAAGGCCGCGGCCGAGCTGCGCGCGATCTGGGTCGCGGGCAACGAATACCTGCAGGACGCCGCGCCTTGGGCCAGCTTCAAGACCGATCCCGAAGCGGCGGCGATGCAGATCCGCCTCGCGCTCAACCTGATCCGGCTCTACGCGGTGCTGTCCGCGCCCTTCATCCCCGATGCGAGCGCGCAGTTGATGGAGGCGATGAAGACCGATGACGATGCCTGGCCCGGCGACGTGGCCGAGGCGCTGTCGGTGTTGTCGGTGGGGCATGGCTTCGCGGTGCCGGACGTGAGCTTCCGCAAGATCACCGACGAGGAGCGCGCCGACTGGCACACGCGTTTCGCCGGAATCCGGAGCTGAGGAGAAAAAACCCCGGCACCTTATACATCCGGACTGGATCGATTTCCCGAGAGTTGCGCTAGACTGGCCGCGCAGCAAGGGAGTTTACCATGACCCAGCCTTTTCATCGTATCCCGTCCACCCGCGGGACCCTTTCCTCGTCCGTTCTTCACGCCGGTACGACCCGAATCGCCGGGATGGCGATTTTGACAGGTGGCCTGATCGGCCTTGGCCTGATGGTGCCATTGATGCTTTTGTGGCGCGGCCTCGCCGGGACGCTTCCGGAGCCGGGGGGATTGTGGCCCGCGCTGCTGACATTGCCGACGCTGTTCGCGGCGGGCTGGAGCGCCGCCGCGCTGTCGGGGGCCACGCGCCGCCGGGTCGCGGCGCTGCACGGCGTCGGGGTCTGGGCGCTGCTGCTGGTTGCGATCGCCGCGAGCGCGATCTTCGCGCCCGGCGCGGTCGATCGTGCGATCCCGGGACTGTCGGCGCTGACGCCGGCTGGTGGTGGTGATCTCGTGCTCGGCACGCTGGCGTTGGCAGGGCTTTGCGCGGCGGCGCTGGGCGCCAGCCTGGGCATGGACGACAGCTGATCTAGCGCCCCGGCCGCAGCTCTAGCGTCAGCTCGCGGCGACGACCGTCGCGCAGCAGGGTCAGCGTCACGCTGTCACCCGGCCGATGCCGGTCGACCATGGCCAGGAGATCGTCGAGCCCCTCTACCTCTTCGCCGTCGAGCGCGATCACCACGTCGCCCGGCAGCAGTCGGCCGCGCGCGACCCGCGCCGGTTCGACCCCGGCGCGCGCCGCCTCCGAGCCCGGCGCGACGTCAAGGACGAGAGCCCCCGGGAGACCCTGTCGGTTCACCGCCGCGTTGATCCGCGCATCGAAGCCCAGCCCCAGCGAGGGCGGGCTGTAGCGGCCCGTTTCGATCAGCTGCGGTACCACCCGCGCCACGGTCGAGACCGGCACCGCGAAGCCGATCCCGGCGCTGGCGCCGGAGGGGCTGTAGATCGCGGTGTTGACGCCGACCAGCCGCCCGCGTGCATCGAGCAGCGGCCCGCCCGAATTGCCCGGATTGATCGCCGCATCGGTCTGGATTAGGCCGCTGATCGCGCGGCCCGCCTCGCCGGGCAGATCGCGGTCCAGCGCCGAGACGATGCCGGTGGTCAGCGTCCAGTCCAGCCCGAAGGGGTTGCCAATCGCCAGCACCGACTGGCCGACCTCCAGACCGCCCTCCCCCGGCTCCGGGCGAGGCAGTGGCGCGGGCAGCGCATCGCCCCCGATGCGCAGCACCGCGAGGTCATGGCTCGGAGCCCGGCCAACCACCTGCGCCTCGAGCGAGCGGCCATCGGCAAGCTGCACCAGCGCCCGGCTCGCGCCTTGGATCACGTGGTCATTGGTGACGACATGCCCCTGCGCGTCCCAGACGAAGCCCGAGCCGGAGCCGAGTTGCGTCTCACCGGTCCGTCGGGTGAACGGATCGATGATGCGGGTCGAGGTGGTGATCGCCACGACGCTGTCGCGCGCGGCGCGGAATACCGCGATGGTACGCGCCTCCTCGATCTCGAGGCTGGCCGGGCCCGGCGGCAGCGGCTCCGGTGGCGAGGCTTCCGTCTCGACGGCATAGCGTCCGGCCAGAAAGGCCGCGATCAACATCAGGGCAAATGCCACCCCGGCAAGGCTGGCGCGCATGCTCGCTCCTTCGCTCGACATTGCCGCTCCATCGGCTCGTGCTAGGTGGAGCGGAGATCCCGGCCGCCAAGCGGCCGAAGCCATTTTCACGGGAGTTACCCTTTGCGATACGTGCTTTCCACCCTTCTCGCGCTGGGCCTCGGCGCCTCCACCGCAGCCGCCGCCACCTGCGGCAACGACGCCTCGGGTTTCGAACGCTGGAAGCAGGAATTCGCCGCCGAGGCCGCCGCACAGGGCGTGGGTCAGGCCGGGCTGAACGCGCTGTCCCAGACCAGCTACGCCCAGCGGACCATCAATGCCGACCGCAATCAGAAGAGCTTCGACTACTCGCTCGACAAGTTCATGCAGGTGCGTGGCGCCGATACGATCGTCGCGCAGGGGCGTCAGAAGCTCGCCGCCAATCCCGGCTTCTGGCAGAGCCTCGAGAGCCAGTATGGCGTGCCCGCGGGCGTGCTGATCGCGATCCACGGCATGGAAACCGGCTTTGGCAATTTCATGGGCGACAGCAACGTGCTTTCGGCGATCGCGACGCTGGCCTATGACTGCCGCCGCTCGGATTTCTTCTCGCAGCACGCGCTGGCGGCGCTAATGCTGGTGGATCGCGGTGCGGTCTCGCCCGGTTCGATCGGCGCAATGCATGGCGAGCTGGGCCATACGCAGTTCCTGCCGGGCAACATCCTGCGCTATGGCGTAGATGGCGACGGCAATGGCCGTGTTGATCTCACCAACCTGACCGACGCCATGGCCTCCACCGCCAATTACCTGCGCCAGAAGGGCTGGCAACCGGGCGCCGGCTACCAGGAAGGGCAGCCGAATTTCCGGGTGATCCAGGAATGGAACGCGGCGGGCGTTTACCAGAAAGCGATCGCGCTGATGGCGGCGCGCATCCAAGGCTAAGGCTTAACGGCGCGGGCGGGGCTCAGGCCTCGACCCGCGCCTCGATCCGGGACCGTGCCGCCGCGAGCGCTCCGGACACCTGATCTTCCAGCTCCGCGACCTCTTTAGGGGCAAGATGCGTGGGCGCGCGCAGTTCCAGGGCGCCCAGCATCTCGGCCGGACCGAAGAGCCCGAGCATCGCTGCCCCACCCCGCAGCTTGTGCAGAATGCCCACCGCGCTTTCGCCATCGGCATCCTTCGGCTGAGAAGCGAGCCGAGTGCTCGCCTCGCGCCACTCGGTCCCGAAGCTATCGAGGGCCCGGTGCACCCGCTCCGGTCCGAGCATGTCGAGCATTTCGTCGAAGGCATCGGTGTCGATGTCCGGCGTCTTGCTCACTTTCGCCGGCACCGGCGACGGCGGCAGCTCGACGAGGCCGGCGAGGATCTTGCGCAGCACTGGCAGACGCAGCGGCTTTGCATAGACTTCGTTCATCCCCGCCGCGATACCTGCAAGCCGCGCCTCGGCCGAACCATGGGCCGTCAGCCCGATGATCCGGGGCTCGGTCTTGTCCGGCAGGAATTCGCGGATCTCGCGCGTGGCGTCGATTCCGCCCAACACCGGCATCTCGAAATCCATCAGCACCAGATCGAAGGACTCCTCGCGCAGCAGCGCCACGCCTTCGGCGCCGTTCGGCGCCTCGGTGATCTCGTGCCCGAACTGTTGCAGCATGCCGCGCAGCACCATGCGGTTCACGGCGTTGTCCTCGACCACCAGCACCGACAGGCTGGTGCCGGGCGCGGCCGGGATCACAGCTTCGGGCTCGGGCGCCTCGATCGGCGGCGCGACGCTCTTCAATGGTAGCTGCAGGTAGAAGCTGCTGCCCTTGCCGGGCGTGCTCTCGACCGTGATGTCGCCCGACATCAACCGGGCCAGCCGCCGCGAGATGGCGAGGCCCAGACCATCCGAGCGCCCCTGCCGGCCCTCGGGGCGGGCACGGATCACGAACTCGGTGAAAACCCGTTCGATATCCTCCGGGGCGATGCCGATGCCGGTATCATGCACCCCGATCTCGACCGCACCATCCTCGAGCTGGAGCGTCACGGTGATCGAGCCGCGCTCGGTGAACTTGATGGCGTTGCCGATCAGGTTGGTGACGACCTGCGCCACGCGGTTCGGATCGCCCTCGTACCATTGCCCGAGATCCGCCTCCTCGGCCACGAGTTCGAGCGGCAGGTCCTTTTCTGCCGCCAGAGGCCGCAGCACCGACAACAGCCGATGCAGCATCGAGCCCGGGGCGAAGGGCACGGTTTCGATCACCTCTTCGCCGGTTTCGATCCGGGTGATGTCCAGCGACTCGTTCACCAGCTGCAGCAGGATCTCGGCCGAGGCCAGGGCGATCCCGACCTGCTGGCGCTGCTCGGCGGACAGGGTCGAGGTGTTCAGCAGGTCCAGCACCCCCATGATGCCGTTGAGGGGGGTGCGCATCTCGTGGCTCATCACCGACAGGAAGCGCGACTTTGCCCGGTCCGCCCGCTCAGCGGTATCACGCGCCGCAATCAACCGCTCCTGGCTGGCCTTGAGCTCGGTGATGTCGCGCAGATAACCAATGAAGACCGGCGCATCCGGCCCGTCAACATGGGTTATCACCGCCTCGATGGGAAAGATCTCGCCACTGCGCCGCCGGGCGACGAGTTCGACCCGCCCCGCATCGATCAGATACTCGCGCCCCTTCGCTGCGAAGTTGCGAAGCCGCTCGTCGAAGATCTGGCGCCGCTCCGCCGTCACCAGCGTTTCGCGCACGTTCTGGTTCAGGATCTCGTCCTTGCGCCAGCCGAACATCTCCTCGGCGGCGGGGTTGAAGTCGACGATCCGGCCCTGTTCATCGGCCACCACGATCGCATCGAGCGAGTTGCCGATGACCGAGTTGAGCCGTTCTGCGGTACGCGACAGCACCCGGTCGCGATCCATCACGCGCCGCCGCTGCACGTCGATCAGCCGCAAGAGCGCCCCGAGCAGGATCAGCAGCAGGCCCCCGGCCAGCGCGGTCAGCTCGGCCTGGCGGCGCACCTGATGACGGTAGGCCTCCGCATCCTCGGCAAGGACATCGAGACCGTTGAGCGACAGCTCCCGCATCACCGGCTGAATGTCGAGTGTTTCCTGATAGATCGCTTCCAGATTGGCGACGTTCACGCCGTCGGCGAACAGCGCATCGACCCGGTCGGCGTAACCGTCGATCGCCAGCAGCAGCTCCGGCACCCCCTCATGCACGGACAGCGCGCGGCCGATCTCGCCGCTGCGCACCAGACCGAGCCGGCTCAGCAGGATGTCGAAGCGCAGCTGCAGCCCGCTGGCATTGCCGCGCACGCCCTGCGCCGCGGCGATCACGTCCCGAGCGAAGATCGCGGTCTCGAGCTCGAGCTGGGCAAGGGTCCACTGGGTGTTGTCGATGCCTGCGGTTTCGAGGTCGCGTATCTGCCGGCCGAGAATCCAGCCTAGCGACAGCACCAAGGTCAGCAGGATCGCCGCCGCGAAACCAAGGCCGCTGCGGATGTTCAGCCGGGGCGTTGATCTCCCCGCACGTGGCTTGGGGATGTTCACGCCGCCCGCACTCACTCCAGCACGATCATCTGCGCCAGCTGCCAGATGCTGCGCTTGTAGGTTTCCTCGGTGCGGTACTCCGCCGCGCGATCGAAGGGGTAGATCAGCCAGTAAGGGCCCTTCTCACGGATCGAGACGGTCTCGCCGTCGATCCGGGTGGCCACGATCGGCAGCTCTTCGCCGATATCCTCGATCGGGATCTGCACGCGGTAATCGTTGAGGGCGACCAGCTCCAGCGTTGCGCCACTCTGGCCGATCATCTCGCCCATTCCGGCCTCTTCGAGCAGCGTCGCGACCGATACACCGGAATAGAGGCTGCTGCCGTCGGTCCAGATGGTGCTCGTCTCGAAGCTGACCTGTGGCAGCGCATCGAGCGCCTCGAGATCGAAGGAGACGAACTCCTCGTCTTCCTGCCCCACCTGCAACACGCCGGGCTCCGCGTAAAACGGGTCTTGAAGCTCTGTCGAGCTCGCGTAAGTTGCTACCGTGGCCATGGCCAGCCCGGTGAGGGCGCTCTTGATGGCTTGATTCATATCGACCCCTTTCCCGATCCGGCTATGGCCAGTGCGACCGTGTGCAGAATGCGCGATCTGCACGCATATTGCGAATCCCTTTCGCCGGGCAATATCCAAGCGTGGCAGCAAAGCCCCAATAAAGGATATACACTCGGTCAAGGGTATCTGGCGCCTCGGATTCGCCCGTTTCGCCACTTAACGATCCTCAGTATGCTAACCTCACCGCCGTCTCGTGCCGGCCCAGACGTTCAAGATGAAACCGAGAGGACGGATATGCGTATCCTGATTGCCGACGACCACGACCTCGTACGCGAAATGATGGCCGCCTATCTGGAGCGCGATTGCGGCGCGAAGGTGGTGCAGAGCCCGAGCTTCGACGATGCGATGGCCGAGATCGCCCGCAGCGGTGCGTTCGATCTGGTGCTGCTCGACTACCGGATGCCGGGAATGCGCGGGCTCGAGGGACTGCATGCCGCACTCGAGGTGTCGCAGGGCAAGCCGGTGGCGCTGATCTCGGGCACTGCGGACAAGACGATAGCCGAGGAAGCGCTGGCCGCCGGTGCCGCGGGCTTCCTGCCAAAGACCATGTCGGCTCGCTCGATGAGCAATGCCGTCCGCTTCATGACGATGGGCGAAACTTATGTGCCGATCGATTTCATGACCGCCAAGGAGACCGAGAACCCGGCCTTGGCACATCTGACGCCGCGTGAGCGGCAGGTGCTCGAGGGCATCAAGAAGGGTCAGTCCAACAAGGAGATCGCGCTCGACCACGACATTCAGGAGGTCACGGTCAAGCTGCACGTCAAGACGCTGTGCCGCAAGATGGGCGCAAAGAACCGCACCCAGGCGGCGATGATGGCCCGCGACCAGGAAATGGTCTGAGCCACCGGTTTATCCGGGCCCTGTCCGCTCAGCCGACCCGGCGCAGGAAATCGCGGGTGCGCGGGTCTTGAGGGGCATCGAAAATCTGGCTTGGCGGCCCCTGCTCGACGATGCGCCCGCCTTCCATGAAGATCACACGGTCGGCGATCTCGCGCGCGAACTGCATCTCGTGGGTGACGATCAGCATGGTCTGGCGCGCCTGCGCCACCTTGCGCATCAGGTCGAGCACCTCGCCCACCCATTCGGGATCGAGCGCCGAGGTCGGCTCATCGAACAGCATCAACTCGGCATCGAGCGCCATCGCCCGGCCGATACCCACGCGCTGCTGCTGCCCGCCAGAGAGCGCGGCCGGATAGCTGCCTGCCTTCTCCGCGAGGCCGATCTCGCGCAGGATTTCGTCGGCGCGCGCCTCGGCCTCAGCGCGCGGCCGCTTCTGCACCGTGACCAGCGCCTCGGTGATGTTCTGCCGAGCGGTCTTGTTGGCGAAGAGCGCGTAGTTCTGGAACACGAAGGCGGTGCGGCGACGCACCGCGAGGATCTCGGCCTTGGTGGCCTTCGCGGCATCCACCGTCATGCCGTTCAGCCGGATCGTCCCGGCATCGGGCCGGTCGAGGAAGTTGAGGCAGCGCAGCAGCGTCGACTTGCCGGTCCCCGAAGGGCCGATCACCACGACCCGCTCGCCCTCGGCGATGTCGAGATCGATGCCGTCGAG
>Ga0310345_10001076_pt1 | contig 32600 bp, 21 predicted proteins | sample HC15DNA20500_MG_FD_204667 | JGI IMG/M metagenome (GOLD analysis project Ga0310345, IMG submission 204667) | Marine microbial communities from station ALOHA, North Pacific Subtropical Gyre - HC15-DNA-20-500_MG | ecosystem: Environmental > Aquatic > Marine > Oceanic | place: Pacific Ocean: North... | reverse complement strand
TTTCAATTCCCGACGGCTGGGCGTTCGATCTCCACATCGGTTCAGCATCGCGCAACATCGAACTGCGACTCCCTGGTGCCGCGGGGGTTCCGAACTTCCTCGCAGCGACAGCAACAGCCCATGCTCTGGATGTCACAATTGATGAGATCGCTGCCGAGGCTAGCAAACTCGAACCATTGCCGAACCGTGGGGCGATCCATCGAAGCGGCAGCATCACCTTGGTGGATGAAAGCTACAACGCTAGCCCAATGGCGATGAACATGGCTCTCGAAAACTTTGCGACCTTGCCTACTGCTGGCCGCCGTATTGCTGTCCTCGGTGACATGCTCGAGATGGGTGATTGGACCGATCAAGTCCACCGTGATGCAGGCGGGAAAGCCGCTGAGATCAAGGTCGACCTTCTTCTCGCTGTTGGTACCTGCGCCGCACTTATGGCTGAGGGTGCTACAGGGAACGGAATGATCCGAGAAAGAATATACGCGTTCGACACAGCCGAAGAGGCCGCATCCTGGCTAGCACCTCGCCTGCAAGATGGCGACACGGTGTTAGTGAAGGGGTCGCGCGCGATACACCTGGAGCGGGTGGCTCAAGCCGTGACCACCACGCCCGTGGGTTCAAACGGCGTCGTGGAAAACTGACATGTTGTATGAACTGCTCTTTAACCTTCAGGACGTGTTCTCGCCGCTTAACGTGTTTCGCTACATTACGTTCCGAACAGCACTGAGCGCCGTTACAGCTCTATCTCTGACACTGTTGTTTGCCCCATCTCTCATTCGTTGGCTAAAGGCGAAGCAGGTTGGTCAACGCATCCGCTCCGAAGGCCCTCCAGATCACAACGCCAAGGCCGGTACACCAACTATCGGCGGTATCTTGATCGTAGGTTCCATCTCCATTAGCACGCTACTGTGGATGGAGTTGAGTAACCGCCTAGTTTGGGTTGCTCTCGGATCGACGCTCGCTTTTGCAATTCTCGGCTTCATTGACGATTACCTGCATGTAATCCATCGGCGACGACGTGGTCTCTCGGTGAGGGCAAAATTTATGGGCGAGATCACCATCGGCCTGGCGGTCGGCACAGTTCTGTGGTGGTTGTCGAATCAAGACATGTTTTCAACCCAGTTGGCGTTCCCGTTCTTCAAAGAGCTGTCGCCATTTCTTGGCTGGATGTACCTGCCATTTGCAACGCTGGTTCTGGTCGCCGCCTCGAATGCTGTCAATCTCACAGATGGCCTCGACGGTCTCGCCACCGGCTCGACGCTAATAGCGGCTGGAACTTTTACCGCTTTTGCCTACCTCGCTGGACACAACACCATGGCCGAGTATCTCAATATCATCTATGTGCAAGATGCCGCTGAGGTGACCGTCTTCGTTGGCGCTATCGTCGGAGCCTGTATCGGGTTTCTGTGGTTTAACTGCCACCCTGCGGAAGTCTTCATGGGGGACACGGGGTCACTCGCACTAGGTGGTGCGGTCGGCACTGTGGCTTTGCTGATCAAGCAGGAATTCAACCTGTTCTTCGTCGGCGGCTTATTCGTCGTTGAGGCCCTATCGGTAATTATTCAAGTGGGCTCATATCGATTCACTGGCAAACGTGTATTCCACATGGCCCCGCTGCATCACCATTTCGAGATGAGTGGGTGGCCAGAATCGAAGGTAGTCGTACGCTTCTGGATACTCGCTAGCATTTTCGCGCTCCTCTCGCTCGCCACCCTAAAGCTTCGATGAACGCACCCGCGCACAACGCAAGCAATAGTAGGGCTGCCTGGCAAGATCGCAGCGTAGTCGTCGTTGGCGCTGGCGTCAGCGGAGTTGCCGCCGCTCAACTTTTGCTCGACTGCGGTGCCGAGGTAACGCTCACTGATACCCGGCCAGAAAGTGAAATACCTAACCGGATCGAACTCACAGAGCGTGGAGTCAGGCTAGTTGCTGGCGGGCATCCCAGCACACTGTGGCCAAGTGTTGATAGTGCTGTGTTCTCACCTGGAATTCGACCGGATGCCCCCGTAACGATCGAGGCACATGAGGCCGGCGTGAAGGTTCTACCAGAGATCGAAGTTGCCGCTGGTTTGACTGAGGTACCAATAATTGCCATCACCGGATCCAACGGCAAAAGCACTGTCACTTCGATGGTTGGTGCAATCCTTGAACAAGCTGGCCTCGATGCGCCGGTTTGCGGCAACCTCGGGACCGCCCTCAGTGAAGTAGTGCGCGCGGAGTTAAATGGAGAAATCTCCCCTGATGCCTATGTCGTAGAGGTCTCGTCGTTTCAGGCACATTCAATTCGAGACTTCCATCCGCGGTTCGCTGTTATCCTCAACATTCAGCCGGACCACCTCGACTGGCACGGAACGCTCGATGCTTACACGAAAGCTAAGTTACGCCTGGTCCGCAACATGGACGCTGCTGACTGGCTAATCTACAACTCGGACGATCCCAAACTGACGTCATACCTGCCGCAAAATAATGTTCGCTTGCTCCCCTTTATGTCCGAGCCTTCTAACCCAGAGGCTCCCGCCGCCTGGGTCGGTAATGGCAAGATCTGCTGGTGGACAGCCGGCCTTGAAGCTGCGGTAATGAATGTTGAGGAACTTCGTGTCATCGGCCAGCACAACCAAACAAATGCCTGCGTCGCCGCCGCTGTTGCATCTCTGCTCAACGTAGCCCCTGGATCAATCCGCGCCGCGCTATCTACCTATGAAGGGCTCGCTCACCGCATGGAGTATTGCGGAGAGGCAGGCGGTATACGCTGCATCAACGACTCCAAGGCAACCAACATCGATGCTTCACTTGCAGCCCTCTCGGGCTTCGATCGAGGTGTTCGGCTGATCCTAGGGGGCCGTGATAAAGGAGCCGATTTCGGTGAGCTATTGCCTGTCCTAGACGAGCGCGTCGCCTCTGTTTTACTGATCGGTGAAGCAAGCAGCGTAATCGAAGCCGCTCTTAGCCACCACAGGAAACTACAGCGTTGTGAAACCATGGAATGTGCAGTCGCGAGTGCCTTAGATGAAGGAACCAGAGGTGACACATTACTACTCTCGCCCGCTTGCACCTCATTCGATCAGTATCCCAATTTTGAAGAACGTGGACGTCACTTCAAAAGGTTGGTGGCGGCATACATGCTCGAAGATGACCCCTCTCAGAACCTAACGGAGATCTAGGAATGGCAAGTCGCTGGCTGGCGATAGACAAACCGCTGTTCGCTACGACCGTCGTGATGATCGGCCTCGGGCTACTAATGGTCTATTCGTCGTCATATCACGAATCACAAGAGAACTACGGTAACGGTACCCACTACCTCTTTCGCCAGGTAATCGCGGCGGTGGTCGGAATCGTAGTCATGCTGCTCGCTATGCGTATTGATTATCGTTTGTACCAGCAGCGCCCGTTCGTCCTGTTTGCCGTAGGTTTGACTCTGGCTCTGCTGGTGCTGGTATTGATCATGGGCAGTGGTGAAGGAACGCGGCGCTGGCTATCTCTAGGGCCTTTAAACCTGCAGCCTTCGGAGGTCGCTAAGTTGACAACAGTGTTGTTTTTGGCCAGCTATCTAAGTCGTAAAGACGACAAGATTAATGACTGGTGGAACGGCCTCTTACCGGCCCTTGCGGTTGTCGGTTCGCTCAGTTTGCTCATCTTGCTGGAGCCTGATCTAGGCACCGCTGCAGCGGTAGTTATGGTTGCCGGCATTATGTTAGTTGTTGCCGGTATGGCATGGCGCTATATCATCGGCTTTGGCACCCTCGCGGTGGCGTTAGCTGGTACACAAATATGGATGACTGGGTACCAAGCCCGCCGTATTATGGCGTTCTTGAATCCGTGGGCTGACCAGCTTGACGTTGGCTTTCAAACGGTTCAATCGCTAATCGCGGTGGGGGCCGGTGGTATGTTTGGCGCCGGCCTAGCGGAAGGCAAGCAAAAGCTATCTTTCCTGCCCGAACCACATACCGACTTCATCTATGCCGTAATTGGCGAGGAACTTGGCTTTGTAGGTTCGATATTGGTTATCGCGGGCTTCTTAATGATCCTGTGGCGTGGCGTGCACGCCACAGTGATGGTTCCCGATAAGTTTGGTTTCTACCTCGGCGTTGGCCTGACCGCAGGGCTAGTCATGCAAGCCCTATTGAACATGAGTGTTGTCGTGAACTTAGTACCGACAACGGGTATTCCACTGCCTTTGATAAGCCACGGCGGATCCTCGCTGGTCATAACATGCGGGGCAATCGGCATACTATTGAACATCTCACAACATTCTTGAGGAATTGATGCTCAAAAAGATTCGGCATCTACACTTCGTCGGCATTGGTGGTATCGGCATGAGCGGCATCGCTGAGCTACTGATTAACCTTGGCTACGAAGTGTCAGGGTCTGACGTGCGCGCCTCACCAATCACCCGGCGACTGGAGCAACTCGGGGGCATCATCTATATCGGCCACCAAGCGGGGCAAACAAAAGGAGCCCACGTTGTCGTGACGTCATCGGCGGTAAGCAACGAGAATCTTGAAGTACAGGAAGCGATCCAGAAGGGGATTCCGGTCATTCCACGTGCTGAGATGCTCGCCGAACTGATGCGCATGAAGCACAGCATTGCAGTTGCTGGTTCGCATGGTAAAACAACGACTACTTCAATCCTCGGCACTGTGCTCGAAGGTGCCGAATTGGACCCTACCGTCGTTATAGGTGGGCGTCTGCAGGCCTGGGGAACCAATGCCAGGCTCGGTCATGGCGACTTCCTCGTCGCCGAGGCGGATGAATCTGACGGATCGTTTCTGCGGCTATCACCTACCTTTGCCATTGTCACAAACATCGACGCCGAACATTTAGACTACTACCGTGATTTCGATGAGCTACAACTCTCCTTTCTAACTTTCTTGAATAGTGTTCCGTTCTACGGTGCCAGCATTGTTTGCCTCGATGACCCCAATATCCAGCAGGTAATTCCACGTATATCGCGCAAGCTGATTACCTATGGATTCTCGTCTCAAGCCGACATCCGCGCCGCCGACGTGCTAGTGGACCCACAAGGGACTTCGTTTTCTTGCTACATCGACGGCAAGCTGGCTGGCAAAGTAAATCTTCGGCTGCATGGTCGCCATAACGCCCTCAATGCCCTCGCGGCAATCTCGATTGCCCGTGAACTCGATATTGATTTCACTGGCACCGCAGCCACATTAGCTGAGTTCGGCGGCACTGACAGGCGCATGCAACGCATAGGCACTGTCAACGATGTACTGGTGATTGATGATTATGGGCATCATCCAACCGAGATTCAGGCCGTGCTCTCTACGGCACGCGAGGCCTGGGACCGTCGAACCATTGTCTGCTTTCAACCACACCGTTACTCGCGCTCCCAGTTGCTGATGGAGGATTTCGGCCGAGCCTTCTACCAAGCTGACACCGTGTTCGTTTTGCCAATCTACGCAGCTGGCGAGGACCCGATCGCGGATGTGACAAGTGACGCTCTTGCTGCATCGATCGTGAAGCACGGCCATAAGGAGGTCCAAACCATTGATGGCCTTGAGCAAGCTACTGAAGCGCTATCAAACATCGTGAGGCCAGGCGATCTTGTATTGACGTTAGGCGCGGGCGACGTGTGGAAGGTGGCCCGTGATTTGGTCAAACGTCTCAGTCACGGCACCATTCGTGCCGATCTGGATTCGGGACAATCTCACACTAAAGCTTCGGGGGACGGTGCCTGAAGTAATGTTAAAAAACGCACACGCACGGGATAATGCTCGCTTTGGGGCAAGTTGGGACTCAGCCGCAGTAACTGGTCTGGAAGTAATTTGTGCCACCGAGAGCTGTGAGACGGTGCGCGATGAAGTTCTCGGGCGCCACACTTCGATGGGCGTCGGTGGCCCAACACCACTGATGGTCTGGCCCAACCATCCTGAGGCCGTAGCAAAAGTGTTGGAATGGTGTGCCGATCGCGGGCTAGAGTGGCGCATCCTAGGCGGCGGAAGCAACGTGCTGGTCTCCGATGCAGGTGTCATAGAACCAGTGGTCAACCTGACGAGCTTAATTAACGGGGCTAATATTCAAGCCACGACGGCGAAATTGCCCGCCGGTATGCCCACTGCGCAAGCACTGCGAACCACCCTTCGCTCCGGCCTTGCTGGCCTCGTCTGGTCCACCGGACTGCCTGGCACCATCGGTGGGGCTGTAGCAGGAAACGCTGGATGCTGGAACGGGCAAATGGCTGACGTCGTGGCACGCATAGATCTGATCGACACGGCTGGAAAGTGGCAAACTCTAGACAGCAACGAACTGACTTGGAGTTATCGTCGATTGCAGCTGCCCGAGACCGTCGGCCCCTCTGCAGTCATCGTTTCCGCTACGGTAAATGTGCGCTCAGAAGACCCTTCAAAACTCACCAGCCGATCGTACAAGTTGCAGCAACTTAAACGTGAGAATCAACCCGTCGGCGTCCGCAACACCGGGTGTATCTTCAAGAACCCTGACCTGGACCATCCGGCTGGCTGGCTTATCGAGCAGGCTTCATGCAAGGGAATTGGGATCGGTAACGCGCAAATTTCCACACTCCACGGCAACTTTCTAATCAATCGTGGTGGCGCCACCTCCACCGACATCGGGACACTGATCGCACAGGTTCAAACAGCCGTCAAAGAACAGACGGGGATCGTCCTCGAAGAAGAAATCTGCAGATGGTGAGCAAACAATTTCGCCGGGGAACCTCTACGCGACGCCGTTCACGCCGAGCTTATTACACTCGACGAAGGCGAAATCGCCTCGGTGCTCAAGGGGGCAGCGGCGGCGGCGGCAATGGATTCCGTAGCAGCTCGCATCAGTTCATGCGTCAGGTCAAGAACCGGCCAGCGCTCCGTCGGCGGGGATATCTGCATGCTATGATCCGCCCAATCGTTATTGTGAGTGTCCTTAGTGCCCTCGCGTACGGCACTCACTATCTATATCAAAGGGCTCTGATATCGTCGGCCCTCTCGATTCAGAGCGTGAGATTGCACCAGGTACCGAATATGTTGATCGAACCGGTGCGGGCTCGCCTGAAGCCGGCCTACGGTAAAAACCTACTTGCCCTAGATCTCGAGGCACTCCGTGCCTCCATCGAAGAACTGCCTGCAGTGCACAGCGCGGGTATTCGTATCGTGTTGCCAGATAGCCTGATCGTATCCGTTGAGGCACGCGACCCAAAGGTGCGCGTCGTCAGCGACCGAAACACGTACATCATTGACAGTGAAGGGGTGGTGCTAGACACCTATGACCGGCCACAGCCGACGTTACCCAAGATTAGACTAGTCGACGGTGGCAGCCTTGAGTCAGCACCTGGACAACACCTGACGAATGACCCAAAGCATGGTCGCTCATTGCTCTCTGCCCTGGCCATCGTCGACTGGATGGCACAGACCAATGCAGAATTCCCCACGCCACTTGACCATGTCCGCATCGATGCCTCGGGTGTCGTTCTGGTGGCAACATCCGGACGACTTGACATTATCCTCGGGGACGAGCGCCGTATGGACGCCAAAATGGAGGCGGTGCGCAGCCTTCTTCATGCCAATCCCCCTGAAGACCGTTCGACTATTGATGCTCGTTACACCGACATACTTGTGGTTCGTGCTTTCGAACCGGACGAGGGTTAGGGGGAGTCTTGGCACGGCGCGATCCATACATAGTCGGTTTAGACGTCGGAACAACCAAAGTGTGCGCCGTCATCGGTGAACCGACCGACGACAACGATCTGGAGGTCATCGGTGTTGGCGTTGCTGACTCCGATGGACAGAAGAAAGGATCGGTTGTTGATGTCGACTCAACAGTCGAGAGCATAAAATCAGCTATCGAAGAGGCCGAACTGATGGCTGGAACCAGTGTGGACCGTGCCTATATCGGCATCGCTGGTGCCCACATCCGCGGATTCAACAGCCGTGGCGCAGTGACCGTTAATGGGCGAGCCCGCGAGATCACCGAAGAAGATATTCGACGTGTCGTTGACGCTGCTCGCGCTCTAGACTTGCCGCCTGACCGCGAGCTTCTACACCTATTGCCACGGGAGTTCTCTGTTGACGAACAGGGTGACATTGTTGATCCGCTGGGGATGTCTGGTAGCCGGCTTGAGGTTGAGGTCCACTTGGTGGTGGGTGCTCTTTCCGCCATTCAGACGCTTGTCACCTGTGTCAATCGAGCCGGCATCGAAGCCCATGGGATCGTGCTTGAACAGCTCGCATCGAACGAAGCTGTGCTCACCGATGATGAACGCGAGCTCGGCGTTGCCCTAGTCGACATCGGGGGTGGTACGACCGACCTGATTTGCCTGGTTGATGGCAGCGTCTGTCACACAGCAGTTCTACCAGCAGGTGGAGACCACCTAACCAACGACATCGCGGTCGGCCTTAGTACACCGATCACAGAAGCCGAAGTCCTGAAAGTAAGCCATGGCTGTGTCGAACCCAGCCTCATCGACCCAGAGCAGGCGATCGAAATCCCCGGCATCGGAGGCCGTGGCCCCCGCTTATTGGCCCGTGGCCGCTTGTGCGAAATATTGCAACCGCGCGCCATCGAAATTCTCGACCTTGTCGCCAACGAACTTCACCGGGCCGGATTTCTTGACCAGCTCAACGCGGGCCTTGTTCTTACGGGTGGGGGCTCATTGGTCGATGGTTTCCCTGAACTCACCGAACAACGATTCGGACTGCCAGTTCGCCAAGGACAGCCAATCGGGATAGAAGGCCTTATCGATATTGTGTCGAGCCCAATCTATTCCACTGCAGTCGGTTTAGTGTTGTACGGACACTACAACCGTGATGCTGGTACCCATTTCAAACCAAATGGTGGCGGGTGGCGGGGGTGGTTGGGTGGCTGGCTAGGAGACCTCTTTTGATGGCCTATGGGTTGACTCTCAAACCGGCCGGGATAGATTGGGAGCAACCTGGACCGAGCAAGGAGATTTGAGCATGTCGGCAGAAGAACCAAAGGGTTGGCAACCGGAGCTCCACGAGGAACTTCACCGGCTACAGGCGCAAGAGTCAAAGGTTGCACCGAAAAACCCCCGCTCCCAGTCACAGCCAAAAGCAATCTCAAGTAAATCATCGGAACCTAAAAGCTCCTCCAAGGAGCCCCCTGATCACAAAAAAAAGGGGGGGGCGGGCAGCGCTAAGGCTCAGGCCATAGCCGCAGACACCAAGAAGCCAGTCAAAAAAAGTGGGGCTTCGAAAACAGCGGCGCGCCAGGATACCGTTGCCAGATCGTTGCCTACACCACTCCAGCAACCACCTGAATCTTTACTGCGGGGCGCTCACATAAAGGTGGTCGGCGTCGGGGGTGGAGGAGGAAATGCGATCAAAAGGATGATGCACTCTGGGCTTCAGGGTGTTGATTTCGTCGCTGCTAACACAGATCAGCAGGCGCTACAGTCCAACGAGGCGCCCGAAAAGCTCCAGCTGGGAGCCAACCTGACCGGCGGTCTCGGAGCCGGATCGAACCCAGAGATCGGTCGCCAAGCAGCACTTGAGAGTACAGAAGAGATAGCTGACCTTCTTGAAGGCAGCGACATGGTATTTGTCACCGGCGGGCTTGGTGGCGGCACCGCAACTGGGGCGGCGCCGGTTATCGCTCGGCTTGCCAACGAACTTGGCGCCTTGACGGTAGCGGTCGTAACCCGACCCTTCCGTTTTGAAGGGGAACGGCGCATGCAGCAAGCCAATCAAGGCCTTCAGGAGCTTGAGGATGCAGTAGATACCCTAATATCAATCCCTAACGATCGTCTCTTGGCCATGGTCGGACCGGAGACCCCGTTGGTTGAGGCATTTTCATTAGCCGACACAGTGCTCCATCAAGGTGTGCAAGGCATTGCCGATCTGATCTTAGTACCGGGCCTAGTTAACCTGGATTTCGCCGACGTGCGTACTGTCATGTCTGGAATGGGCATGGCGATCATGGGCACGGCCACGCAGTGCGGCGAGGAGCGTGCCAGGCAAGCAGCGATCGCAGCGATTTCGAGCCCACTACTCGAGGACACTTCAATCGAGGGCGCTCGGGGCGTGTTGATCAATATCACCGGCGGCCCTGATATTACGCTGCATGAGATTAACGAAGCAGCGTCGATCATCTACGAAACCGCCGACGATGACGCGAACATTCTTTTTGGTGCAGTAATCGACGAGAATATGGGAAACAACGTTAAGGTCACCGTCATCGCTACCGGTTTCGAACCCACGGCACCACTCCAGAAACGCGTTGAGATCTACGCTGACGCGTCCCGGTCAGCAACATCAGACGCCGGCCATTTTTATCGCCCGGGCAGCCAAGAGGAAAAAGCAACTTCGCACGCTTTAGACGCCTCGGCCGAAGAGGACCTCGACGTCCCAACATTCCTGCGCACCCAAAATCTAGGCGAGGAACACTAAGTCTCCGTCCTGCCGGATGGGATCTTAAGGCACTACGAGCTACAAGACACCTTCAGGAGCCTTTCGGCATCCTGATAGAATCTTGGAACGTAATTCGCTCTGTCCCTTCCACTGGCCCCACAAAGTACCAATGCCGTCAGACTCCGCACTTTATCTGCGCCGTCGAGCCCAACGAGAAACTCGCCTGGTAGAACCCAACCAAGGTGGTCGGCTTCGGGTTGTACTTGCCTATCCCAACACATACGCGGTTGGTATGAGTAATCTTGGTATGCACACGCTCTACCGCCTGCTTAACGACCATCCTGATGTGTGCTGTGAGCGTTCCTTTTTACCCGACAATCACGAGATTGAAGAATATCAAAGGCGTGGTACCCCTCTGATGACTGTGGAGTCGCAACGTCCGGTCTCGGACGCTGATGTGATCGCATTTTCTGCCTCTTTTGAAAACGACTACGTCAACGTGGTCCGGATGCTTACCCTTGCGAATCTACCCACGCGCACCGCGGACAGAGACGCAACACACCCAATCGTAATTATGGGGGGGGCTACAGTTTCAATAAACCCGGAACCCGTGGCGCCGTTTATCGATTTATGCTGTGTCGGGGAAGGAGAGGGCCTTGTCGGTCCGTTAATCGAGAGCATTCTGGACCAAGCTGGCGGAAAGAACACTGGAAACTCCTGCGGACCAGTAACTCACAGCGATCTGCCAAATCGAGCTGCGTTGCTGCAAAGCTTAGCCGCCTTGCCTGGTTTCTATGTTCCGAGTTTGTACGAACCACGTTATGACCAAACCGACACATCCGACTACCCGACGTTTGCCGGGCTTACACCTCAGGATGGGGCCCCGCCTTGTGTGACCAAGGTAAGGGCAGTATTCGATGGTCCTGAGACAGTCGCGTCGACTGCGATCCTGACACCAGAAACAGAATTCGGGGATCGGGCAATGATCGAAGTGGCGCGTGGCTGCACCAAAGGCTGTCGCTATTGTTGGGTCGGCTATAACATCCTGCCGTTCCGGGTTCACAAAGTGGACGACGTACTCGCAGCCGCCGAGCGTTGGTTGCCGACCACACAGAGGGTTGGCCTAGTGGCCACTGCGCTGCTCGACCATCCCGACATTGAGGCGATTGCTACCAGCCTGCGGGAACGAGGTCTCCAGGTGTTCAGTCCCAGTCTCATCATTTCGACTCTGCGTGAGCCGCTGCTGCGTACCGTCGTCGAATCGGGTCAGCGCAGTATCACAATCGCTCCTGAGGCAGGTAGTGACCGGATGCGAGAGCTGATTATGAAGAAAATTACTAACGAAGAAATTCTCGAGAAAACACGGATGATCTTTCGGGCCGGTGTCCTTAACCTGAAAAACTACGTCATTATTGGGCTTCCCGGTGAAACTGAAGCGGATCTTCAAGACCTGGTGAGTCTCTGTACCGCAATGCGTGAAATTATGATCGAGGAAGGTCGTGCCCGCGGCCGCATAGGTACCGTCACCCTGTCAGTTAACTGCCTTATTCCCAAACCAGCAACACCCTTCCAGTGGGCTCAACAGATCCGCCCATCCGAATATGCTGCCAAATTGCGCTGGTTACGACGCAGGCTTGCGAAGGTCCCCAACGTTGCCATCGAGGCAATGTCGCCCCGTTCGGCGGAAATTCAGGCTTTAACGTCGCGGGGTGATCGCCGTGTTGGTGACTTGATCGAGTTATGGGCAGAAACTGGGTCCTGGCGTCAAGCGGTTAGGACATGGGAAGAACGCGGTGGATCAGTCGACCATTTTGCGTTTCGTGCCCTCAAGCCCAACGATCCCCTCCCCTGGGACCATCTCCGGACTGGAGCTTCCAGCAAAGCCCTCGGGAACCAGTGGCGTAAAGCCCTAGGGGGCAACGTAGATGCAGCGGCGTGAACAGGGCCCCGTAAACTTTTCAAGTTCTCAGCACCTGGCCCTCACCCATCCATGGGGGATGGCAATCGGGGGGGGCTCGCGAGGAACTAAGGCAAGTGATGATCCGTAACCCGCCCGACGCTGAGGGTATTGTTCAACTAGAACACTTGTGGGTACTCCCCGGAATTCGACATGGGTTTACCACTCGCTGCGGGCATCTTGAGGACGTGGTTCCCACTCCCATCGCTCGCCTTAAACAAATACATGGAACCAACGTCCTCGTATTGCCTCAAGAACCAGAAGGTCGTTCCGAGTTTTTCGAAACAAACGCGAGTCTCTGGCCTCACGCTGACGGGCTTATTACAAACTGCCCAGAAATCACGATTGCTGTCGCCGTCGCCGACTGTCTTCCAGTCTTGATCGCCGATCCCGTCGCCCGTGTGATAGCCGCTGTGCACGCTGGGTGGCGTGGCTTGTCTACGGGCGTAATTGAGAATGCCATTGAGATGATGGCTTCGGGCTTTGGCACCAAACCCACCGATTGCGTGGTTGGAATTGGGCCTTCAATCGGGCCCTGCTGCTATGAAGTCGGTCCCGAAGTACTCGCCGCGTTCAACAGCCAAGGCTATGGCGCGGAGGCCCGTGTATCCATTGCGAATGGTGAGCAACTACGCTGCAACCTTGGAGCGGTCGCATCGGCGATCACCCAGCAACTTGGTGTGCTTCAAAACAATATTGCAAACGCCGAAGTCTGCACGAAATGCAATAGCGACTGGTTATGGTCCTACCGGCACGATGGAGATAATGCAGGCCGAATGCTCTGCGGCATTTCGTTGGCCCGTCACTGAACTATCAGGCCGCCCGGGGAGACTGGCACCGAAAACAACATTGTTCACAAGTTTTGATATAAACCTGTTGAGTCTGGGTGCCTCGGCCATAGCTTCGAAATGGACAATGCCAGAGCTGGCTTTCTTTTAGATGGCAACTCGGTTGCCATCAGCCAAAATGTTTGGAGCGGAGCGCCCAGGGGCCTTAGCTTAACCCGCTAAGAAAATCCTTTGACCGACGCACGTGAGTCCATTGCCAGGTTCGCCAATCTATCGGCTTCGACATTCCCTTCCCGGTGAACATGCTCGATTGCAAACCGTGCAAACTGGTCGGCTCTTCGCATCGCGTCTTCGAAAAGAGGCCGGAGGTTGGGACTCTTAACCTTGTACTGACCTTTCATCTGCCGCACCATCAGCTGGGAATCTGCTCGCACATGGAGTTCTTGTACGCCTTCGCTTTGAGCCCATTCGAGCGCTGCCAAAAGTGCACTGTACTCCGCCTGGTTGTTTGTCATCGTTCCCAAGAAACCTCCAAAAGCCGCAATGGGGGTGTCTTCGGAGTCGCAGGCGTATACCCCAAAAGCGGAATCCCCAGGGTTTCCACGTGAGCCGCCGTCAACGTAAACAACTACCTTGTCCACGTCCCCCACAATCAGCTAGCGATGTCTCCTGCAGTAGCAGGCTCGGAGTCAACAGGTTGGTCACTGTTCGGTGCAGCTATGTCATCTTGCGCTGAATCTACACCAGAAGTAATCCCCAGGCGTTCAGCAACATAGAGGATCCGGCCACAGTTTTCGCACTGCTTGATGTCAGTAAAGTTAAAGGTGTCGGCGTAGAGCTGCGGCCGCATCTTGAAATTGCACACCAGACAAATCTCATCAAGTATCTCCGCCACCCCCAGTCCTCCACGTACCATCTTTATATTCCCGTACTTCTTCATGAGGTCTTCTGGAATGCGCTCCTGCAGAGTGGAGAGTGCATCATCAACTTTGGCCTTTACGGAGATTAATTCAGCCTCTTTAGTGTCCGCCTCGGCAATGGCGGCATCAACACTTTCCCGCACATGGGTCAGCTCATTGCCTTTTTGTCCAATGGAAACCGTAAGAGAATCCTCGTTCTCAAGCTGTTCCAGGATTTTCGTTTCAACGGCACTAACTGCTCTTTCCGCATGACCAATTTCTTCCTGGATCGCCCACAGCTCCTGGTTGGTCCTTACCGTCAACATTTGGTCATTGAACTTGGTCACCTTCTCCTCAGCGGATTTAAGATCAATGTCAAGTCGCTTAGCCGCGGAGCGAACATCCTCGAGAGCAGCCCTGATCGCATCGACCTCCCCCACGGCAGCCTCAATTTCAGCACGCGCAGCGGTACGTTCGCGTTCGACGTCGGCAATCTCAGAGTCGATACACTTGAGCTCAAGTTCACGAGATTGAAAACTTACCAGAACGGCTAAGCCATTTTTGATACTCATCGAAGCCATCTTTCAAGCACAAAAAAAACGGGCGGGCCGGAGCCCACCCGTACCGCTTGAGGCAGCGCAGACGCACGCACCGGTGGGCAGTATTTTGTTTCGCTCCAATCTGAAACTTCGAGATCTCACTACGCTCTCATCGCAAAGGATCCAATAAACCATCTACGAAAACCTCTCGGCATGCCAGCCGACACAGTCGAACAATCATTTGTATACCCGCGTCCAGAATTGCGCAAGGACCTCTTTCTCAGAGGAAACATCAGTGAGCGTTGCAGTTCGAAAAAATAAATGGGCCCTCCAGGATTCGAACCTGGGACCAACCGGTTATGAGCCGGGGGCTCTAACCAGACTGAGCTAAGGGCCCTATTCCTTTGGCTTTTTCGTGAGCTGCTTCGAGCGTGATGAGTAACGCAACTTGCGCAACGCTTTCGCTTCAATCTGCCGAATACGTTACCGAGTCAGTGCAAAACATCCGCCCACGTTCTCAAGGGTATGTTCCTCCCCATCCTCTATACCGTACCGCAGCGACTAAACTGAGCCTATTCTTTGTGCCAGCGTTATTTTTTCTTTGTTCAGATGCCCAAACAACTCGTGGTCGCCTGCCTCAAGCGCGTCTCGTATGTCCTTATTTAATTCACGCAGCCTACGCCTTAGGCTGTCATCGTAAATCCCTAACGCACAGTTACGAGCGGAATCCCAATCTAAGGGACCCTTTTCCTCAAGTCGAACCCGTGACATTAATGCGCTGACACCCCTTTGAGCGACACGCGCTAGAAGATTACCGGTGTCCACTGCAACTCCGTCCGCGTCGCATTTCGCGGCTGCCTCCAGCAACGCGCGGACCCGAACATCCCTGATCGTATCCAAAGGACAGATTTCCTCCAGCTGTTCACGCCACTCAGGATGCTCAAGCACCGCTCGCAACAATTCACGCTCAGCTAACGTTACCTTCTCGAGCTGTGCCTTCCACGAGGTGACTCTCTCCTGGTCTTCTGAAGACTCGGCCGTCGACCGTACACGCTTTTGCCTGAGCCGTCCCTTAGCCTGAACATCTGCTGCTGCAACCTCGACCAGGTGAGGTTCTATTTGCAGTCGTTCAGCCAACCGCGTAATCCACTCGGCACGCTCCACCCTATTGGAGATCGGTACGACAAACTCCAGGAGCAATGAAAGAGCTTCCGCCTTGCCTCGTGGGGTATCAAGGTCTGCGCGCTCTCCTGCGCGGTGGATCATGAAATCCAAACCGGTGACTGATTGGCTCAGGGCGACATGAAAGCCTTCAGCACCTTCGGCCCGCAAGAACGAATCCGGATCATGTTCGGGCGCAAGACGCACCACGTTCACTTGAAATCCCTTCCCTAGAAGAATACCAACAGTGCGCTCAGCAGCCGCTTGGCCAGCCTGGTCACCATCGAATTCAACAACAGCTTTCCGGGTGAAGTGCGCTAACTTTCGAGCATGGTCTTCTGTGAATGCTGTGCCCAAAGGCGCCACCACATTCAGCAAGCCATATTGGGCACAGGCGATGAGGTCAAAGTTTCCTTCAACCAGTAGCACGAAACCCTTAGAGCTAATCGATTCCCGTGCCTCGAAAAGACCGTAGAGAGTTTGGCTTTTCGTAAAAGTTATGGTTTCAGGCGAATTTAGGTACTTCGGTTCCCCTTCTCCGATAATACGCCCGCTGAACGCAACTGGCCGCCCACGCGGGTCCCGGATTGGAAACACGATGCGGTCTCGCAGCCGATCATAAGTTCCCTTACCAGTCTCCCGGCGTTTCACTAAGCCGGCGGCCTCTAGTTCATGCTCGTTGAAACCGGCTTTCACAAGATACTGTTGGACAGCCTCCCACTCGTCCGGGGCGAAGCCGAGACCAAAGTGAAGTACAACGTTATCCTCGAAACCACGCTCGGCCAAAAATTCCCGTGCCCTGGCTCCTCCAACACCATGAAGTTGCTCTCGATAAAACCCGTCGGCAGCAACAAGCACAGCCATGACCCGATTCTTGTCAATGGAAGGCTGCCCAGCCTTCCTGCTCCTCCCCAACTCCGTAGGAACTGGAACACCACCCCGCTCCGCCAAAGAGCGGACCGCTTCAGGAAATTCCATGCCTTCCTGGTTCATCACAAACTGGAAGATGTCGCCACCAGCAGTACACCCAAAGCAATGCCACAGGCCCTCTTCGTTGACGGTGAACGACGGTGTCTTCTCGCTATGGAAAGGGCAAAGGCCAACCCAACGGCTGCCACGACGCTTCAGGTCTACCACTTCGCCAATGGTCTGCAGCGGGTCAGTACTACGCCGTACTTCATTGACGAAACTTGGTGGGTAGGCCATAGCCCTCTGTACTACCCCGAAGACGCTCTTCAAGCAAGCACGATTGGAGGGCCCAATTAATCCTGTGCCCCACGACTGGAAAATGATACTCAGATCACGAGAAGTCGAACCTGTTCCCGAGAAACAATCAATCGCTTGCCGTGCACATCGACCTCAACACTGGCCTCTGATTCAGGATCACCAACCCAATTGCGGACGACCTGCCCTCGAAGATTAAGCGGCTTAACAAGTACCAGTTGCCCACGCTTAAGCGGCGCCTCCAGGTTGTCATCGATTTGCAGGGTTTCACCCACACCTTCTGTATGAACTTCCTGGACGGTACCCGCAGCTAAGATATCGGTATCAGGCTGCAGCTTCTCCATCGTCCATACTGAAGCATCAACCGCAGTATCCAAAGCCCGGCGAGCATCAGCATCAGCATCCCCGATCCGCGCAGCCAAACGAGCTCGACGATCCTGAGCGGTACGTGACTTTCGAGTCTCGTCAAGCTCTTTAGACAATGCCGTAAGCATGCTGTCCCCTCGAGAACGAAGCCGTTTGATCGCCTCGTCGATTGCTACCCTACCGTCGTTGACAAGAGATTGGCGCAATTCAACCAGCTCGCGATTAAGCGACTCATACTGCGCATGGGCCTTCTCCAGACCACTTTGCTGTTCCTGTACCTCTTCCCGGTCGGAGGCAAGAGCTTCAGCCTCGTTCTCAACAGTACGAATCAATGAATCAAGCTGTGCCGCGTTGATATCGACCAAGCCCCGAGCCCGCTCGACTAATGATGCTTCTAAGCCGAGCGTCTCAGCGATATCAAATGCGTTGCTTCGACCGGGACGGCCAATTCGCAAAGTGTAAGTCGGCTGTAACGACTCGCTGTCGAATTCCATTGAAGCGTTCAGAGAGCACCCAGAAGAATGGGCGAAGGCCTTGAGAGCATCATGATGTGTCGAAACGATGGTCATCGCTCCAAGGTTGGCAAGATGCTCAAGAACCGCGATTCCAAGGGCCGCCCCCTCCGCCGGATCAGTGCCGGTGCCAAGTTCATCCAGCAGGACAAGACTACCGGGAAGTAAGTCGTCCAGGAATTGTTTAATTCTGGTTAGATGGCCAGAGAAGGTGCTCAAGTTAGCAATGACGCTTTGTTCATCGCCAATATCCGCATAGATCCTCGGCCGCCAGCTCAACCGTGCCACTGCGGCCGGCACGGGCACACCACACTGAGCCATCAGGGTGAGTAACCCTATTGTCTTTAGGACAATTGTCTTGCCGCCCGTGTTCGGCCCGGTAATAACCAGGGCCCGAGTGGAGCTGTCGATCTCCAGATCAAGCGGCACAGGAGGCACACACCTTTCATCAATGCTGAACCGTTCTTTCTCTCCAACAGTTGCTTCGGGTCCGAGCCTATTCCTCTTCCCCATCACGCCTGGGATCATCAGTGGATGCCGCGCTCCGCGCAGCGATAATTCTCCATCAGTCACGATTGGGCGCACGGCGTCAATGATGTCAGCAAACTGCGCTATGGCTTGACAAACATCGAGACTAGCAATGGTTTGTTCAGTTGCAATGAGAGCATCAGATACGGCGCGGACATGGCCTGTAAGATCGGCCAGAAGTCGCTGGACTTCTTCTTGCTCTTGACGATCAAACTCTACCAAGGTGTTCTGCTGATCAACGAATTCGAGGGGCTCGACGTAGATCGTCTGGCCAGACGATGAGGTATCGTGCACCACCCCAGGGAAAATACTTCGATGCTCCGCCCGTACCGGCACAACGTAACGATCACCACGCTGCGTAACGAGGCGGTCACGCAATACTCCTCGGGGGTCGTCCCTCTTTACCATTTGCTCAAGTGAATCCAAGAGCTTCGCTCTTACCTTGCGCTTTTTGTGGCGCAATGCTGCCAACTCCGTCGAAGCCGAATCGCGGATCTTGCCTTCTTCGTCGAAAACCTTTTTGATTTGCTCGACGAGTAGTTCCAGGTCAGGAATTGCATCCGCTATTGCTGACAAGCGTGTCAATCTATCGTGCCCAGCGAACTGACGGCGGACGGTGCGCCCGACCTGCACCGTGCGATAAACCGCCATCACCTCATCGAAGTTGAGTACCTTGCCCTCAACGCCTGCCACGCGCAGAACCCCTTCGAGAGAACAAGCCTGGGCCAACGGAAGGGCCGCATCACCCTCAATGTATGAACGCAACTCAGCAACTTCAGAGTGTCGTTCCTCAATCTTGTGCAGGTCCGCAATCGGTTTAATCTTTTCGAGCTTCTCTCTCCCCATGGATGTCTGCGCCCAACTGGCAAGGACTTGTACCAACACAGGGAAATCGAGAGCTTCAAGAGTTGCGTTTTCAGCGATGCGGTTCATGACGTCACGGTGTTTCCCGTTTATTGCTCCAGGCTATCTGCCGCACCAAAAGCTAGTAGCGCACCGATCAGCCCCGCCGCGACACCCAGGCCAATCAGCTGAGCAAACAAAAGAACGTTGAAGAATTGCAGTTCAACCAGAGACAACAGAGGGGGACCTCCTGCGGTCACAAACGAAACCCCGATTCTGCAGATCGCATATAGAATCATCAGAGCGAACACACTCCCCAGAAACCCTTGAATCGCACCTTCTGCCAAGAAACGTCCACGAACGACGCTCTCGGTCGCTCCAACTAAACGCAGCACAATGATCTCCCGGCGCCGGGCGACGACAAGAACGCGGATCACGTTAGCCGTGGTTATGATCGCCGCTATCAACACAACTCCACCGAGGACGATCCCAACGAATCGAAGCCCATTGACCCCAAGTTCCAGACGCCGGATAACCTCCAGATCATATTGAGCTGCATCGACACCGGGCAGCGTCTCCCAGTTCTCCGCCAGAGCTAAAAGCGCTCCTTCGTTGCGGGACCTTTCATGCACCGTAATGACAAACGAAGCTGGCAAAGGATTTTCTTCCAGGAAAGTAAGCAGATCACCAAGTTCCTGGAAATCATTTCGGAACTGCGTTGCCGCTTCGTCGGCGCTCATAAACCTGAAGCTGTCAATTTCCGGACTCTCCCGAATCGCGTCAGTGACCGCCTGCTGCTGGGAAACAGTGAAGCCAGGCTCAAGAAAGACCTGCACGTGGCCACGCTCACGCCACCGATGAAGTAAGCCATTCAGGTTGTGAGAAACCAACAAGAATCCACCCAGTACCACGAGTGACAGTGCAATAATCAAGACTGCTGACGACGCGGCGCGGCGGCGGCCAACTAAGCCACGCAACGCTTCTCCGAAGCAAAGCTTCAAGTAACGATCGGCCCGCATCACTAGGACACTTGGGTGGCCACGGCCAACGTATTTAGCCGGCCAGCCTCAAGGATCATTGTGCGCCGCCCTACCGTTCCAATCAGGTCGGCATCGTGAGTCGCCACTACCACGGTGGTACCACTCCGATTGATTGCGTGGAAGATACGCATGATTTCGTTCGCCCGTTCCGGGTCGAGGTTTCCTGTGGGCTCATCAGCCAAAAGCAACTGTGGTGCGGTCATTAGAGCCCTTGCGATGGAAACACGCTGTTGTTCGCCCCCTGAAACCTGAGCGGGAAACAACTGGGCACGGCCATCCACACCAACCAAACGTAGTAACTCACTGGCCCGCCGTTGGCTCTCAGTGAACGAAAAACCCACGGCCAAACCAACCAGCGCAACATTGTCAAACACAGTCCGATCTTCGATTAGTTTGAAATCCTGAAATACCAGGCCAAGCCGACGGCGGAAACGTGGTACCTGGCGCCTTGGCATAGTTGCAAGGTTGCGTCCAGCAACGATCAATTGGCCACTGGTTGGCAGTTCAGCGCGATACAACAAGCGAAGGAGAGTGGTCTTGCCCGCACCACTTTGCCCCGTCAGGAAAACAAATTCTCCCTCATCGATCTGGAAGCTAATGTCCGTTAAAGAAGTGATGGCACCATAACGCTTAGTAACGTGGAAGCAACGAATCATTGCTTGATTCGCTCACGCAACAATTTCCGGGCGGTATCGGGATTTGCCTTCCCATTTGTTGCCCTCATCACCTCTCCCATCAAGAATCCGAACACTTGATCTCGTCCCTCACGGACAGCCTGTACCTCATTAGGGTGAGCTTCGATGACCTTGTCGACAAACAATGCTAGTTCGTCACTGGCCGAGATTTGTTGGAGGTCTTCTTCGGCCAGGATAGTTTCGACACCGCTTCCTGTCTTGGCCATGCGGTCTATCACCTCATCCGCCATTCCAGCTGGAACGGCACCGCTTCGCACCGCTTCCACCAGACTGGCAAGCGCTTCCGCAGGCACCGGGAAAGCTGCAAAATCAGTATTGTGGTCGTTTAACCATCGGCCAATTTCGTTGCTTACCCACCTATTCGCCTCACTAATTGTAGTGCCAGCTTCGATTAACGCCTCAAAGTAATCAGCGCGCGTGCGTTCCTCTACCAGGATGGAGGCGTCTTCGTGGGAAAGTCCAAGCTCTTCGACGAAGCTATCGAGACGAGCAAGCGGCAGCTGAGGAATGCCCTTAGAGGCTTTCGCAACTTCAGTCTCGTCGAGAACAACCGGCACCAAGTCAGGCTCAGGGAAGTACCTATAATCGTGTGCTTCCTCTTTGGCTCGCATTGATATCGTCTTGCCAGTTCGCTCGTCAAACAATCGCGTGCTCTGGGTAAGCGGCTGCCCAGCCTCAAGCAATGCGGTCTGGCGTTTAACTTCAAAGCGCAGCGCCTGCCGCAAGAAGCGGAATGAGTTGAGGTTCTTCAGCTCGGTTTTAGGGTTCAGATGTTCCTCGCCACAACGTCGCAGAGAGATGTTGGCATCACAGCGCAAACTGCCTTCATCCATATTGGCATCCGTTATTCCGACGTACAGCAAGGTATTACGAAGCGCAGTGACAAAAGCGCTGGCCTCTACCGGCGAGCACAGATCTGGCTCAGAGACAATTTCGATGAGGGGCACCCCGCACCGATTTAAATCAACGTAGCTGTTGGTCCCTGACCGAGGCATAGAGCTATGAATAGACTTGCCAGCGTCTTCCTCGAGGTGCAGGCGAAGCAAACGAACTTCCACACGGCGCCCATCACAATCAAAATAGAACACGCCGCGACCAGCGATCGGCTGATCATACTGTGAGATCTGATAACCCTTTGGAAGGTCGGGATAAAAGTAATTCTTACGGGCAAAACGGCTCCGCAGATTCACCTCGCAACCAAGCGCCAGAGCTGCGCGAACGGCAAACTCGACTGCCTTTTGATTGAGCACCGGCAATGCTCCCGGCATGCCAAGACAAACCGGGCAGGTACGACTGTTGGGGTGCCCGCCGAAAGCATTAGTACAACCGCAGAACAGCTTGGTTGTGGTCTGCAGCTGGACATGGATTTCGAGACCGATAACGGTCTCGAATTTATCCATACTCGGCATCAACGTCTACAAATCGGTCAGATAGGGATTAACCTTCGGACGCTGCGTCTCTTCTTTGGGACTCTCGACCTTCTTCGTGGTGGTCTTGGTGGTCTTCTTGCGGCTAGACGCGCTCCGCGTGCGGTTACTGTCCGCGGCCTGCGAACTCGTTTTTCTTGTCGTCCGCTTCCGCTGATTCAAGCGGGACGACTGACGACGTTTCGGTTCGACAGCGTCATCCTTTGCATTGTTTCTCCTGGTTCGACGTCCCCTGTTGCTCTTCGCAGGATCGTCGTTCTTCTCCTCGGCATTAGTCTTTGCATTCCTGGAACCGTCTCCTGATCCACGGGCGCGACGCGAACCTTGTCGCCGACGGGCTCCACTGGTCCGAGCTTCCTTGCCGTCACCTTTGCCGCTTGTCTCTTCTGGCCCCTTGGGGGTTGCAGGTCCGTCAGGCGCACCCGCCGGCCCGGTCTTGCGCGGACTCCGGCGTCTGCGTCGCCGTGTGGGACGTTTGGTGCGTTCCTGACCATCTGTCGCAGACGAGAAAGGCTTGATTCCAGTCTCTAAGGGACCCTCTTCAAGGGCGAAATCGAGACGTCGACGTCCCTTATCCACCTTCACAAACTTCACCTTCACGCGGTTGCCAAGCGTGATGACACGGCCGTTGTTTACCCCTTTCAAGGTGTGCTGTTGATCATCGAAAGTATAGTAGTCATCGTCGAGGGAGGAGATATGCACCAGCCCTTCGACGAAGAAGCTATCAAGTTCGACGAAGAAACCATAAGCATGAACACCGGTGACAAATGCCTCGAAGGTATCTCCCAGTTTGTCCGCCATGAACTGGACCTTCTTCCAATCGATGTAGCGACGCTCAGCCTCCTCGGCTTTACGCTCACGCTCAGAGCAGTCGACACCAATACGTTGCAGGTCAGCTTGTAGCTTCTCTACATCAAATTGCTGTTGCTTGGTGCTACCGAGATCGGCCTTCTGCAGACGATGTATCACCAGGTCCGGGTACCTTCGAATAGGCGATGTGAAATGCGTGTAGCGTTCCGAAGCCAGACCAAAGTGGCCGATATTATTTGGCTGGTATCGTGCTTGTTTCATTGTTCGAAGCATCAAATAGATGATGACACGCTCACCTGGCTGCCCTTCCAGGTGCTCAACAAGACGTTGAAAATCCTTTGATTTCGGCTGCCCACGGCCACCGAAACTCAATCCGATTCCACCAACAAAGTCGCGGAACTGCTTTACCTTTTCGGCGTCCGGTCCTTCGTGCACGCGATAAAGCGAAACGACATCCTCCCATGCGAAATGGGAGGCAACTACCTCGTTAACCCGAATCATGAATTCTTCGATCAACCGGTGTGCTTCATTCCGCTCTGAGCGCTGAATGTTCTCAACTTCGCCACGCATGTTGATCAGCAGTTCTGGCTCCGGCAAGTCAAAGTCGATGCTGCCACGATGTCCACGGTGACGACGCAATATGTCACAGAGCTTGGACATCAGTTGCAAGTGCTGAACGTGATCGGAGTATTTCTCCCGAAGTTTTTCGTCGGACCCATCCAGGATAGCCGCGACATCGGTGTACGTCATACGGGCTGATGAGCAGATCACGCCATCATGAAATTCATAGTTGACGGTTCGCCCCTCGGCATTGATTTCAATTTCGACCGATTGCACAAGGCGATCGAGGCCCGGCTTAAGAGAACAGATCTCGTTGGATAACCGTTCCGGCAACATAGGAACAACACGATCCGGGAAGTAGACCGACGTTGCTCGCAACTGTGCTTCTCTATCAATCGCTGACCCTACCGGCACATAGGCCGAAACGTCGGCGATGTGAACGGTAAGTTGGAAGTTGCCGTTGGGCAGCTTCTTAACGTGAACAGCGTCATCGAAATCTTTCGCGTTCTCACCATCAATCGTAACAACGGCAACTTCACGAAAGTCTTTGCGGCCATCGATATCAGCTTCGCTAACCTCCGTGTCAATCTTCTCGGCTTCGGCGATCACGTCTGCCGGAAACTCGTGCGGAAGATCAAATTCACGGATGATTACGTCGACATCAATCCTCGGATCGTCTGGGTCACCCAAGACCTCGATAACCTTGCCTTCGGGGTTACGGCGGCCATTACCTTCTGGATAGGAGATGATCTCGGCGCACACCACCTGGCCAGGCTTTGCACCGTTGGATTCAGCCTCTGAGATAAAGACCTCGTAACCAATACGGGCATCAAGTGGCACGACATAGCCGAAACGAGGGCCTCTTTCGAACTTTCCAACGACCTGGGTACGGGCGCGCCTCAACAAACGGATAATGCGCCCTTCTGTCTTGCCACGCTGCATTGCCTCGCGCCGGGCCACTACAAGATCGCCGTGGAGAGCGTTCCCAAGTTTCCGACGGGGAATGTAGAGGTCCGCCTGCGACGGATCCCTCGGCACAACAAACCCGAAGCCCTTTTCGTGACAGGTTAACCTGCCGACAATTAGGTTCATCTTAGCGGGAACGCCGTAGCGACCGTCCCGTGTCTCAACTAGGCTGCCCGCCTCAACCAATAAGCCCAGAGTCTCCTCAAGGCTCTTGCGCTGCTCTTTGCTAACCCCTAAACGGGCGACTAGAGCCTCAAAATCAAGTAGCCGCGGTTCCCCGTCGAGGAACGTGACTAGGCTTTCAGGTGTTGAGGAGTCAAATGCAGGTGTGGATTGTTTCTGGGTGTCCGATGCTTCTTCTGTCATCTAAAAATTAGTCGGTGAAACTTGGGCCTGGCGGGCGCTAGTCGGAGCCGGTGCGTTACTTTGACAATCGGATGCCTGTGGGATGCGAGAACCGATTGTCGCCTAACGATGCCTAAAATAAAGGCGGCGGCTTCATGCCGAAGAGCGGTACGCCGAACGGCCTTCCGCGAATATAAACTTGGAGAAACAATATCATGGGCTATTGAGTCAATAAAGTGCCTGGCCCACACATCTGAAGAGCCAAACTCCCGTAGCTCAGCGTTTTTCATCACAAGGTGTTGAACCTCTCGTCAATGCCAGTGTTTGCGGGGCTTTCGCCGAACGCTATAATTTCGACTCCGTTGCCCAAGTGGCGGAATTGGTAGACGCGCTAGGTTCAGGATCTAGTGGGCTTCGGCCCGTGGGGGTTCAAGTCCCTCCTTGGGCATTGAGCGCAACTTGCTGCGGCCAAAGGTGATTGGGGAGCTTGGTGAGAAACAACCAGGTTCCCTTTTCGTTTTAGCCTATCCATGTCACCAAAGACCAGACTAATGAAGCTTCGATTGTGCGCTACTAAGGTTCTCGATAAGCGAACTCACGGAACATGCCGATTAGTGCTCTTGCTGGTTATCCTCATCACCGTAGCTGGATCCCCGCTGGCCTCGACTATGGAACGAAGATCTTCCTCGTCAACCTTTTTTCAGCAACGGCCAGTCTTTGGGGCGACAGTTTCGCAGGTCCAAGTTGACGCTATAGTGACGAATCGCAGCGGGGAATTTGTTGACAATCTGACCGAGGCCGACTTTACAATTTACGAAGATAACGAACCTCAGCAAATCCTCGATATCCAATTAATCGACTTGGCGGCCGGGACGGTTGTCGATCTCGGCAACTCCGAGGACACTAGCCAAACCTTCGATCCCACCAATGCCACAGACAGCAGCGCTGCGGTTGATTCCGCCACCAACTATGGGGCACTAGTTTTCCTGATCGACGGGTCCAGCCTCGATCTGAAAACGAAGTCGCGGTTCTTGGTGGCATGGGAGGAATTGCTTGAAACTACCGAAGGACTTCGTATTCCTCGCGCAGTCTATCTCGCAAACAGCTTCGGGACGCTCGAAGAGCTCGTTCCGTTGACGCTCGAGACCGATCCATTGTTCGAAGCCATCGAGGCAGTGCGCAAGACACCGACGCCGGGAAATTCAATGAAGTCAAACTTCTACGAACTTCTCGACGATATGAACTTTCCCCAAGGGATCGACGCTGCGCGTGCAAAAGCGCGCGCATTTGAGCATGAAGAGACGCAGCGGAGCTTGGCATCCCTTGCGCTTTTGATCCAATTCTGTGACGCACTCTCGTCCCGTTCGGGGCGCACAGCGTTGATTTGGGTGACGACCGGGATCAAGATCACTGTTGGCGGGCCTTACACAATACTGACCGGTGAAGATCCCGCCTCTCCGGCAGCCGTCTGGGAGCGACAGCAGCAACTCTTCGATCCCTATACACCAGACTCCCAAATCACCGCGCGTCAGCGGCAACTTCACGAAGCGGCGAATAGTGCGAATGTCAGCATCTACACCGTAGATCCAACATTACGTGGCGACCTCCGCTCCATGGACGTTGATGTGGCAACACGGAGTGCGGGTGACGCCCGTCGCTTGAGTTCGATCGAATTCCAATCGTCACTTGATTCCTTACGTGACTCGCTCAAGGATGCCGCTACAGCCACCGGCGGCGAATCATTCGTGTACTGGACGGATCTCGGAGCAGCGCTCGCGACTATTGAAAAAGACAGCAGTCGTTTCTACCTGTTGACCTACGCTGCTCCCCCTCCCGAAGGTGACGGTCAATACCACAACATACGAGTTGAAGTAAATCGACCTGATCTAACGGTCAGGGAACGACGTGGGTACATCGATTTGCCGCTGGACGAGCGTCGATCTCGAGAAGTCATTGGGGCACTAACTCTCCCAGGAGCCGTCACGGGACCACCCGTTTTTGCCCGTGCGTTCCACCGCTGGTCCTCGGATGGTGAATCCATTGTCCAGTTAGCTATAGCCATCGATCCGACAACTGACAAAACCACAAACAACGCCACTACCGATAACACGCTACTTGTGGAACCCAGTAGCCTCGTGTTTCACGCTGCAGCGATTGCCGATAACGGCCGCACTGTCGATGAAGTTCATCAAGGAGTCCGTTCTTTGTTTGGCCCGGCAGATTCCGGGAACCTGGCAGCGATCTGGCCATTCCGGTACGTCTATGACTGGACTCTACCTTCAGGGACCTATGTATTGAGGGTCGTGATTGAAGATGAAGTCACTGGCGAACTCAGCGCCACGCAAATCAAAGTAGAGGTGCCAAATATCAATGATGACTGGCACGCCAGCGACCTGATTCTGGCTACAACGAATGGCTCGGCACCACCTTTGCCACTGGTGGTTGATGAAGCAACCGAAGACACCCAGCTCATTGTGTACGTCGAGGTTGCAGGCGGTGATGAACCGGTTCTAAGTGGCTCGGTGTTCAGTGCCGATGGCATTGCCCTCCTAGCACCGCTCCCGCCTGTTTCCCTCCAGAAGCAGGCGGGAATCCACCGGGGAGCATTGCGGCTCAAGGGCATGCCACCAGGCGAAATTATCCTGCAGGTAGCGATCACCGATGTCGTTCCAGGACGCAGCAAAATCTTCCGTCGAACACTAAAGATCTCCAGCACAATCCCACAACTCTGATCCGCCCTGTGTACAATAATGAGGTCCTAAAAGCGAATTGCCGACCTCGATGACCATGAGAGAGCCTCCAAAGGTGCGTTCGTTATCTTTTCGTGAAGTGCCGTTCCCCACAGCCTACGTTTGCGGTGCCATGATCATCGGGCTGATCCTGGCGATGCTCCCAGGGGCATCGGGCGCAGCGCCGGGAAGTAGCCAGCGACTCGACCTTAACGAATGGAATAAAATCGACAAGCGTGACCTGCCTGAGGACACTCAGGAGTGGCTCGAGGAAATCAAGGTCATCCTCACCAAAGAAGAAGAAGAAACTTTCCTGCGCTTGGAAACAGAATTGCAGCGCGCGGAATTTATGAAACGCTTCTGGGTGGTGCGCGATCCCACCCCAGGAACCCCGCAAAACGAATACTACGACGAGTACCAGCGACGGCTGGAATACGTCCAAAGAACGCTTGGCCGCGAAACGCCACGCGAGGGTCGAGAAACCGATCGTGGACGCATGTACCTCTTGCTCGGCGAACCCGGGACCATCAAGCGTCTGCACAACACCCGTGACGCGGTTCCAGTGGAAATCTGGTCTTATCGGGCTAACCCGAAACTGGGTATTCCCCCTTTCTTTAATCTAGCATTCTTCCAGCGCAGCGGAACGGGTGAGTTTCAACTGTACAGCCCACTAATGGATGGCGCATACGAAATACTGAATCCCGATGGACAACGGCAGGCGGAAAATTACGCAAGGAGTGGACGCTCGATAAACGAAGGCCTGATCGGAGCCATCTACGACATTTTGCTAGGCACGGATCCCGAATTGGCTATGGTTGCGCTGAGTTATTTGCCGAACGACGTTGGGGCGCTAGTCGGGATGTCTAACGCAGGATTACGCTCGGAAATCCTGGTCATGGATATCGAATCCATCCCTAATCGGATCATGCCCAACGCCCAATGGGCCTATCGGATTCTAACCGGGAGCGTTGATGCAGACGTTCGCTTCGAGAGCTTACCGATTCATGCCCAGGCTTTTGCGTTAATCGATCCAACAGGTGACGCATTCTTGCATTACGGTTTGATGACTGATGGCAGGCGCCTCAACCTTAATAATTATGAAGGCAAGTGGTATGTCACCTTCGAAGTGTCAGGATCGGTGATAGATGATGAAAACCGGATCATCACCGGAGTGATGGGAGCAGCAAACCCCTCCTCAAAATTCTTACAAGCTGACCTGGAAGAAGAGGAAGCACGGGTGCTGCGCTCGGGTCCCATTGTTTATCTTGATCGGGTCCCGTTGGTCGAGGGGGTATTCGATTTTGATCTTGTGGTGGAGAACAACGTATCGCGAGAGTATGGCCGCAGTGAAATCCGCGTGAGCGTGCCTCCACCGTGGCCATCTACGCTACAGAGCTCGCCAGCTTTGCTTTTATGGAATGTGTACACGAATGAGTACGAGGTGTACAACGAGCACTATCCCTTCCAGGTCGGCCCCTACACCATGATCCCCGCACTCGACAACAGCTTTTTCACGGATGACGGGATATACATCTTTCGCCAGATCTACCTCCCTGAAAACTACGAGGAGAAGATCGTTTTAACCTACCAACTGGAGAACGATGCAGGATTAGTTATTCAACGAACCGAATACACTGACATCAGTAAAGCCGATGACCGCGGCACCTTGGACCATGGAACAAGGATAAACATTACTGACGTGGCACCTGGTGAATATAAGCTGTTCGTTGACGTAGAAAACGATACCAGGGACAGAGAAGCTTTCGATATTACGCTCCGTGATCCCAGCTCCGAAATTCCCCAGCCGTTTATCCACACAGTCCCTGGCCCACCACCCACCGATCCGGACTTCGCCCTGGATCGAGCACACCAACTGCGAACGCTTGGGAAAATTGACGCGGCACTCCCTCTTTTGGAAGAAGCCTTGACGCGTGTCAATGACAAAGAATTGGTTGAACTGCAGATAGATCTTTTGATGGATGCCGGCAGGTTTGATGAGGTTCGTGATGTTTTAGGCCCGCTACTTGTAGAGGATCCCAGTAACGTCACCATGCTCAAGGTCATCGCCCTGGCGAATGCTAACCTTGGGAACCACTGGGACTCGATCCGCTACTACGAGCGTGTGCGAATTGTTGAGAAGGAAGAATCAACGGACATACTCAACCCGCTCGCTTCTGCGTATTATGCTGACGGTCGCATTGACAAAGCCCGAGAGATCCTCGAATTGTCACTTAAGGTCAACCCAGAACAGCCTCAAATACAACAGCTTCTCGAAGAACTGTTGCGCAAGAGACAAAGCGACACGTAGAACGGATCGAACTCGCTTGGTAATGGTTAGGCGCGACTAAACGACACTAGTTTCCTTTCGCACCGCGCCAAACGATTACCGGTTATCGCCACTTCTGAGCTGAGCCAGAACCGCCTTGAGACCTGGATATTCGGGGTTTTGATCTAGCAGTTTCTCGAATTCACCCACAGCTTCAGCTCGTGCCCCCGTTTGGAGTAGGGCGACACCTAGCCCAAAACGTGCATCTGCATGTTCCGAGTTAAGTCGCAGAGCTATCCGGTAGGCACGTATGGCTTCTTCGGACTCGCCACGAAGGGCATGTACCATGCCGCGGTTCGACTGATCGGCGTCACTGTCGGTATATAGCTGTAAATGCTCTATGTATTCGTCTTGTGCGTTGCGCAGATGCTCGCCGAGCGTCCCTTCAGCACGCCCGATACCCAGGCTGGTAAACGCAAAGGCAGTATTGATTCGTACCGAATAACTAGGATCGCTGAGTTGTGAAGCCAGGTCATTGAGCAAAGTACGGCCTTGAGGGTGCGCGACAATACTGAGCGGAACAATGGCCCGCACTAGCGGATGTGGGTCGACAAGTGCATCCCAGAGCCCATCGAGCGCGCGTGGTCCAGGATAAGCACGTAGATACCCGGCAGCGGTAGCCCGCATTAGGAAAGGTTCATCTACGTCGCGGACGATCTCAAGTAGAGGATCGAGCCCGGCAGGCTCCCCATACTGTGCCGCGGAGAAGGCGGCCGCACGCCGCCGGAACTTCATCGCATCCGGACGGTCCTCTATATTGCCGAACCAGGCCTGAATATTGTCTGCGGCCCACTCCGGAGAACGCTCTTCGTGGCAGAGGTTACAAGCGTTTGGGATACCGTAGTCCACAGTATTCTCAGGAACCGGGACAGCTAGAGAATGATCTCGCATCGTCGCCTTAATCCCTGAGACCGTTCGGGGCATGTGGCAGGCGACACAGGAGCTGCCCTCACTACCCAAGGGGTGGCGGCTATGTTCCTCAGCCTTTTCCACGATATTCGAGTGGCAGCTGCTGCAGAGCTGTTGCCCCGCTACAGGCGACGCAAGCTGTGGGTTTTTTCCGATGTTGATCGAATGCCCGTTACTATGGCAATCGATACACCGGACACCACCTTCGAGATAACAGGAACTAAGCCAAATCCCGAAACTGTTATTGGAGAAGCGCCGTGTCCGGCCATCAACGTAATATCCTGGATCCGGAGAATCAGGCGGTACGGTGTACGGTAGGGCGGTCAGAAAGTAGTCGTAGAATGGGGCCCCGGGAGCATGATTATCCTGTAACAAGTACCGGTTTTGGTGGCAAGTGGCACACAAGTCCGTGGCAGCTTCTCCTGCGAACGGCATGAGTGGCCTCTTCAATGGTTGCCAACTAACGATCGGGGGCGGCTCCTTCCCGAGCGCTAGCATCTCGAAGTACTCCACATGGGGACGGCCGGCACCGTGGCAAGTTTCGCAATTGGTTCCGGAGTCTAGCCAATCACTTTCGTAGGTCAGTGTCTCGGTATCAAAATTCTTACGCTCCTGGCTAACGTGACACCCAAAGCAGTTCTTATTCCAGACCTGGACCGGCTCTACGCCCGAATCCCCGGTCGGCACGATGTCTTCCTGGGGAAACCACTCACCACGCAGTACATCCCAGCTTGGTGGCAGGAGAACAAGCGAGCCGTCTGTTTCTCGCGTCATGAAGTGTTGGATACGACGGTTGCCAAGGGTGTAATCGATAGCGTGCCGTACCGTTGGTAAACCAGGCGAATGCTCGACGATGAAGTATTGAGTTTCATCACGCTCGAAAGTGAATCTTCGCCCCCGGTACGAAAGCGATGCTTCAGGGGTGAAGCTCGCTTTGACCTCGCTAGGCTTGATCGGCTGTACCATACGGCTGTGGCGTGAAGTTGCCCATTCGTTGTACTCAGCAAGATGGCACGCCTTGCAGGCGTCAGCACCTGTGTAGTCGGAGCGTGGATCATCTTGGGGTACAGCCTGCGATGAGATACCCACAGCAGAAAGCGGAACAGGAGACACTGTCCCCATGCTCCAACCCGCGCCTATCAGCGCCAGAACGGCGAGAAAAATTGGGCACGCGACGGCCAGCGGTTTACCCGAAGCTGCCAAATTGGACTTATGTTGTTTCATCGTCAAAGTAGATCAATCAACTGATTGCCTATTCTACCGTTCCACGAGCCGATAAATCTTATCCACAGCGACGTTGACGATTTCTTCCTGGCGCCCATTGGGCCAGCGTATGACGACTCGGTCGATATGGTCCGCCTTACCTAGCCCAAAATGTACCCGCGGGTCGTTGGACGAGAGATAACTGCCCGACGGCCGCACCTCACCAACCAGAGTCCGCGATCCGATTGTAAGGGTCACACGCGCTCCGATCACGTTGCGGTTGGAACGCGCACCTACAAGGGCGAAGGACACCCAGTGGTTGCCCATGTTTTGATCGTTACGTAGCACATCGGGTCGGGCATCAATATTGACAATAATGGCATCCAGATCCCCGTCGTTGTCTATGTCTCCAAATGCGGCTCCGCGACTCGAGCCAAG
>Ga0310345_10001074_pt1 | contig 32629 bp, 33 predicted proteins | sample HC15DNA20500_MG_FD_204667 | JGI IMG/M metagenome (GOLD analysis project Ga0310345, IMG submission 204667) | Marine microbial communities from station ALOHA, North Pacific Subtropical Gyre - HC15-DNA-20-500_MG | ecosystem: Environmental > Aquatic > Marine > Oceanic | place: Pacific Ocean: North... | reverse complement strand
CGCGGATGTTCCTTTGCTCTTCCGCGGCACAAAGGGCACGGTGCATCGCAAAGGACAGTGGGTCTACCGCGTCGAAGAAGAATCGGGAACTTGGAGGGTTCATGGGTGTGTCAAAGGTGCTCGTGGCCGCCTGCGGGGACCACCCCGAGCGTGCTTCCTCCATGCGTGGGGCGACGCCATATTTCAGCCCCACCGATGACATGATGAGGCTGGCCATGCAGTTCAGTGCGAATGTCGAGAAGCTCAAGCCCTCCTCAACGATCGCGGTCAGCACGCTCGCGAAGAAACTGGCGTCGGAGGGCCGCGACATTCTGAACCTCGCCGGCGGGGAACCGGACTTTGACACGCCCGAGTTCATTTCCCAAGCCGCCATCGACGGGATACGCGCGGGTCGCACGCGCTACACGCCTCCAGCGGGGCTACCTGAGCTGCGAAAGGCGATTGCGGGCCGTCTGAGCGAGCAGGCGAGGCGTGAGTTGGACTGGAACGGAGTCGTCGTGAGCACCGGAGCGAAACAGGCGCTCTTCAACGCGACCTTCACGCTCTTCGGGCCTGGAGACGAGGTCCTCATCGCCTCGCCGTACTGGACCACCTACCCGGATCAGGTCAACATCGCTCGGGCCGAGCCCAAAGCCGTATTCGGGGCAGAGTCGAGGGATTTCAAGATTACCGCGGACGATCTTGATGCGGTTTGTTCCGAGCAGACGCGTGGGCTCATCCTCAACACACCGAGTAACCCCACGGGCGCGGTGTACTCGCTGGAGGAACTCGAAGCGATCGCGATCTGGGCGCGGGACCGGAGCGCTTGGCTCATCTGCGACGAGATCTACCGCAACATCTACCACGATGCGGACCGCGTTGCGGCGCCTGGCATCCTGGAGCTGCCCGAGTCTTCGCTCGGTGACTTCGTGCTCATTGACGGGGTCTCGAAGAGCTACGCCATGACTGGCTGGCGGCTCGGCTTCTCCTACACGAGTGTCGAGCTCTCCCAGAAGCTCACGGCGCTCCAGAGCCAGACCACGTCGAACGTCGCCACTCCGACTCAAGTCGCCGCGCTGGAAGCGTTCTCCAACGTGGAAGAGGCGCGCGCCTCGATCGCGGAGATGCGCGTGGCCTTCACGCGTCGTCGGGATCTAGTGATGGCGCGTATGGACGAACTGCTGCCGGACATGCCGTACACCCGCCCGCACGGAGCCTTCTACCTTTACTTTCGCGTCGACGGGTTTTTCGACGATGGAATCCCCGACGCCAGCGCTTGGTGCTCGTATCTGCTTGAGCAGCAGGGCGTGGCGCTCGTGCCCGGGACAGCGTTCGGCGATGACCGCTGGGTGCGCATGAGCTTTGCGGCGTCCGACCACGTGTTGGAAGATGCCTTCAGCCGCATCGCGGCGATGGTGTCGGCCGCAACGCTCGTCTAGTACTAGTGGGGCTAGCCCAGCGCGTCGACGACGCGCGAGGCCGCTGCGAGTGCGTCGCTCTCATAGGAGGCCCCGAACAGGTTTACATGTACCAACAAGTAGTAGAGCTGATACAGGTCGCGCCTGAATGCCTCGTACTCTCGACTGATGGGCCGGCTCGCATCATAAGCCTCGTAGAAGCGCTGCCCGAAGCCTCCGAATAGCTCGGTCATCGCCAGGTCGACCTCGCCGTCGCCCCGAAACACTGCGGGGTCGATGATGACGGGGACCCCCTCAACCGTGGCGTAGGCGTTTCCGCTCCACAGGTCGCCGTGCAACAGGCCACCGCGCTCGACATCAACCAGAGCGTTCGGGATCACGTCGATCAGGCGGTCCATGGTATGGCTGCGCAAGAAACCCTTGGAGCGGGTAAGCTGCAACTGGGGCACGATTCGCAGGTCTCGCCAGAACGCACCCCAGTTACTACGCTCTTCGTTTGCCTGCGGCAGCGAGCCGATCCAGTTGTCCCGTGCCCACCCGAAGGAGGGACCGAGCTCGGAGGCGTGCAGCTCTGCCAATGACGTGCCCAACCTCTCGGGGTAGTCCGCCGCTGGCGTCCCGGAACCCACGTATTCCAGCAGGAGCCAGGATGGGGTGCCGGCACCACCGCCTCGGTCGAGCGGCGCGGGTATTTGAACTGTGCAGGCGCGCCTCAATGCCTCCAGCCCGTCTGCTTCGGCCTCGAACATCTCAGGCGGCGCCACCTCGTTCCACTTCAGAAAGAAGGAATCTCCGTCTCGCGTATCGAGTCGCGCGCCGTTGTTGATGCATCCGCCGGAAGCAGCGACGCTCGCGGTGATGCGGTGACCGAGGGCCGACTCCACCTGTTGCCTCAGCGGAGTCGGTAGATGCATCGGCGCGGTTGGGCGGGCGGTTAGGCGGCGCGCAGTTGCTTGAGCAGGCCCCTGCAGGATCTCTTGACCATCTTGTAGACGTTCTCGAAGCCGCTCGCGCCCCCATAGTAAGGATCGGGGACTTCGTCGCCGTCGCGTTCCGGCTCGTACATGCGTAGGAGCTCGATGTACGCCCCGGAGCCGTTGGCCTCACTCATGCGTTGCAGTGTGCGCAAGTTGTCGTGGTCCATGGCGATGATGTAGTCGAAGCGCTCGAAGTCCTCCAACACCACTTGGCGCGCGCGGGAATCCAACTCGATTCCATGCTGCTCGGCGACGAGCGTAGAGCGGGCGTCCGAGCGCTCTCCGACGTGCCACGCACCGGTGCCGGCCGAGTCGATGTCGAATCGGTCCGCCAGCCCTTCCTGCTCGACGAGGTGCCTAAAAACTCCCTCCGCGAGCGGTGATCGGCAGATATTGCCGAGGCAGACGAAGAGAACGGATGTCCGGGACGACGAGGCGGGGTTCTCGTCCATTTTGGCGGTCGAGTCCAGTAAGAGTCGAGTGATCGTCTCGACGCGTGGTGCGTTCTGACGCGGCCAAGTTGTAGCGGTTTTACACCCTTGGCAAGAAAGCCGGTTACCTTTTTTTCGCCATCTGTCCTACGTGTGTCGAAGCGCTTGGTTTCGGCATGACCTCTGCGCCTTCGCGAGACCCAGTGGACATCGCTCGATTCTCAGACATGAAGCTCTCCGACGAGCGCCTTGCGGCGATCGAGGCTCTCGGATGGGTGACACCGACGCCGATTCAGGTGCAGGCGATCCCTGCTGGCCTGGACGGCAAAGATGTGGTGGGCATCGCGCAAACGGGCACGGGCAAGACGGGCGCGTTCATGATCCCCGCCCTCGAGCGCATTCGAGCTGGAGAAGGCCTACAAGTGCTCGCGCTCTGTCCGACACGAGAGCTCGCCCAGCAGGTCTCCGACGACTCGGCGGCGCTCGCAAAAGGCACCAACATCCGAAACGAGGCCATTTTTGGAGGCGTGGGCTACGCGCCCCAGATCAGGGCGCTCGAAGACGGCTTCGAGGTGATCGTTGCCACGCCCGGCCGCTTCATCGACCACATGCAGTCGGGGCGAGTGGATCTGAGCAAGGTCGACTACCTCGTGCTGGACGAGGCCGACAGAATGCTCGACATGGGGTTCAGGCCCCAAATCGAAGACGTCTTGCGAGGCATGCCCAAGAAACGACAGACGATGCTCTTTAGCGCGACCATACCGCACGGCGTTCACGACCTCGCGTTGCGCCTCACCAAGGATGCGCTTTGGGTGGAGGCGACCCCGTCCGGCACGACCGCCGACGGCATCGAGGAGTTTTTCTACTCGGTGAAGCCGGAGAAGAAGCCCGACTTGCTGCTCAAGCTTATGGCCGAGCCTGGATGGGACCATGTGCTGATCTTCACCCGCACCAAAGCCGGCGCCGATGTGCTCGAGGGGCGTTTGCAGCGCGAGGGTATCCTGGCCGACGTCATGCACTCGAACCGGCAGATGAAGCATCGCACGCGTGCGCTGGAGCGCTTCGCGACCGGCAAGGTGCGCGTCCTTGTGGCGACTGATGTCGCGCAGCGGGGCCTCGACGTCGAGGGTATCAGCCACGTGGTGAATTACGATGTCCCGCTCGATCCGGAGGATTACGTTCACCGTATCGGGCGCACGGGTCGTGCGGGAGCGACCGGGAATGCGGTCACGCTCGTCACCGCGTCGGACCTCGGGGCGATGAAGAGCCTAGAGCATCGCTTGGGGCGAAGGGTGGAGAAAACTCACCTTCCCGAGTTCGACTATGCGGGAACACCTCAGACCGAGTCGCGCTCTGCCGCGCGGCGCGGGCGGAAATCGCGCTCGCCCCACGGCATGGGTTCCAAGGCCGCCGCCGACTTGACGCCCGAGGAACTGGAAGCGCTGCTCAACCCCGGGTCCTGATACCACCGTTGTGAAGCGGCGCTTTGCGTCTCAAAAGGCAAGCCATGATTCTCCGACGCTACGGCACTTCGTACCAGAGTGTGGACCTCAACTTCGACTCGAAGGCGCTGAACGAGGTCGGCTTCCGCAGGAATCACGAGCATTCTTTCGCGGTGGACGACTTTGACGCTTCCTACGCTCTCGGGACTACGCATGAGCTCGAGGCGGAGGCGGAGGGTGACGTTCAGGACCACACTGAGCAGCAGCTCCTGGATCGGCTGCAGGAGCAGATTGAGGCTCTGGTGGCTGGGCTCGGCGACGGGGAGGTGCTCGTCGTAGAGAACGAGCAGGGGCACGATTACCCGAAGACGCGACAGCAGACCGCCAACGTGATCATCGAGGGCGAGAACCGCCTGCACTTCACGTATACGATAGCTCCGCTGCTTCGTATCGCGGTATATCGATCGAGCGAGTGATCGCGCCGTGCCGACCTACGCGGCAATCCAGGACGCCGCACAGCGGATCCGCGACGGAGTCATAGAGACGCCCGAGTACGCCGAGCGACGCTAGCGGATCCCAACCGGTTTGCCGTCGAGCTGCCAGGCCGGATCGATCGCGATGCCGAGGTGCACGAGGGCGGTCACAGCGACGTCGACAACGAACGCTGGTTCGGCCGGTGCTCCGCGATCGGCCGATGCGCCGCTCACGAGCAGGTAAATCATACGCTCCTCGTCCGAATTGCCACCATGCCCGCCAGTGGACGTTCGTCCATGGTCGGTACTAGAGATGATGAGCCAGTCCTCGGTGTCGTAGCTGGCCCTGGCTCGCACCGCCGCGATGATCTCACCGACATGGCTGTCTGCCAGCGCTATTGCCTCTCGGTACTCGGTGCCGATCGAGCGATGCTCGTGACTTGTTTCATCCGGGTTGCCCAGGTAGACGAAGAGCGCGTCGGGGTCGGCGGTCGCGAGGTGCTGCGTGGTCAACTTTACGGACCGGGCGTCCGCCTGGGCCCAACCGAGCTCGTATCCATCCAGGACGTGCCGCACATCAACGGCGTTACTCACCGTGGGCTTGCCGTCGTCCTGTCGCACCAGCGGCAACCAGTCCGCGACCACGAAGGTGGACAGCTCCGGCCGCACTTGCTCGATGCGCGTCAGGAAATCGGGATAGAGGTCGTAGCGCTTGCCACCGAACTCGTTGTCGGTCACCCCGTGTTTCTCCGGCCACACGCCGTTCAAGAAGGAGGACCACCCCGGGCCGCTCACGGACGGGTACCCCGTCCGGGCCGTGCCCGTGAAGGTTCCCGCGGCGGCCAATGCGTCTAGGTTGGGCGTGGCCACCTCGGCGAGCACGTCCGGACGGACTCCGTCGATACCGATCACGAGGACCTTGGGTGTGCGTGCGATCTGGGCCGCTTCAGCGTCCGATGCTTGGTCCGTCTGTGCCGGGCCGCATGCGGTGGTCAGGGCGAGCAGTAGTGTGGCGGTCAGGCGAGTGGCGTCAGAGAGTGTGCCCACAGAATGCTCCGGGTTGAGCCGATGGTTGGCGCGTTCCCCACAATGGGGCCGCGAAGCGAGGCGAGCCATGATATGGACCGACATGAGGGTTGGCTGCTCGCTCTTGAGTGCCGCGGGGACCGCGTGCTCATTGCAGGATTCAGGCTTCGGGCCCATCGTGCCTCGCAGAATGATCGGTCGGCCGTCCCCCCCTCCCCCGATGGCGTAGGCCGAGATTGTTCGCGTTAGTTGGATCGGCGGCGTAACTCCAACCGACTGAGGGCCAGGACACATGGCGGCAGTGCCAGAGCGGCGGCGGGAGAAGCTTCTTCGAGTTGAGCTACGGCCGGGCTGCTTCTACGTCTTGAGGATCAGACGGGGAGACGGGCTGGTGCAGCTATCGCTCGACGATGGGAGGGTGGTGAAGGTCGAGAAAGAGGGTCAGGATCAGGTTGTGCGTGTGCCGCAGGAAGTCGGTGGCTGGATCTGGCAGTATGAGGATGAGTCAGACCGTGTGAAGTGGAACTTCATGAAGCTTCCGGGCGATCCGCCGTCCGGGTGAGGGGTGGCATGAATCAAAATAGGGTGTCCGTACGACATGTCGATAGCGTTCCGGCCGTAGAGGTGAAGGCGGGCACGGGGACCACGACTCAAGTGCTCATCGGCCCTGAGCAGGGGCCCAACTTCGCCATGCGGCGCTTCATCATGGAGCCCGGCGGCGGCATGCCGATGCACACCAACACGGTCGAGCACGAGCAGTACGTGCTGCGTGGCAGCGCTCTCGTTCAGATCGGTGAGGAAGTGCACCACGTGAAGGAAGGCGACGTGGTCTACATCCCGGCAGGGGTCCCGCACACGTACGAGGCAGACCAGGGTTCGGAGCCGTTCGAATTCATCTGTGTCGTGCCCAACGGTCCGGACACGATCGAGCTCGTCGACTGCTGAGAGCGGTGGCGTGGCGCCTAGTGCTCCCGCCACTGCTGAAGATGCTCGACTAGCAGCTCGCTGAGCCGCTCTGGCGCCTCCTCGGCGATCCAGTGGCTGACGCCCTCGAGAACCTCGAAGCGATACGGTCCGGTGACGAATTCCTCGGTGGCTTCCGCCGTGGCTCGCGTGAAGGCGGCGTCGTTCGTGCTCCACACGTAGAGTGTGGGTACAGTGACGATCGACGGTGGCGGTGGGGTGGCGGCGGTCGCTCCCCCCGTGCCCGCCCGGTACCAGTTCAGCGCGGCACCGAGCGCCTCCTCCGTCCCGAGCACCTCAAGATAGACGTTGATGTCGGCTTCCGACATGGAGCCCCACTGACCGAGCAGTTCCTTGAACTCGGCTGCATCGTTCTCCAGGAAGCGCCGCTCGGAGCCCTCCGCGCGGAAGGAAGCAAAATAGGACGACGCCCGAGCTTGCTCACCGTCAGCCTCAGCCAGTGCCCGACCGAATGCGCTGACGTGTGGTGTCGAGAGCACAACGAGCGAACGCACCCGACCCGGAACTACCGATCCGACGACCCACGCGACTGCGCCGCCCCAGTCGTGACCGACGAGATGGAAGCGTTCGGCGCCCAGTGCGGTTGCCATGCCCAGAACGTCACCGACGAGATTGCCCATGGCGTAGGCTGACACTTCGGTCGGTCGGGCGCCTGCCGAGTAACCGCGCTGATCGGGCGCGACCGCCCGGAACCCCTGAGTGGCAAGCACAGGAAGCTGTGTTCGGTAGGAATAGCTGGACTGTGGGAAACCATGCAGCAGCAGTACGAGCTCTCCGTCTTCCGGCCCGGCCGCTAGTGCATCGAAGACCATGTCTCCGACCGGAATCTGGATTCTCTCGACTCCTTCCGGCAACGTCTGACTCGATGCAGGTATGCTTGCCATGAGCAATGAGAGTGTGAGGAATGCGGGAAGTTTCTGCATGGGACTCCTGCCAGCTCACTGAGATGATGAAACTAAACTGCACGGCGGTGAATGCGTGGCAATATAGGTCTTCTAGCGGACAGTAAGACCGGGCGCGAACTTTCACCGCCCAAGAAGGAGGGTCGGTGCGAGTACACGACATCATCGAACGCCTGCGCGCGAACGTCGACGTGTTCGACGCTCTTACACGAGGCGTGAGCGAGGAGCAGTCGCGATGGAAGCCGGCCACTGACCAGTGGTCCATCCTTGAGGTGGTGAACCATCTCGCCGATGAGGAAGTAGAGGACTCTCGTCACCGGTTCGACCTCACGCTTCATCGCCCGGGAGAACATTGGCCCCCTATCGCTCCCGAGGAGTGGGCGAGAGAGCGGCAGTACAACTCTCGTGAGCTGGGTCAGTCCGTGGAGCGTCTGATGACTCGACGCGCCCGGTCATTGCGGTGGCTCGAAGGGCTGACTCAGCCGGATTGGTCGCGGCTTTACGAGCATCCGAGCGCGGGTCCATTGCCCGCAGGTGGTGTGCTGACCTCCTGGTTGGCGCACGACTTCATTCACGTGCGTCAGTTGAACCGTCTGCACCGGGAGTGCCTGGCCTCTGAGCTCTCGGACTACGCTGGGCGCTGGTGATGCGGAAGGCATTGGCCCTACTGCTCTCAGGTGCCTTGCTCAGCTCAGCGACCCCCGCCCGCGCGCAGGAAGTCGCCGAGACGATCGTACCGGACCGACCCGGCGTGGGTGATGGCGCACATGTCGTGGGCGCGGGTGTCGTCCAGGTGGAGGTCGGAGTCGAGGCCGCGATCGGTAGCGGGGGCGACGTTTTCACGTTCGGCCAAAGCCTGGTACGCTACGGGGTCGGCGGGATCGAGATCCGCATTTTCCCCGGCTCGGTCTTGATCGCAGACGATGAGCGGGGGGCGCCGGATCCGGGTGTGGGGCTGAAGGTGCCGTTGTCGACCGGAGACGGCCCTCTCTTTTCGGCGGTGCTCTCCACCACGCTCCCTGTCGGTTCGGCGGCCTTCTCGGCGGGCGAGGCGAGCGGCGTGGCCACGCTGGTCACGGAATTCACGCTTAGCGATGCTCTCGGGCTTGCGCTCAACGCCGGCTACGACTTCCCGTTCGCGCACGTCGACGACGGTGCCGTCAGTTTCGTCGTCACTCCGGGTTTGTCGGTGGCCAGTGTGGACGGGCTCGGACTCTACGCCGGGTACGCGGGCTCGTACGGACCTGGCGACGACGAGCACTTCGCGGAGGCGGGCGTCGTATACGTGCCGGACGCGGACAAACAATGGGACCTGAACTGGGGCATCGAGACCGGTAGTCGCCGTTGGTTCCTGGGGGTGGGCTTCTCGTACCGCTGGCGGTAGATCGCGGGCAGCTCGACTTGGATCACGCCAGCTACGCCAGTTCCACGCCTCCCCCGGCCTCTTCCGCCGCGCGCAACGCGCGGTCTGCCATCTCGAGCAACTCCGACGGTTCCTTCATGCTAGCCTCGTAGTTGGCAAGGCCGATCGACACCCGTCCGAGATTGAGCTCGAGCACCGCTTGTTCGATTCGGTCGGCGGCTTGGAACAAGTAGCTGTACACGAGTTCGAAGTGCAGCCGGTTGGCAAGACCGGTCGGCCGATCGGTGAGCGCCGGGTGGCCGATCGCGTGATCTCTCATCCTTGCCCCTAGCTCTGAGGAAGTGCGAGAGCGACCAGCTCGGCCGGGTGCCCCCCGCCACCCACGGAAATGACGATGTACTGGCGTCCCTCGTGAAGATAGGTCATCGGTAGACCCGATTGCGCGTTCGGCAGCTCGACCTCGGCGAGGATCTCGCCGGTCATCTTGTCGTGCGCGCGGAACATCGGGGCTCCCGCCATGCCTTCTCCGGCGAAGAGGAGCGTTTTGGTTACGAGCAGGCCTGCGCGCGAGATCTTCCCGGTTCGTGGGATGTTCGCGGGGTCCAGCTCCAGTCGCTCTGCCACGAAAGCCGGCGTGTCGCCGTTGGCGATCATCCAAGCGTGATCACCGGTCGACAGATCGATCGCGGTGATGCGCCCCCACGGAGGCTTCACGATGGGTATGCCCGGCGCTAGCTGTGCGCGACCAAACCCTTGTATGTAGTTCATGTCCGAGCGGTCGCCGCCCTCACTCAAGGCGAGAATAAACGGATTGGTCTGCGAGCCGATATAGAGGAAGCCGGTCTCGGGATCGAGCACGCCGCCCTCCCAATTCGCGCCGCCGGTCGAAGTCGGAAGCATGAGCGTGCCTCGCGTGCCGTCTTCCGCTCTGGCGAGCGATGGCGGCGTGTAGAGGGGACCCATGCGGTAAGCGCTTGCGACTTCCGCGGCACGCGTCCTGATCTCCGGCGTGAAGTCGAGCAGATCGTCTTCGCTGAAGCCGTTCCGGTCGAACGCGGCCGGCTTGGTGGGGAAGGGTTGTGTCGGAGAGGTCCACTCGCCGGGCACGTCGCTTTGAGGCACCGCACGTTCCTCGATGGGCCAGACTGGTTCACCGGTAAGCCGGTCGAGCACGAACACGAAGCCCTGCTTCGTGATCTGGATCACGATCTTCCTGGGCTCACCCTCGATCTTGATGTCGGCGAGGATGGGAGCCGTGGGGTTGTCCAGATCCCAGATGTCGTGGTGGACCGTCTGGAAGTGCCATACGCGCTCCCCGGTCTGGCTGTCCAGCACGAGTACGCTGGTCGAGAAGACGTTGTTGCCCGGCCGGTGGCCTCCGTAGTAGTCACCGGTTGCAGCCTCGGTGGGAACGTAGACCCAGCCGGTTTCCGGATCGAACGAGATCGGTGCCCAGGAGGCGGCGTTGCCCGTATAGGACCACGAGTCGTCCTGCCAGGTGTCGACCCCGAGCTCCCCGGGCTCAGGGATGGTCTTGAAGGTCCAGATGAGCTTGCCTGTGCGCACATCGAAGCCGCGGATGTCGCCGGGCGTGTTCGCCCGCGTGGGCGGTTGGAAACCGACGTGATGCGCGGAGCCCACCACGACCACGTCGCCTGCGATGGTCGGCGGGGAGCTGGACCCGATCGTGCCCACGATGTTGACGCCGTCGCGAGCCCGGTGGCCCTCCATCAAGTCTACGATGCCGTCCCGGCCGAAGTCCGCGATCGGGACCCCGCTGCGCGCGTCCAACGCCGCCATGTGGTATCCGGGCGTAACCACCAGGATACGCGCGTTGCCTTCTTCGTCCTCCCAGTAGCCGACGCCCCTCCCGGGATTAGGGCGCGGGGCGCTCGAGAGTCGTTCGCCTTCGATCATGCTCCACGTCCATAGCGTCTCGCCGGTCCCCGCGTCGATCGCGACCACCGCGCGGCGCATGCCCGCGGTTGCATACAAGACTCCATCGACCATGAGCGGTGTCGTTGAGCTGCGGATGTTCGGATTCGGTCCGAAATTTCTCGCGGTCCATCGCCACACGATCTCCAGGTCCTCGACGTTGCTGGTGTCGATCTGATCGAGGCTGGCGTACCGCGTGTGGCCAGAATCGCCGCCGTACACACGCCACTCGCCGTCACTAGCGCCCTGTTGAAGAGCGGCCGACAGCGGGTGCGGGACGGCCAGGACTGCGGCGATGACGATTGCCACGCCGCAGTGCCAGAAGGGTGCCGCGTGTTGTGCGATACGATTCGTGATCTGCTGGGGGCGACTTGCGGTCATGTATTGCATCCATACGGAAGACGGTCGCACACAACCTGAGGGGACGGTCCAGGGCTCGCCAGAGCGCCGGTGAAGCAGTTGCTGGCGCCGCTGCCTGCTCGTACCGTTTACCGCATCTTGGGCCGTAGCACCCGGGGACCCACGCGGGTGGCGGCTCGTTGCACATTAACCTCGGGTTGCTAGTGCGATGAAGAAGCGACGGTGGAGAGTCGCGGCCGCCGTCTTCTTGGGCGGCGCGCTCGTCGTTCTTTTCGGGCCAAGGACCAGTTTCGAAGAGCGGTGGAACGAGCCCGAGCTAGGCCCGGACGTCGATGCCTACCTCTCGGAACGTGAGTCGAGCGTGCCCGATCTTCGCCCGGGCGAGGCGAAGGCGGTGGTGTGGGCGGATCCGGAGTCGCGCGCCAGCACCCCCATAGCGCTGGTCTATCTCCATGGCTTCTCCGCGGATCGCCACGAGGTGGATCCGCTCGTGAGTCGAATCGCTAAAGCTCTGGGTGCAAACGTGTTCTACGCGAGGCTGACAGGGCACGGTCGCGACGGGACCGCGATGGCCGAAGCGACTGTGGGGGCGTGGATGGACGATGTCGCAGAGGCCGTCGCCGTGGGAGCCGTGCTCGGGGAGCGGGTCGTGCTGATCGGCACCTCGACCGGGGGCACGCTAGCGGTCTGGGCCGTGGCCCGTCCGGAGACCGAGGGGCGCGTAGCGGCGCTCGTGGTCATCTCTCCGAACTTCCAGCCGCGCGATGCGGCGTCACGGATTCTGCTTTGGCCGTGGGGTGGCCAGATCGCGCAACTCGTCGTCGGTCCCGAGCGCTGCTTCCAACCAGAGAGCGCTGAGCAGGGGCTGCACTGGACCGTATGCTATCCGACGTCGGCGCTGCTGCCGATGATGGCGTTGGTCGAGCATGTGCGCACGATGCCGCTTAACGGCGTGACCGTGCCGACGCTCGTCGCCTACTCGCGTGACGACGCGGTGGTCGATGCGGGGGAGATCCGGCTCGCGTACGAGCGGCTTGGCAGTTCGAGCAAGCAACTGGTAGAGATCTCGGCGTCCGAGGACCCGGAGCAGCACGTCATCGCGGGGGACATCATGTCGCCCGGCACGACCGACGAGATCGTTCGATCGATACTGAACTTCCTCCGCATGACACCAGGCCTGGACATCCGGGTGTCATCCTCGGTAGACAGCCAGCGGTAGCGGGGCACGGAACGCCGCGCGCGGCCTCGATCGAGCTGTTTGACACAGGCCCTGCCATCTACACGAAACGACCGGCTCCGGACACCACGTTTCGAAAGGAGGTGCCCCGGTGACCACACACGTTATTCCCGTGTTGACGGCGAACGATCGTCTGAAGCAGTGCTTCGACGGCATGCTTGCTGTCTCGTTGGTGCTCGCTGCCGCGCTACATGTGCTGCTGTCCGAGCTCTTCCCGGAGATGAGCGCCGTCAGTTGGTCGATTCCGGCGGAGGAGATTATCGACGTCGTGCGCATCGAGGACATCGAGCTGCCCGCGGATCCGGAGGAGTTGAGCCGTCCGTCCATGCCTGTGATCTCGGTCGACGCCCCGCTCGAGCAAACGCTGCCGACCATCCGCTTCGATGAGTACGTCAAGTTGCCGCCGCCCCCAGATGCGGGAGCCGAAGTTGCGGACGGCAATGGTACCCCGTTCACGCCATATACCGTCGCGCCGGAGCTCCTGAATGCTCGTGAACTTCGGTGCGCACTGGAGAAGGTCTACCCTCCGGCGCTGCGGGATGCGGGTTTGGGCGCGACCGTGAGCATGCTCATCAACATCGACGAGGAAGGTGAAATCCTCGGCGCGCGCATCGGAGAACCCGCGGCCTACGCGGCGCTCGACAGGGCAGCGTTGAGCCTCGTCGACGTGATGCGCTTTCGGCCTGCCATGAACCGGGATCGGTACGTCGCCGTGTGGATCGCGCTACCGCTGACGTTTCAGGTGCGATGAACTAGTGTCCCCGCCCCAGCTGGCGGCCAACTCTGGCAGGCGGTCGCACCATGGCTTCGCCCGCTTGAGTTGGCCCGCCAGTCTGAGCAGGCAGGCCTCGTCGCCAAAACGGGCGACGAAGTGCACGCCGATCGGGAGCGTTTGCAGAATTACCAGATTGACCGTACCGGGCAGAAGCCCTCGTGTCTGGTGCGCCGTGAGATACCGTCCGTCGGAGTGTTGACCTCACTAAGTGAGGGTAACTGCTCGAGACTCTACGGAGCGGTGGCGGGAGCAGTTTCGGTGCGGCAAAAAGCGGCCACCACGGGCCATGCGACGAGCATGCCCCGGCTAGCGAGTACCTCGTCGCGCAAGCGACGCTCCAGCGTATCCGCGTCGGCGTTCGTGAAGCTACCAAGGCCCTGGCGCTCTGCTTCGGGCAGCATGCTGCGCACGCTGTGGGCTATGTACTCGTAGTAGGGGCTGTCAGCGCCGCCTTCCAGGCGTGCCTCGAGCCGTGCTCTCGGCTGGGGCAGCCCGGCGGCGCCAAAGAGCTGCTTGAGACGCCCGCCCGCGTGCAGGTCCGAGCCGGCTCCCGCGACCACGGCGCTCTTCCAACGCACGATCTCGTCGTAGAGCGGCGAAGCGGGGAATGAGTGGGGGCCGCTGAGCAAGGCGTCCATGTACGACTCGATCATGCAAACGACTCCGCCTGCTCGGAGCGAGCGCACGACCGACGCGAGCACCTGTGCCGGATTGGGCTGATGCATGAGAATGAAGCGGCCAACCACCGCGTCGAAGTTCGCGGGGCTGTGGAACTCGTCGATCTCGCTCACGGCGAAGTCGATGTTATTGAGCCCCTGATCACGCGCCCACTCTCGAGCTGCTTCGACTGCCCTTTCTCCTCGATCGATGCCCAGGACTGATCCTGCCTCCCCTACGACTGTGGCGACTGCGCGAGACACATCTCCCGTCCCGCATCCGATGTCGAGAACACGCATGCCGGGCTCTATGCCGGCATCGCGAAAGGCGCGGAGGGTGGCGTCACGATAGAGATCGCCCTGGATGTCGAGGCGTCTCAGCTCGTGGTCGGTGTGGCCGAGTAGGTAGTGAGCACCGTCTTGAGTGGCGTCAGAAGTCACAGATCGAGCTCCCACCATTGGGCTGTATGCGTCACGCCCCACACCTGCTGCTCCTCTTCGCGCGTGAGCAGGAACCCATGGGCCTGGTAGAGTCGGCGAGCCGCATCGAGGCCCTGAGACGTGAGGAGCACCATCTTCTCATATCCTAGATCGCGGGCCGCACCGACGCACTCGCTGACGAGTTTGCGACCGACGCCGAGGCCCCGGGCCGAGGGCTCGACGAGCAGCGTGCGTAGCTGCGCCACGCCGTCCGATTCCTTGGCGAGCAAGATGGACCCCACGCGCTCACCGTCGTGCTCGGCGATCCACATGCGTTCGTGCGACGGATCGAAGCCGTCGATGAAGTCCGCCAGAATTCGCGCCACGAGAGCCTCGAACCTCATGTCCCATCCATGTGATTCTGCGTACAGCTCTCCGTGACGTTTGATCACCCATCCGACGTCACCGGATCGATGAGGGCGGAGTGTGACGCCGGCATCGTTTTTGGCGGAATGGCTCACGGGCGGTAATCTGACAGCCCTGAGCCGATTATCCAGGAGTCGAGACGATGCGATCGAAGGTGAACATTGCCGGGGCGCTGACGGCGGCCTTGGCGCTCAGTTTATCCGCAGGCGTGTCGTCGCAGGCTTACCCTGGGGATCAGGGTCGGATCTCCATCATCCAGATGCCGTTCACGGGGGCTCGCCCCGTCTCACGACGGACTCTTCCCGGCGAGATTCGGTCGGCTGAACCGGCGCGGAACGCCCGGCTTCACACTGCTGCTGTCCTCGTTCCTCTACACCGTGCTCGTCATGGCCAACTTCACGCGTGGGCTCGTCGGGCTCTTCACGTTTGCGCTCGTGCTCGCGACTGTGACTGTGTTGCTATCGTACGTGCTCACCCCGCTGGCGCACATCGTGCTCATCCGTCGCGAGCCTGAGCGCTGGGGCGGACAGGGCGCGCGCCTGGCCATAGTTGTGTCCGCACTGGCTGCCGCGTACTCGGTCTTCGCGGTAGCGGGCGCCCAGACGAGTGAGATCCTACTTGGGGTTCTCCTCTTCGCCGCTGGCGCCCCGCTCTACCTTTGGAGTACCCACAGGCGAGCCGAGCCAGAGAGCCGCTGATGTACCAGTCCGAGGTGGCCCCACTCAAGCGCGTTCTCATGAAGCATCCGCGCGACGCGTTCGTCAGTCCGCAGCGAATCGCGGAGCAGTGGCAGACCTTGAGCTATCTGGGTCCGCCGGACTACGACGAAGCGTGTCGCGAGGCCGACGCGCTTGCGGCACTGCTCGAACGCCTGGGCGTGACTGTCGATTGGATGCCGGCGGACGACATCGGCCTGGACTCGGTCTACGCCCGCGACGCATCGCTGGTCAGCAACGCCGGCGCGATCCTGGCGCGCATGGGGAAAGGAGCCCGGTCTGCTGAGCCGGATGTGGTCGGGCACGAATACACGGACTTGGGGGTGCACGTGCTCGGCTCGATCGAGCAGCCGGGGACGCTCGAGGGCGGGGACGTGACCTGGCTCGGCGACGAGACACTCGCTGTAGGGAGGGGCTATCGGACCAACGCCGAGGGCATCGCGCAGTTGCGGGCTCTGTTGGGAGAAGACGTCGAGGTGATCGAGGTGCCGCTGCCGCACTGGAAGGGAGCCGGCGACGTCTTCCACCTGATGTCGATGCTGAGCCCGCTCGCCGAAGACCTGTTGCTCGTGTACTCGCCGTTGCTACCGGTGCCGTTCCGCGAGCAGTTGCTGTCGCGCGGCTTCGAGTTCGTGGAAGTGCCCGATGACGAGTTCGAAATGGGGTGCAACGTGCTCGCCGCCGCCCCCCGGGTCGCGGTGGCGCTGGAGGGTTTCCCGGAGACCTGTCGGCGTATGGAAGCAGCTGGAGTCACGGTTCACGCGTACTCCGGCGGGGAGATCAGCGCCAAGGGACATGGCGGCCCCACGTGCCTGACGCGGACGCTGGAGCGCGCGACCTGAAGCGCGCCACCGTTGTCGCGTTTAGTCGTTCAGCGCAAAGGTGAAGAGGACGTTGCCGGCGGCTATGGCCACGTACTGCTTGCCGTCCACCATGTAGCTCATGGGCGCCGAGTGCACTCGGGAGCCCAGGTTCACATACCACTTTTCCGCTCCAGTCAGCGCGTCCAGCGCGAAGAAGTAGCCATCGGGCGTGCCGCTGAAGACGAGATCGCCCGCGGTCGAGAGCACACCGGCGCTGGATCTGGGCTGGATGGGGTATTCCCACTCGATGTCGCCGGACTGCGGCGAGATCGCTCGGATCGCGCTCACGTACTTGTCCGCCGGCAGAGGCGTCTCGCCTCCCCCACCCGTGTAGCGCTCGCCCTCGATGTACTCTTCGTCGCGGATGTAGTACGTGGTCTCGCCGTCGTAGGCGTTGACGTACAGCAGATCCGTGCGCGGACTGTAGCTCGGCGACCACCAATTGGACCCGCCTCCGATCGAGGGCGAGACCGTGTTGCCTTCGATACTCGGGAACGTACCGGGGATGCGGATCGGGTGTCCTTCTTTGTCGAGGCCCGAGGCCCAGGACTGTCTGGCATACGGCTTCCCGGTCAGGAATTCGCCGGTCTTGCGGTCGAGCACGTAGAACCACGCGTTCCGGTTGGGCCAGAGCATCAATTTGCGTTCTTCACCATCGAAGCGGGAATCGGCCAGAATCGGAATCTGGGTGGCGTCCCAGTCGTGCACGTCGTGCGGCGTGAACTGGAAGTACCACTTCAGCTCGCCGGTATTCGGATCGATGGCCAGCGCGGCGTCCGAATACAGGTTGTCGCCCAGCCTGACGTCCCCGTTCCAGTCGGGCCCTGGATTTCCGGTGCCCCAGTACACGAGGTCCAACTCGGGATCGTAGGAGCCGGTCATCCAGGTCGCTGATCCACCCGTGCGCCAGGAGTCGCCGGCCCAAGTGTCGTTGCCGGGCTCGCCCGGCCCAGGAACCGTATAGAGTCTCCATGCGAGCTCGCCGGTCTTCGCCTCGTATGCGTCGATGAAGCCACGGATTCCGAATTCTCCGCCTGCGATGCCGGTGATGACTTTGTCTCCGACTACCAGTGGCGCGGCCGTCTTGCTGTAGCCGGACTCCTCTTTTGCGACCTCCACGTCCCAGAGCAGGCTGCCGGTTCTGGCGTCCAGCGCGACGAGATGTGCATCGAGCGTGCTCATGAACAGGCGGTTTCCGAGCACAGCAACGCCTCGGTTGTTCCTGCCGCAACAGTAATTCAGGTCTTCGGGCATCTCGTGCTCATAGCGCCAATAGCGGGTCCCGGTCCCGGCATCGAGCGCGATCACGGTGGCCGGCGCTTCGGTGACGTACATGACACCGTCGACGACGAGTGGGGTGGCCTCGGATCGGTCCAGGATGCGGAGCTGGTGGGCCCATTGCATCTGCAGCTGGTCTACGTTGCGGACGTGGATCTGGTCCAGCCCGGAGTACCGTTGACTCGAGTAGTTGCCCGAGTACATGAGCCAGTTGTGGGGCTCGGCGTCGGAGTTCACCAGGCGTTCGGCTGTGACCGGGCTGAAGGACGGCGCTGCCCCGATGGTGGCCCCAGGACGCGGGTCTTCACCCGGTCCTTGAACGGCGCTCACGGGAGCCGCGAACAGCAATACGCTCAACAGTGCAATGGATCTGCTCATTTCAATTCCCCTCTCCTTCGCTGCTGCGATCATCCTTCTTCATCCCTAATCAACCCGTACAGATACGCGACGAGGTCGGTCAGTTCGTCGTCGGACAACTCGCTCGTGTAAGAGGGCATCGAGGAGGTCTCGATGCGTTCGCTTTCGATGAGGTCGCGCTTCTGGAACGACCACAGGTGATTGTCCTCATCGAGGATTCTGACCGAATAAGTGCCTTCGTTCATGCGCCGACCGGCAACGGGAGTGCCGTCTCGATGAACGACTCTCATCCTCCACCAGCGCGGCATCACCCGCTCGTCGGGTTCGACCAAGTCAGACAACAGGTCCTCCGGCGAGCGACGTGCGCCGATGGTCGATAGGTCCGGTCCGGATAGACCGCCCGCACCATCGATCATGTGGCAACTAGTGCATCCTCCCTTGTTCCGGTACAGCCGCTCCCCTTTCGCAGGATCGCCGGCCACTTCCACGCGAGGCCCTCCGCTCAGTGAGCGCAGATACGCGACGAGTTGCCAGACATCCTGATCCGATCGTGCCCTGCGAAACGCCCTCATTTCGGTGTCGGGGACCCCTCGTGTGATTACGCTGAAGAGGCCCGCATCGGTTGATGCGTGCCGGAACCTGCCCGTTGTGAGATCGGGGCCGGTCTCGCCCCCGGTCGCGTTCATCCCGTGGCAGCGCGAGCAGTGTCTTTCGAAGATCCCCTCGCCCGCCCGCACGTCGACCAACGCGTCGTATGGGTTGGCGTCGTCCTGTGCGGAGAGACTGTTCGTCACGCCGCTTGTAAACGCGGCGACAAGGATCCCAGTGATTCCAAGATGTAGTGACGTTCGGAGCATACCCGTCCTCCTTGGGCAAACGGCCAGAGGGCAGGGTACGTCCAGCCGAAGCGACGGGCAACGCGGCGTTAACGGGCGATGTATTGTGGATTTCTACAAATATGATATTCTCATGGTTGTCGAAATCTATGGACGGTGCCGCGTGCACCGACACTCCGGAGGGGATCGATGCCAAAGGGCGACCACCTAGGAGAGTTCGAGCATCTGGTTATGCTCGCGCTGCTGCGCCTGAAAAACGACGGGTACGGCATGGGGGTTCGTCGTGAGATCCAAAGCCGGACGGAGCGCTCTGTGTCGATCGGGTCCGTGTACGCGACGCTTGATCGCCTCGAGCAAAAGGGCTACGTGCTGGCGTCCTTCGGCGCCTCGGGGCCAGACGCGCGGGGTCGCGCCAGGAAGTACTTCCGTCTCACTCCCGATGGAGCCCAAGCCGTGCTCCGCAATCGAGAGGCGATCAACCGGATGACGGAAGGCTTGGCGGTGCGCGAGGAGTTGGAGGCGATATGAGGCCGGAGTCACCGCGTGTGGCCAGGCTGCTCGTTTCCTTGGCGACGCGCCGGGCGAACCGGCGCTCTGTCGTTCAGGACTTGCGGGAGGAGTTCCACTCGATGCTCGCCGAAGGCGTCCCGCTCGCGGACGCCCGTGGATGGTATTGGAATCAGGTGATCGACTTGGTTCTTCCGCTTATCCCCGCGAGGCGGTGTCACTCGTTTCGGTGGCGTCGCGGTCGACTTGGACTCGGGTGTGGTCACACGCGACGGTGAGCCGCTCGAGCTACCCGCACGGGAATTCGTTCTGCTGCGGCACTTCCTCGAACACCCGGGACAGGTGCTCTCGCGGGAGCGCCTGCTCAAGGACGTCTGGCGCTACCCCCGTGTGCCTGAGGGTCGCACCGTGGACGTGCACGTCGCGCGGCTACGAGAGCGTCTGGAAGTCGACCGGGCTCGTCCTCGTCCTTTCCTGACGTTGCGGGGGCGAGGCTACCGGTTCGTGCCCGACGCTAGCGGCCGTCCAGCGCCCGGTAATTGACTCCCAACGTGTCCAGCCGCTCCAAGTGCCAGCGTAGTCGGTCGAGGAACCCATCCAGGTCTTTGGCATCCGCGGGTGACCACACCACCTCCGAGAGAGCGAACAGCCGCGGAAAAACCATGTACTCGACGTACTGCTCGGTCTTCATGTACTCCGTCCAGACGTTGCCCTGGGCGCCCAGGATGTGCACAGCCTGCTCATCGGTGAGATCGGAAGGGATCGGCTCGTACTCGTAGACTCGCTCGAGCGGCAGAAATCCTCCGATCGCGAGCGGCTCTGAGTCGCGCTCTTCGCTCTGGTAATAGTCGAAGTACAAGTGGGAGGTCGGCGTCATCACGACATCGTGCCCTTGCTGGGCGGCCTGGATGCCCCCCTCGGTGCCGCGCCAGGACATCACCGTGGCATTGGGCGCGAGGCCGCCCTCCAGGATCTCGTCCCAGCCGATGAGTCTGCGGCCGTTCGCGTTCAGGAAGCGTTCGATGCGCCGAATGAACCAACTCTGCAATTCGTTCTCGTCCGCGAGCCCCTCTCGGCGGATGACCTCCTGTGCGAAGGAACTCTCCTGCCAGCGTACTTTCGGAGCTTCGTCTCCGCCGATGTGGATGTACTCGCCCGGAAACAGAGCCATGACCTCCGTGAGCACGTTTTCGAGGAACTCGAACGTCTCTTCGGACGGACAGAAGATGTCCGAGTGCACGCCCCACACAGTACCCACCTCGAAAGGCCCCTCGGTGCAGGCCAGCTCCGGATAGGCGGCGAGTACCGCCAGAGTGTGTCCGGGCATCTCGATTTCCGGGATGATCGTGACGAAACGATCGGCGGCGTAGCGCACGATGTCCCGGATCTCCTCCTGCGTGTAGAAGCCGCCGTATCGCTGCCCGTCGCCCACGTAGGGATCGAAGTTCTTCTCCACGATCGTCTCGGCGCGAAAAGCAGAGAGTTGCGTCAGAAGCGGGTAGCGGCGGATCTCGATGCGCCATCCCTGGTCTTCCGTGAGATGCCAGTGGAAGCGATTGATCTTGTAGCGGGCGAGCATGTCGATGTACCGCTTCACGAACTCGGGTCCAAAGAAGTGACGGCCGACATCGAGGTGCATGCCCCGGTATGGGAAACGCGGCGCGTCACGTATCTCTGCGGCGCCGAGCTCGAACGGCCCACGATGGCCCGCGACTCCATCCGCCACGCCCGGAGGCAGCAGCTGGCTCAGCGTTTGAAGTCCATAGAAGAGCCCGGCGTAGTCTCCGCCCGTCACCGAGACGTCGCCCTCTCCTACTATGAGCGAGTACCCCTCCGCACCGGCGGCAGCATCGAGGCTCAGGCGGATCTGCCCCGATGCTCCGAGGGACAACGGCAGCCCGGTGGCGAGCCTGATGGGGCCCACCCAAAGGTCGGCGACCCGCAATAGCTCGGCGTCTCCCCCGTCTGCGAGCGCGATGCGCGTGTTCTCGTCGAGCACGAAGGTGCCTGATCCACGCTCGAAGCTACTCGGGACCGGGACGATTGAATGCACTGGCGCCCCGCCCCCGCAAGCTCCGACTATCAACGCTCCTACGACGAGCCCGCTGAGACGGGCCCGCATCAAGCTCGCGTGGTCAGGACGCGGGTCTGAGTGAACTGCTTGTGCCCGTCGGGCGACTTGTGGAAGCCGAACCCGGACTGGCGCGCGCCAACCCAGGGGGTGCCAACGGCTCCGCCTGCCGTGCTGTTCACGCCGATCATGCCGGCGGTGAGCCGCCGCGCCACCGCGGCGGTATCCGCTTGGTCCTGCCCAAACACGACGGCACCGAGACCGAAGTGCGTGTTGTTCGCTTTTTCGATGGCTTCGTCGACAGAGGCGACGCGCGTCACGCACGCCACCGGACCGAATGTTTCGACGCTCGCGATGTCCATATCCTCGGTGATGCCCGCCAGCACGGTCGGCACGATGAAGTTGTCGCTATGGCCGGTTCCCCCGGAGAGCACCGTGGCGCCCGCTTCGACCGCGGCGTCGACTTGGGCGAGCACGTGGTCGCGCTGGCCGGCATTGACCATGGGCCCGACGTCGGGGTTCCCCATGCCGTTACCCTGGGTCATCGCCGCCGCAAACTCGGCCAGCGCGGCCTCGAACTCGTCCGCGACCGAATCGAGCACGAAGATGCGCTCGGTGGAAACGCAGACCTGGCCGGCGTTCCCGAACGAGTTCCGTGCCGCGAACTTGGCGGCTCTTCCGATGTCGGCGTCCTCGAGCACGATCATCGGGTCTTTCCCACCAAGCTCGAGCACCACTCGCTTCAGCGTACCACTCGACTCGCGCAGGATGTGCTTGCCGACCTCGCGCGAGCCGGTGAACGCGATCATGTCCACCTCCGATTGTACGATGGCTTTTCCCTGGTCGTCGGCGCCGTGCACGACGATAAGCACGTCCTCGGGCAGCACCTCGTTGAGCACATCGGCGTAGGCCTGCCCGCAGAGAGGCGTTTCTTCGGACGGCTTGAAGACCACCGTGTTTCCGGCCGCAAGTGCAGGTAGCACCATCCATGCGGGCATCGACATGGGGAAATTCCACGGTGTGATCGCCCCGACGACCCCGAGCGGATCGTGGTACACCGTCGAGCGAAGACGCTTGTCCTCGACCACCTCGGGCTGCAGAGTTGCCACGATCTCGTCGAGTTCGTGGTCGATGTAAGCGAGAGACTTGGCCTCACCGATGCCTTCCTTGAGGGGCTTGCCCATTTCCTTCGTCATGAGCTCGCCATGAGCTTCCGCGCGTTCCGCGAAGATCTCCGCGGTCTTGCGCAAGAGATCAACTCGCCCTTCCAGGCCGAGCTCTTCCCACGCAGGTTGAGCCGCTCGCGCTCGCGCGACTACAGCTGGAATGTCGGAAGCCAGCGTTACCGGAACCTCACCGACGACTTCGCCGGTGGCGGGGTTGTAGGACTTCAGCGTTTCCATGCTCGTCTCGCGAAAGTGTTGGGGGCGGTGGCGGCGGCGATCTAATACCCGGATGATTGTCCTGGATCCACCGGGGCAGCAGGGAGGACATTAATGCAAGTGGGGCAGACTGCGTCACGCACGCTCAAGGTGACGAGCGAGCACGTGCGCCCTCACACCGAGATTACCGGCGACAGGAATCCTCTGCACTACGATGAGGCGTTCGTGGCGGGCACCAAGTTCGGTCGGCTCGTGGAAGCGAACCCATCGATCTTCTCTTGTGCGATGTTGTGCTACCGGGTATGTCGGGCCCGGAGGTGGTTCGCCGGATTCGTGGAGATCGCCCCGAGTTGTTGACGCTTTTCATGTCAGGTTACGATCAGAATCGACTGGCTGAGGCCGGCCACGACCTGCACCAGTTGTTACGCAAACCGTTCACGGTACAGAAGCTGGCGCGCGCGGTTCGTGAGCAAATCGAATCAGGCGCCGCATTGGCAGGTGGCGCAAGCGCTGAGGATGTCAGTCGCAGCGCAGGTGGATGGCGATGACAGGCGCCCCTCCCAAAGGCTATGGTGACGCATGAGCAAGAGAATCCTGGTCACGGGTGCGACCGGAACGGTCGGCAGCGAGCTGGCTCGGCTGCTCGTGACGGCGGGTTGCGACATCCGGGCTGCGACGCGTAGCCCCGAAAAGGCGGAACGTCTGTTCGGCTCCGACGTCGACGTGGTCGAGCTCGACTACCGTCGGACGTCCACGTTCGACGCAGCCGTCGACGGGGCTGAAGGCATCTTTCTGCAAGCTCCACCCTTCGACCCGGACGCTCGCGAGACGCTCGTCCCGCTTCTCGACTGGGCGGTTCAAGCCGGGGTCGGCAACGTCGTCATGATGACCGCTATGGGGGTCGAAGTTCGCGACGACTTGCCGATCCGCCGCCTCGAGAAGCACGTCGAATCCCTCGGTGTCGTGTTCACCTTATTGCGCCCGAACTTCCACATGCAACACTTCGCGGGTGGCTTTCTCGGGGAGCGAATCCGACGGACGGGGGCTTTTTCGATGCCCGTCGGGGACGCTCGCGTGAGCATCGTCGATGGGCGTGACGTCGCCGAGGTCGCGGCGGCATGCCTCTTGTCCGACGAGCACGACGGCAAGGAGTTCACGCTCACCGGACCGGAAGCGCTTACGCACCAGGAAATCGCAGAGACGATCAGCGGCGTGATCGACGCGCCGGTGGCCTACGAGAGCGTGTCCGACGAAGAGATGCTGGCCCGCTTGACCAGCACTGGGTGGCGGCCCGAGATCGCCGGCGTAGTCATTGCGCTCTACCAGTCGGTTCGAGGGGGCGTCCGTGCTCCTGTGACCGGAGACGTGGCTCAGGTGCTCGGCCGAGCACCCGCCGCGTTCTCGGACTTCGCCGCGCGGAACACCGACTCCTGGCTCAGCGTCGTGGGTCAGAATCCTTAGCAGGCCGTGGCAGGCCGCGTTGAGGTGTCGCTAACGACCTCCGCCCGATCGGTGCCAGTCCGCGGGCGCGAAAGCGGGCCCGTACGTGAGGTCTATCCCGGGGACCGGAGTGAGGCCGAGCGTCACGACGCGGTGGCCGAACACCGAGGCTAGGATGCCCCAGCGGCTGTCGTGTTCGAGTTCCAGTGCGCGCATCTCCATCATCACTGCGAGGTGAGCCACGTCGGGTGCGGTGGGAACGTCGCTCAGTAGTGACGCGCAGTACGTCTGCACCGACGCCCAGCTACACCCATGCCCGGCCCCGAGTACGTGCATGAGCTCGTGGATCACGAGTTGGCGATCGGAGAACAACCCGCTGGTCTCGAGTCGGATGATTCCATAGGTGATGTCGGCGCTCACTACAGAGATGTTGCGTACGTTGGTGCCCGACCACGTCGTCGCGTCGGCGCTCAGCCCATACGTCCGCACATCCGCTCGGTTGATCACGCCGACGCCACGAACTGCGACCGATGAGTCCAGTTGTACGATGATCGCGTCAGCGGGTCTGCGTGCACCGCCTAAGATGCGTACGTCCTCGAGCAGCGCGGGCGCGAAGGCGTCCCAACCGAGCGCGGCCTCCATGACCTCCACGTGCCCCCAGAACGCGATGGAGTCGGCTACGCTGATATCGCCGTCCGAACCGAGCCGATCGAGGGCGACCGGAATCGGGAAGGCGTTCGGCGGCCATCCCCTGAACTCCGCAGCCCACTCGGAGTTGTCCGTGACCGTCTGGAGAAACCCGTTTTGGGAGAACGGAAAGTAGAACCCCCAGAACGAGGGCATGACGCGCCCGTCGGCCGCCAGCTGCGGGTCGATCGGGACCTCCACGCCTGCGTAGTCTCCGGAGTCCACGGTCCACATCTTCGGCGCCAGCACCACAGTGCCGGGGTTTGCGCCGACGTCGCCGGGAGAGAGTAAGATCCACCCCGGATGTATGGGCTCGTTCGGACCGGGCTCGATGGTGAGCATCCCGAAGCCCGATACGGCGTCGATGATCTCTACATCGAAGCTTCCGTCCGACTGGACTGCGGCGGTGAGGTTTTGAGATCCCCAAACCACGCGAGCGGTCACGTCGGCGAAATGCGTTTCCGCCGACGTGACCACTTGCCCCTGGAGGGTGCCGAACGGGAGGAGCACGTCCTGCGGCCCAGGCGAGTCCTCCCCGCACGCCGCCATCACGATCGCCAATAGCAGCACGGCGACATGGGGTCTGGTGAGCGCAGGCTGAGGATGCATGGGCATCGCGTTGGGGAACTCGAGAACGTGATGGTGTTACGTCGATCGCCGGCGCAGGTTTCGTCCCTGGTCACCGGCGGGGCGGCGCCGCTATTCTGGGCGTCCGCTTTCAACATGCGCCGCCCCGGCTGAATGGCGGGCAGCACACCCGATAGGTGAACTGATGAACGCAAGGCTTCCGTTGGCGATTCTGGTAGTACTCGCGCTGGTCGTACCGCTCGACGCGCAGGTGAACGAGGAGGCCTCAGACGCCGATCGCCTCCAGTACTTGGACGTCTTCGAGCTGGAGGTCGCGGCCGATCCCAGGATCTCGCCGGACGGATCGCGCATCGTATATGTGCGCCGTGGCTTCGATATCATGACCGACGGCAGGCGCACAGCACTCTGGATGATCGGCTCCGACGGGACCGATCACCGCGCGCTCACCGACGCTACCAGCACGGTTGGCTCCCCACGTTGGTCCCCAGACGGAAGCCGGCTGCTTTACGTGTCGTCCGAAGACGGCTCTTCACAGGTGTTCGTCCGTTGGATGGACTCGGGACAGACCGCCGAGCTCACCAACGTCACCGAATCTCCGGGCAGCATCACGTGGTCTCCCGATGGCGACTGGATTGCGATGACGATGTTCGTGCCGGAGCCCTCGCCGACGTTCGCAAAGATGCCACCCAAGCCGGACGGCGCCGAGTGGACGACTCCGCCGATCGTCATCAACAAGTTGCGCTACCGCTCCGACGGCCGCGGATACCTCGACGATGGCTACACACACATCTTCGTGTTGCCAGCCGAAGGGGGCACGCCACGTCAGATCACCAGCGGTTCCTACAACCACGGCGGCGGCCTCTCGTGGTCGCCCGACTCGCGCTCCATCGTCTTCAGTGCCAACCGCGGCGACGCCGACTTCGATGTGCGCGACAGCGAGGTCTTCGAGATCTCAGTCGCGACCGGCGAACTGACTCAACTGACGGACCGCTTCGGGCCGGACAGCGGTCCCGTGCTCTCGCCCGACGGCTCCTTGATAGCGTACACGGGCTTCGACGACGAGTACCAGGGCTATCAGATCGCTCGCCTTTACGTCATGAGCCGGGACGGCTCCGGCATCCGCAGGATCAGCGACCTCGACCGTAGTTTCGGCGGCCTCAACTGGGCGGCCGACGGGAGGGGCCTGTACTTCCAGTACGACGACCAGGGAATGACGAAAGTCGCGTACGTGTCGCTCGACGGTGAGGTCGAAGATCTCGCCGAGCACGTGGGTGGAGTGGGGCTCGGGCGCCCGTACGGTGGTGGCTCCTACACAGTCGCCGGTAACGGGCGTTTCGCCTTTACCCACACAACGCCTGCCCACCCCGCGGACCTGGCGGTGGGTCAGCGCGGGAGCGAAGCACGGCGCGTCACGAGGCTCAATGAAGACCTGCTAGCTCACAAGAAGCTTGCCCAGGTGGAGGAGCTCTGGTGGGAGTCCTCCTACGACGGTCGCCCGATTCATGGCTGGATCGCGACGCCTCCGGATTTCGATCCGGCCAAGAAGTACCCGCTCATGCTGGAAATCCACGGCGGGCCATTCTCCAACTACGGTCCCCGCTTCTCAACCGAGGTGCAGTTCTACGCGGCCGCGGGCTACGTCGTGCTTTACACCAACCCACGCGGCAGCACGAGCTATGGGGACGAGTTCGGCAACCTCATCCACCACGCTTACCCTGGCTACGACTACGACGACCTGATGTCGGGCGTCGACGCGGTGATCGACCGTGGCTACATCGACGAGGACAACTTGATGGTCACCGGTGGATCTGGGGGTGGCGTGCTCACCGCCTGGATCGTTGGAAAGACCGAACGCTTTCGGGCCGCGGTGGTGCAAAAGCCCGTCATCAACTGGATCAGCTTCTCGCTCACGTCGGACGGCTACTCTTCGTACTACCAGTACTGGCTACCGGGGCCGGTGTGGGAGGATGGCAACCTGGAGCACTACTGGGCCCGGTCGCCGCTTTCGCTCGTGGGCAACGTCGAGACGCCCACCATGCTCATCACCGGGGAGCGGGATCTGCGTACTCCCATGGCCGAGTCCGAGCAGTTCTACCAGGCGCTGCAGATTCGGAAGGTCCCGACGCAGTTGGTGCGCGTGCAGGACTCGTTCCACGGCATCGCGGATAGCGCTCCGTCGAACTTGATCGCGAAGGTCGCCAACGTGCTCGAGTGGTTCGAGCGCTATCGGCGGCCGGGCAGGGTCGTCAGTGACAGGTAAGGGGGGGCTGGCATGACGTCCCCGCACCATGGCCACCATGGCACCGCAGCCGGCAAGGTCGACCAGTTCGAGTCGGTCTTCCGTGCCGCGGCAAAGACCCGCTTCGAGTATTCGGCGGTACAAGTGGAATCCGTGCTCGTCGTCAGCGACCGAGACGAGCCTGCCGCTGCAGCGTTCGGTGAGCGTGTGCGCTCACAGCTCGGCGTGCTCGCACGCGGGGAGAACATTCGCTGGTGCTTCGCGCATGGTGGCGAATACGACTCGGTGCCTGGGTTGCTCGAGATCGTCGAGAAGGAGCGCCCGGGCCTGATTTGCACGTACCGCCACCTGCACAGCGATTCGTGGCAATGGCCCTACACGCTGGGCGAATACATCGACGTGCTCACACAAGTAACGACGACTCCCATCCTCGTCCTGCCGCATCCGGAGGCCCAACCAGAGGGCCCTGTACGCGGCACCAACGTGGTGATGGCGATGACGGATCACTTGGTGGGTGACCACATGTTGGTGAACTGGGCCGCGCGCTTCACGGACGAAGGCGGTCGCCTGGTGCTCTCCAATGTGGAGGACGGCGCAGCGCTCGAGCGCTTCGTGGAGGCGGTCTCTAGAATCCCGAGCATCGATACCGACAACGCCCGGGTCGCCATCCAGGACCGTCTCGAAAGAGATGCGCGGGACTTCATGGAGAGCTGCTCCGAGGAGATCATGCGCGCCGAGTTACCGATCTCCGTCGAGTCGGTGGTTACCCACGGACACCACCTGACCGAATACAGCCGACTCGTGGAGCAGCACGAGGCGGACCTGCTCGTCATGCATACCAAGGACGAGGATCAACTCGCCATGCACGGGCTCGCTTACCCGCTCGCGATCGAAGTGCGCACCGTCCCGTTGCTGCTACTGTGACGGCGTCGCCCATGCTGGCGGTGTTCATACCGCAGGGTGTCGAGCACGTCGCGGCCGAGGTTCCGATGAGCATCACGCTGCTCTTCGCCGGCCTCCTCGTCGCGCTGATCGTGAGCCTGGCGCTTGAGGAGAAGCTGCACGCAAAGAAGTCGCTCATCGTAGGACTCTTTGCGATCGTGGCGCTGCTTCTCGGCGCGGTCCTGTTGCCGCTTCCGTACAGCCCGTACCTCATCGGTGGGCACGAAATGATCATGCCGGTCTACATCCCGGCGATCGACTGGGGTGTGATTACGATCATCTTCGGCGCCAGCCTGTTCGTGGACGTCACCTCGCGCTCTGGGCTCTTCACCTGGATCGCGATCCGACTGACCAAGGCATCGGGCGGGGACCCCGTGCGACTGCTCTGGCTGTACGGCGTCATGACCGTTGTGTTCAGCGCCGTGTTGAACAACGTGACCGCGATGATCATCGTGGGATCGCTCACGGCAGTATCGCTCGGTAAGCTGGAACGAAACGACAAACTGCTCGGGTTCCTGCTCGTCGAGGGCCTGCTCACCAACATTGGGGGCCTGCTCACGCTGATCAGCTCGGTTCCCAACATCATCGTGGGCACCGCAGCCAACATCAGCTTCATGGCGTTCTTCTATCGCGCCAGCCTGTTCGTGCTCATCGCCACGATTGCGACTATACTGCTGGGCATGAAGCTCTTCGACATCGTGGGGCTGACGGACGAGGACGCCCGCGCCGAGGCGCGCAGCCTGGTAGCGAGCTTCGACGAGAACGATGGAATCGAGACCCAGGGCTTCTTCTGGTTTGCGGCAGCCATGCTTGTGCTCTTCATCGTCGCGATCGCGACGACCTCGGTCATGCCCTACGTCTCGGACCTGGGAATGGGCTTCGTGGCGATGGCGTTCGCGGCGGTGATGCTCATCAAGTACAAGGGTGAGGTCAACCAGTTCTACCGTGGGGTCGACTGGGATCTGCTCGGATTCTTCGCTGCGCTCTTCGTGGTGATCAACGTCATGGAGCACGCGCAGGTGCTCGCGTTGATCGGGCAGGGCGTAGAGAGGATCGTCGACCTGGGCCCGACGCTCGGTACCGGCGCGGTGATGGTGGCGACCGCTGCTTTCAGTTCGGTGACGGACAACATCCCGCTCGCCGCCATGCTGGCGAAGATCATAGCGGGCATGCCGCTCGCCGACGGGATGATGCGCCCGCCCACCGATCCGCTGTGGTGGGCGGTCATCTTTGGCGCCAATTTGGGAGGCAACATCACCCCGATCGGGTCGGCCTCGACGCTGGTTGCCGTCACGATCATCCACAAGCACGGGTTACGTCTCTCGTTCGGCGGTTTCGTTCGCAAGGCGCTACCATTTGCACTCATGCAGATCGCGATCGCGGGCGTGTACCTGTTGTGGGCGCTTTAGACGGAGGATCGTCCTACCAGAAAAGGAGAACGGTCACGTGCGGCTCGACGAAGGACTTCGTAAGTTGGTGCCACGGCGGGCGTACCAGCTCTTGAAGCTTCATTGATCGGTCAAGCAACTAATCCTTCCCTTTTTGGAGTAAGCGATGACCCACCTTCGTCCGACTTTTCTGACGCTGCTGTTCTGTGCCTTCTTGGCGGCTTGCGGTGGCAGCGAGAGCCCCACTGCGCCGGATGCTGGTGGTGGCGATACTGGTGGTAACACAGGAGGAACCACGCGTACCATCAAGGCCAACCCTGCCTTCGGCGCCGACATCGTCGAGATCTTCACCCGCCGCGGCTGCGCCAGTGGCAGCTGCCACGGCGGCGGCGCGGGTGGACTTACCCTTTCGAGCAACGCCGCTACGAGCCACGGCAACTTGGTCGGAGTGGCGTCTCCGACAACCGGGGAGATTCGCGTCATCGCCAACGACGCGACCAACAGCTACCTGGTGAAGAAGCTGGAGGGTACCGCAAGCGCTGGATCGCGCATGCCCATCGGAGGCTCGGCGTTGGACAACACCGACCTCACCAACATCAAGAATTGGATCAACACTGGAGCGCCTAATAACTAGATCCTACCGGGAAACGATCTTGGCGGCCGGGGCGAGCACGTGCTCGGCCGTCGCGATTGGAGGCCTTCTGGCGGCCACGCTGCTCCTGGCCGCGGCGTCCACTGTGGACGCGCAAGTCATCTTCCACTCGCCACAGTCGGCGAATCTTCCGACAGCGGAGACGTTGCCGAAGGGTCAGTGGCTCTTCGAAATATCTCATCGCTTCTTTCCACCCGTGTCGGATGGGGCGGACGCGCTGTGGGGATTCGACGGACCCGTGACCAACCGGTTGGGCCTCGCATATGCCGCGTCCGATCGTGTGATGCTCGGCGTCCTACGCTCGAACCTGGACGACAACCTCGAGCTGAACGCGAAGGCGAGGGTGTTCGAGGGCGGCTCCGATGCGGTTCCGGTGATGATCGGCCTGATGGGTGGTGTGGCCTGGAACACCCAAGCGCCTACCGGCCCCGGTAGGCCGGGGGTCGAAGAGAACGAATCTCAGCAGTACGCCCAATTGATGTTCAACGCGCTGTTGGGGAAGCGTTTGGCCGTGGGACTCGTGCCGACTGTCTTCCGCAATCCCAGCATCGACGATGCCGTCTCAGAAACCGTATTCGTGCTCGGCTTGCACGGGCAGCTCTACGTCTCGGACAAGATGAGTTTTCTGGCGGAGCGGATCGTCAGCGAGGACCGCAGCGGCCCGCAGCGGCCCGATCCAAACGCGCAGGCCCACGATAGCGGATCGTTCGGTCTCGAGATCGAGACGCGCGGCCACTTTTTCAAAGTGGTGCTATCCAATCAGCAGCGCATGAACCCGACCCAGTTCTTGGGTGGCACGGCTGATGAATTCACTCCCGGCGCGTGGCGGGTCGGATTCAACATCCAGCGGAAGTTAGTGTTCTAGCTCACGATGATGCGTCGGCGCTGGGCCGTCGCTAGATCATCTATCCCGTCTTTGCGCGTCGGTTTCCGCGTGTGCGTGGTCCTGCGGGCTCTCCCGCCCCTTTTTCACGCGGTTTTCACGTAACTCGATCAGGATAGGCCCCCGAAGTTCGCTAGGACGGGTCGGTAGTCTAACGGTGTTCATCAGTGGGGGAGGCAGATCATGCAGGAGCCCATCACGAGCAGCTTGGTGTTGGCATTTCTGGTTGGGTGCCGTACGGGTGACGTCGTCACGGATTTGGGAACACCCGTGACTGCGCAGATTTTGCACCGACCTCCGCGCTTCTTTCTTGCGACTTGACGGTGACGGTCTCCTATTCGGCCGCGCCAGCCAGCGGGCCGATAAATGCGTGGATGTGGCTGGATGATACTGACTCGCTCCCCGGACGGGACTAGACGCTCGATCGCACGTTCGAAGGGGAAGGGAGTGCGTGTCACGAAGCTCCGTGTCTTCAACGCTTCACTCAACACCAGCGAGAGGAGCCACACCGTGTCAGTAGCCCCCCCTTCGGCTGTGTCGAGGCCGTTGTGACTGGGCCCAACACTCTGAGTGTGGTGGCCGGGATGGGAGGTCACCGTGACGTGCCCCCAAGTATGGTACCACTCCCTATGTTAGACGTTGAGCCATCGGCGGTCCCTGGAGCTGGGGCATTCTAAGGAACCAAGACGATGGTTTGACCGCCTCCGGGGCGGGGGGTAGACCGGCCCCAGGCGCTGTGTGGTCGGACGGGTCGTGAGTTGTCCCGGATCCTGATTCCACTGATGAGAGCCTTCTAGCTACATGCCCGTCCCGAAGTACTCCACCAGCACCACATAGAGCGCCCCCGCGATCACAACGATCGCGGCCATTTTGAGCAGTTTCTTCAAGAGCGCGTAGAGCATCACCGCCACCAAGAGCAGCAGCGGGATGAGGAAGAGCGGGTTCGCCAGAAGGAACTCGACGATGCCTGCCATTGTGGCCTCTCGAATAGGGTTC
>Ga0310345_10001073_pt1 | contig 32632 bp, 31 predicted proteins | sample HC15DNA20500_MG_FD_204667 | JGI IMG/M metagenome (GOLD analysis project Ga0310345, IMG submission 204667) | Marine microbial communities from station ALOHA, North Pacific Subtropical Gyre - HC15-DNA-20-500_MG | ecosystem: Environmental > Aquatic > Marine > Oceanic | place: Pacific Ocean: North... | reverse complement strand
ACGACTTCTCGAAGTCGCTGACCGAATGGGAACGGCAGAACACGCTCGATTGCTAGCGGGCGACCGCCGCAACGGTTGAGAAGATCGCTCGGCCGCTTTTCCCGACCCGCCTCACGCGCACAGGAGGCGGGAAGGGGAGAGCGGCCGATTTTTTTTGCCTAGTCCCTGTAGCCTCTTCCCCAATGTCGGTTAGTTAGCTGGTCGGAACGCAAGCGGCGAAATCTTCGATACCCAATAGTCGTTTTTGGGTCGCCCGATCGATTTCAGCTTCCCTAAAATAGTATTCTGAAAGTCTCTGATTTTTAGGGACCCCCCATCCGAGGCAGGTGAGTTTGGCTAGCTCAATCTGAGCATGGGTATTCCCAACCTCAGCCAAAGCCTGAAAGATCGCTGCTGCCTGGGCATAGTTCACATGCGCTAATTTCGGCTGCTTGGCCTCAAATGCTGCGAATCCCCTGGATTTATAAGCATTGCCCACTTCGAGTTGCTTCGCCGTGCTCAAATTGACTGTACCGACGTACAGGAGCCCCAGCAGGCCCAGAGTGGCTGTTCCGATGGTGGTAACCAGCCAATTCTTGCCAATGGAAACGGAAAGCTCAAGGAGCGTCGTCTGAAACCAATTCCACATTTGGCACCTCCGACATTTCCAGCTTTAGCCGGTCAAGCTGCTCATCTGACGGTTGTTCTTTGGAATCTGGTGGAGCTAGAGGCGTATATTTGGGTTCAGGGCTCTCGAGCCTGCAGCCAGCCAATGCCAGGCCGCAGCCTACGATCAAAATCAAGATGAACGCCCCGCGCATCCGAATCCCCCGGCAACGGAAGTTCCCCACTAGCGGGTATTAAAAAGCGATTCGCGCCGCCACGGCCGTTCAAATCGACGAAATTGCACCAAGTTTTTGAGTTTTGTCCCCAGTTATCGTGGGACAGCGAGAATTTGCAGGGTCGTACAGGCGCGATCCCGCGCTTCACCTCGCCATCGGGATTAGGTGCATGGTCAGCGTATCGCCTAGTCCCGATAGCTCTTGCTGGAGGTGCCCGAGCGCGAGGGCAGGTGCTCGATGGCGATGCGCATGAGCTCCGAGAGAGACTTCACGCCGAGCTTGGCCTTCAGCTGCCCGCAGGTGTTCGCCACGGTCTTGTAGCTGACATGCAGTTCCTCGGCGATTTCGGAGTAGGGCTTACCTTCCGCGATCAGCGACAGGATCTGAAGCTCCCGCACGCTGATGGCGCGTAACGGGTTCGACGCGCTGCCCTTCGCCTCCAGGAACGCGACCTCCGAGGCGATGTCGTGCCCAAGATAGGGGAGCCCTTCTTTCACCCGGTCGAACGCCTTCAGGATCTCCTCCGACGGCGTGTCCTTTAGGATGTATCCGTTCGCCCCGATCTTGAGCGCGCGGCTCACGATGAACGGGTCGTTATGCATGCTGAAGACCAGGATCGGCGTGCGCCGGTCGTGCAGCCGCAAGCGCCGGATGAAGGACAGGCCGCCCAGCGCGCCGGTCCGCATGGCGAGATCGACGATGATCACATCCGGCTTCTTGGCCCGGTAGAGGCGGAAGCCCTCGGCCAGGGTCTGGCTCCCGAGGATGCCTTTGACGCCTGCGAACTTGAGAAGCTTCTTCGTGCCTTCCAGGACGATCGGGTGATCGTCGATGATGAGAACTTGGGTCATTGGTGCATTTCGTTTTCTGGTTGATTTTGTTGAGCCAAACCGTGTGAAGCCTCGAGCGGCACCATCACCTTCAGGGTGGTGCCTTGGGACGGGGCGGTCTGCACCGCGCAATTCCCGCCCAGCGCATGGATGCGTTCGCGCATAACCGTCATGCCGAAGCCGATCGGCGTGTCGGCGGAGATCCCGCGCCCATCGTCGGAAACCGTCAGCTGGACCGTCGCGGGCAGGCGCGCTCCAGTCCTGTCGGTGCCCGCCGGCTTCTCCGTCAGGATCACCTGGACCAGCTCCGCCCGGCCGTGGCGGATCGCGTTCGTCACGCCCTCCTGGACGCAGCGGTAAAGCGCCAGATCGATCTTTTCGCCGTAGCTCTTCGCAGCGACGTTGATCGCGTGGTCGATCTCCACGTCGGGAAAGCGCTGGGCGAGCTCGTTGGTGAGGTCGGTAAGGGCATCGGCGATCGGGATCCGTCCCAGCGCGATGGGACGCAGCTTCTTCAGGAGCACCCGGTTCATGGCTTTCAGATGCTCGGTGATCTTCAGGATCTCCGAGACATGGCTCTTGATCTCGTTGGTGCGCTTGTCCTTCCGCTTGCCGGCCAGCTGCTCGATGGAGAAGGCATTCGCCGTGATGCCGAACAGGCAGGGGCTCGCTTCGTCGTGCAGCTCGCTCGCCACCTCGCGCCGCTCGTCTTCCTGCACCGTGATCAGCTGCTCGTAGAGCCGCGCGTTCTCCGCCCGCGCCCGCCCCAGCGCTTCCGCCAGGAAGTTGAAGCGGTCGGCCAGCGCCGCCAACTCGCGAATGCGCGGCCGGGGCAGCCGCGTGGCGTATTGCCCGTCCTCGAGCTGCGACATGCCGCGGGCGATGGCGGCCAGCGGACCGAGCATCCGCCCGAGCAGAAGGTAGAAAATGAAGAGCATCGCCGCATCGAGCAGCAGCCACAGCAGGAAGAGGCTAGACACGTCGCCCCAGACTTCCGCGATCTCGTCCTCCGGCGCACCCTGGATGACCACCGTGCCGAGATCCCAGACCTGACCGGCCTGTTCGGGGGATGGCTCCGTCACCATCAGATGCCCGCTCACGGGATCCGTCTGGATCACGTTTAGCGCACTCGTCTCGATCTCCGGCCGCACCAGGGCGGTGAACCAGTCTGGCGGCGCGCCGTCGTCATCGTCGCCGCGTTCGATCCGGATGGGACGATTCGCTGCCATGGGGGTCAGCCCGCCCGCCGCGTTGGCCATATAGATTCGCACATGGCGGAGCTGCGCGAGCTGCAGCTGCTCGGAGAGCTGCGTAACCTTCTGGGAAAGCAGCCCCGGTCGGCCGTCCGGTTCCACGCTGCGGATGGTCGCCTCGACGAACTGCTTAGCGAGCTCCATGGAGGCGGAGACCTCGACCTCCGTGGCGTGGCGCGCATTGACGATCGTGACCACGCCCGCGACGCCGAGGGCGCACAGATTGATGACGCCGATTGCGATCAGCAGCTGGGTACGAATCGTCCGCTCGTACCAGAGCCTTTGCCAGCTCGTCTGGAGCACTTGCATCACCTTGTCGTGTAGCTGTCCGGACGGCCCGCCACGAGGGCGAGGCCTCGACCGGGCGGTCAGTTCGATGCGCTTCCGTCACCCTTCACGTCGAGCAGCTCGACATCGAAGATCAGGGTGGCGTTCGGCGGAATGGCATCCCCGGCGCCGCTCGCGCCGTAGGCCAGCTCCGGCGGAATGATCAGCGTGCGCTTGCCGCCTTCCTTCATGCTGGCGATTCCCTCGTCCCAGCCGTCGATCACCTGGCCTTGGCCCAGGGTGAAGGCAAAGGGCTCGCCCCGGTCGACGGAGCTGTCGAACTTCTTCGACTTGGTGCCCCGCTCGTAGAGCCAGCCCGTGTAATGCACGACGACCGTCTGGCCGGGCTGGGGCTGCGGGCCGGTGCCGATCTTCACGTCACCGACGCCGAGTCCTGAGTCGGTGTAGTAGGTCTGGAGAGAGGAGCCCTGAGCCCCGGCGGCGGCACCCATCACGAGGGCGGCGGCGCACGCAATGACGGCGAGGCGGGGAAGGCGAAGATTCGGTCTCATTCTTGGACCTCCTTGTTGTCTTCGATGTGCTGATGCGCTTCCTCCCGGCTCAGCCCCTGCTTGCGCAGCTGGTAATAAGCCTGGGCGATCTGGCCGAAGCCTTGGCCGGAGGTGTTGGATTCCCCGACCTCGGTGATCGTCACGATCAGGTCGGCGGCGTCCTCGTGCTCCCAGCCTTCCTCGTCGATCATCTCCTCCAGTTGGACCGCACGATTCGCCGTCATGCGATACGGCGTGCCGAACACGCCCTTGGCGTTCTGCAGCATCTTGTGGAGTTCGGCCACCCGGGGATCGTCCAGCGGCACGTCATGACCCGCCTCCCGGCTGGCCAGCCACTGGGCAGGCGAGATCTTGTCGTGCACCGTCAGCCAATCCTTGTTGGCCAGTTCCTGGCTCTGGGTGCTGTCGGTGGGGATCTCACGGGCGGTCTCGGGCGCCGAGACGTCGTCCCCGCAGCCGCCGGTGAGAGCGGTCAGTCCAAGCACCGCGGCGAGGCAACAGGCTCTTGCCAAGCTGGGGCCGGAAAGGCCGTTGCGGCGGTTGTGTGCGGATGCCGTTGCGGCAATCGGTAGCGGAGAAATCACAGCCACGAGTCTCGTCTTTCAATATAATGGCGGCGATCTCGCTGAACTCAGCAAAGCGCGATAAGCGGCTGTGATCATTGCGAGAAGAGTCCGGCGGAGTGTGCCACTTCATGGCTTGCCGATGGGTCTCAATCCCATTGCCAGACTTTCCCGCGACCGCGCTCTTTCCTCCTCCTCCCCGCTAGGAATTATCTTGCCGCCGGCGATCATTTATTCCGCCGTGGTTTGAGAACTCCTCCTGCGCCGAGTCTAGGAACCCTCCCAAAGACGGAAGCGCGACCCTCCCCCTACGATGCCGACATCGCCCAAAAGGCTTTTCGTCTTCCGAACTCGGACGGCGGTGCCTTTGCGAAAGGTCTGGGGCCACCCGGACTGCGATAGGCGCAGGTATCAGCTCCGATAGAGAGCGAGGTCCCGCGCCGAATGAGAGGCGGAGAGAGGCTGGTTGGGTCGCTTAAGAAGAGCGGCGCGAACGGCCCTCAACTCCGCACCCGTTGGGAGCGAAAACGCGAGGGTTCAGCATATGAACGGACTTAAACGTTTCGGCACGATTGCGTCAGCGTCATGCGTCGCGATTGCTGTCGGCTTCCTCGGCTCATCCGCAGCCGTTGCAAACGACAAGCTCATCGAGCTGTCGAAGAGCAACGAGAACTACGTGATGCCGGGGAAGGACTACACCTCTGACAACTACAGCACGATGGACCAGATCAACACGGGCAACGTGAAGGACCTCAAGGTCTCTTGGACGTTCTCGACCGGTCTGCTGAATGGTCACGAGGGCACGCCGCTCGTCATTGACGGCGTGATGTACATCAACTCTTCCTTCCCGAATAACGTCTATGCCCTGGACCTCGACAATCCGGGCAAGATCAAGTGGCAGTACAAGCCCAAGCAGGATCCGGCCGCTCGTTCCGTGGCCTGCTGCGACCTCGTCAACCGTGGTCTGGCGTACTACCCGGGCGGCGGTGACACGCCTGCTCTGATCATCAGCAACCAGCTCGACGGCCATGTCGTTGCGCTGAAGGCTGAAGACGGCAGCCTCTACTGGAAGGTGGAGAACTCCGACATCAAGGTCGGCTCGACCCTGACCGTTGCGCCTTACGTCGTTAAGGACATGGTCATCGTCGGTTCCTCGGGCGCCGAGCTCGGCGTGCGCGGTTACGCCACTGCTTACAGCGTCCATGACGGCGGCCAGAAGTGGCGCATGTATGCCACCGGTCCCGACGAGGACATCGGCATCGGCGACGACTTCAACGAAGCCAACCCGCAATACGGTCAGAAGGGCCTCGGCCTGGCGACCTGGGAAGGCGACGCCTGGAAGATCGGCGGCGGCACCAACTGGGGTTGGTACGCTTACGATCCGGACCTGAACCTCATTTACTACGGCTCGGGCAACCCCTCGCCGTGGAACGAGACCATGCGTCCGGGCGACAACAAGTGGACCATGACCATCATGGCCCGCGACGTCGACGATGGTTCGCTGAAGTTCGGCTACCAGAAGACCCCGCACGACGAGTGGGACTACGCTGGCGTGAACGTGATCATGCTCAGCGACCAGAAGATCGATGGCAAGGACATGAAGCTCCTGACCCATCCGGATCGTAATGGCATCATCTACACCCTGGACCGCACCAACGGTGACCTGGTTCGGGCTGACTTCCTGGATGACACCGTGAACGTCTGGACCCATGTCGACATGGAGACGGGCATCCCGGTTCGCGATCCTGAGTATGGCACCCGTATGGACCACAAGGGCACCGACATCTGCCCGTCGGCCATGGGCTACCATGACCAGGCTCACGACTCCTACGACCCGGAGAAGGAGCTCTTCTACCTCGCCATCAACCACATCTGCATGGACTGGGAGCCCTTCATGCTTCCGTATCGTGCCGGCCAGTTCTTCGTCGGTGCCACGCTGTCCATGTACCCTGGTCCGAAGGGCGACCGTCAGAACTACCTGGGTCTTGGCCAGGTGAAGGCGTACGACGCCGACAAGGGCGGTTATGCTTGGCAGGTCATGGAGCGCTTCGCCGCTTGGGGCGGCACGATGGCCACTGCTGGCGATCTCGTCTTCTACGGCACGCTCGACGGCTACTTCAAAGCCCGCAACAGCGACACGGGTGAGCTTCTGTGGAAGTTCAAGATGCCGTCTGGCGCCATCGGCTACCCGATGACCTACGAGCACAACGGCACGCAGTATGTCGGCATCTACTACGGTGTCGGTGGCTGGCCGGGTGTTGGCCTGGTCTTCGACCTCGATGACCCGACTGCTGGCCTGGGTGCTGTGGGCGCGTTCCGCGAGCTGCAGAACTGGACCCAACAGGGTGGCGGTCTGCTGGTCTTCTCCCTCAACGGGAAGGGCCCGTACGACGATCCGACCCTGGATGAGTACTCCACCGAAGTCATTCGGAACTAGCTAGGCGAAGTCCGCCCCGTCGGCATCGCCGGCGGGGCGGATCCCCTTCCCCCAGAAGGGAACCCCTAGAGGGACGATCCCCCAAACGAGAAGCACAGAGAGAAGCACCATGGAATTCACCAAGCACATGACGAGGTTGGCGCCCGCCTTCGTGGCTGCCGCCTTGATCGCCGGATACGCAACCGCCGGTAACGCGGCGGAAGACAAGGCCAAGGCCGATGCCGATCAGGCGGCCAGCAGCGATGTCCTCCGCGTCTGCGCCTCCAGCGAGGAAGCTCCTTATTCGAGCGCGAATGAGGATGGCTTCGAGAACAAGATCGCCAAGATCGTCGCCGATCAGATGGGCCGCGATGTCGAGTTCGTTTGGATGGACCGTCCGGCCATCTATCTCGTGCGCGACATGCTCAACGAGAAGAAATGCGATGTGGTGATTGGTCTCGACGACGGTGACCCGCGCGTCCTGACCACCGACCCGTATTACCGCACGTCATACGTGTTCGTGCAGCCGGCGGACTCCGAGCTGGAGATCGACTCGTTCGACAGCGAGGATCTCTACGAGGCGCACCCGATCGGCTTCGACCCCGGTGGTCCCGTGGAGACCATGCTGAAGAAGGTCGGTCTCTATAATCGCAACTTCAACTATCACCGGTCCCTGACCAACTTCAAAAGCCGCCGCAACGCCTATGTCCGCATCAATCCGACGACGTTCATCACGGATCTGAAGACCGGCAAGGCCGACGTCGCCATCGTCTTCGCTCCGGAAGTCGCACGCTACGTGAAGAAGGACGACGCGGTGAAGATGACGGTCGTGCCCGACGAGAACTACCGCGTCGATGGCGAGCCGGTGCCGTTCCACTTCAGCCAGGCTATGGGCGTCCGCAAAGGCGACGAGGAGCTTCTGAAGGAGCTCAACGCCGCACTCGACGAGAAGCGTGACGAGATCGAGGCCGTGCTGAAGGAGGAGGGGATTCCGCTCCAGGAGCTCCCCAAGAAGCCGGAATCCAAGTCGTAAGGGCGTTTTGGGGGACGCCTTTTGGGAACAAGTCAGAAAAAACAACAGGTTGAGAATGAGATCCTTGAAAGTACTGGCCCTGTCGGCCGCCATCGTTTCCCTGCCGCTGGTTGCGGCTGCGGAGTTGACGTTCAACCACACGATCACGGGTGAAGTCCTGGATCTGAGTGGCGCAGAAGGAGCGGACACGCCGGCCGCACAGCATTTTCTGGAGACGGGCGAGAACCTCTACACCGAGGTCCCGAACTGTCTTGCGGAAGGTGAGCAGACCTTTCTCGCAGCATGCTCCGGCTGCCACGGACATGTGGGTGAAGGCAAGCTCGGCCCGGGCCTGAACGACGACTACTACACCTATCCGAAGAACGAGACCGACAAGGGTCTGTTCGAGACCATGTGGGGCGGCGCGCGCTCCATGATGGGCCCGCATTCGGATCTCGGTGTGGACGAGAGCCTGAAGGTGATCGCCTGGATCCGGCATCTCTACAAGGGACCGGTCGAGAACGCCGTCTGGCTGAGCGACGAGCAGAAGGAGAGCTTCGAGCCTTACGAGGGTGAGCACGCCGAGCCCATCAAGGCCGATGGAGAATGCAAGGTTCCCGAGGGCAAATCGTAACGGACGACATTTTCGACGTTGCGATTACCCCGGAGAAAAAGGCGGGCCAATCCGCCAAGCAGCGAAGAGTGACTACGGAGGAACTGACCCATGACTGCTAAGACCAAACTGACCGGCGTGGTGCTGGCTGCCGCCGCCGCGCTTGCCATGTCCACCGCTGGTGCCATGGCCTATGACGGCACCAACTGCAAGGCGCCCGGCAACTGCTGGGAGCCGAAGCCGGGCTACCCCGAGAAGGTGGAGGGCTCGAAGTACGATCCCAAGCACGACCCGAAGGAGCTCGCCAAGCAGAGCGACTCCATCAAGGAGATGGAGGCACGCAACGCCAAGCGCACCGCCCATTTCAAGGAGACCGGCGAGTGGGTCTACGACGTCTCTAAACTCGATTAGCTCTGTCCGCTTCTCCCAGAGCTAACCCTCGATTGCGAGGTTCCAGCCTCTGATTGGGGGAGGGGTGCAGCCTCGGCTGCACCCCCTTTTATCGTACGAGGCGTCGACGGGCGGCGAGGCCGTTCGCATGGGCCATCGTAGCTGCCGAGGCAAGCGAGCAAGGCGACTACGCAAAGGCACCTGCACCAAGGCAACCGCCCCAGCGAACGCCCATGGGATGAGGGGGAGAGATGTCGTCGCGACCGCCCAAAACAAATGTGCCCGCTAACACCGCGGCGAAAGACAAGGCGATCGACCTGAGCGCCTGGCGCGAGAAAGCGCAAGTCTTCGAGAGTGAGATTGCCGGCGCCATCGTCGGCCAGCAGCGGGTCATCCGCCTGCTCACCATTTCCATCTTCGCCCGCGGCCATGTCCTCTTGGAAGGCGATGTCGGCGTGGGCAAGACGACGCTTCTGCGCGCCGTGGCCAGAGGGCTCGGCGGCGCCTTCGAGCGGGTCGAGGGCACCATCGACCTCATGCCCGCTGATCTGATCTATTACACCTATCTCGGTGAGGATGGCCGGCCCCGCGTCGACCCGGGCCCCGTGCTCCGCTACGGCAGCGACCTCGCCGTCTTCTTCTTCAATGAGATCAACCGCGCCCGGCCCCAGGTGCATTCCCTGCTGCTGCGGCTCATGGCGGAGCGGAGCGTGACCGCGTTCAATCGCGAATACACGTTCCCCTATCTCCAGGTCTTCGCCGACCGGAACCGCATCGAGCGGGAAGAGACCTTCGAGCTGCCGGCCGCCGCCCGAGACCGCTTCTTCATGGAAATCAACATGGAGCTGCCGGACGACAAGGAGGTCCGCCGCGAGCTCGCCTTCCAGACCCGCTTCCATGATGTGGACAGCCTCATCGAGACGGTCTCTCCGGACATCTTGGATTTCGAGACGATGGATAGCGTCGCCCGCGCCATCCAGGACAGCGTCACGACCAGCGACGCCCTGGAAGCCTATGCCCTCGATCTCTGGCAGGCCCTGCGCAATCCCATATCGGCCGGCATCGAGCTGGAGGGTGTGGACATGTCCCGTCTGGTCCAAGGCGGCGCCAGCCCCCGCGGCATGAGCTACCTGCTGCGGGCAGCGCGCGTGTCGGCCTGGCTCAACGGTCGCGACATGGTCGTGCCGGAGGATCTCCGCGAGGTCTTCCCGGAATCCATGGGGCACCGCGTCTTCCTGGATCCGATCTACGAGCTTCGGCGCGACGACATCATCCGGCGGTTCTTCGCCGCGCTGTTCGACACGGTGCCGGCGCCATGAAAGACGCGCGATGACTGAGGCGCTGCCGCAAGAGCCAACCGAAGCGCGGCAATCCGTCGATCTGCCTTACCGGTTGGCCTGGCGAAGCTCGGCCGTCCGGATCGGTGCCCACCGCGGCACCATCGAGGGCTCCGGCGGCATGCTGCGCGACTACGTTTCGCTGCTCCGTCAGCCGGACCCGCGGCGGCTCGATCTGCGCCATTCCATGCGCGATCCCTTCGGCAATCTCTACGTGAAGCGGTTCGAGCAGAAGAGCGCCATCACTCTCTATGCGCTGGTCGACCTGTCCGGCTCCATGGGTTTCGTGGGCGACAGCCGCAAGATGCAGGCGGTCGCCGATATCTGCGGCGCGCTCGCCGCCTCGTCCCGGCGCATCGGCGACTCCTTCGGGTTGATCGGCTGCGACCGGGGCATCGTGCCGGAACTCTTCATGCCGGCCACGCGCTCCCGCGCCGGCGAGGCGGAAATGATCCGGCGGCTGCGCAGCTATCAGCCGTCAGGCAAGCGGATCGACGGTCTCTTCGAGGCCGCCAGCTACCTCTCGGGCAAGCGCAAGCTCGTCTTCCTGATCTCGGATTTCTATCTGCCCGCCCAGACCATCGAGCGGCTCTTCGAAGCTCTGGCCGGTCACGATGTGATCCCCGTCGTGCTTCGCGATCCGAAGGAAACCCAGGATTTCCCGCGCTGGGGTCTGGTCACTTTGCAGGATCTGGAATCTGGCAGCCGGCGGCTCCTGGCCATGCGTCCCAGCTTAAGGGAAAAGCTCATGGCCGAGGCGGCGGAGCAACGTCAGACCCTTGGCCGGATCGCCCGCCGTTTCGGCCGCGCCCCGTGCGAGCTGGAGACGCCCGTCGATTGGGAGCGTTTCACCGATTATCTGATGGGGGAGGCGGCATGAGGCGGTTCTCGATCCTCGCTCTGGCCCTCGGCCTCATCGCGTTCTTGCCCACCGTCCCGGTGCGGGCACAGGAGGAAGGCGTCTCGGGCGTCATCCATGCCATCCGCGCGAGCCAGCCGCGCGACTTCGGATATTTCCCCGGCGACGTCATCACCCGCGAGATCTATGTCGCGGTGGACGATGCCTATCACCTGCAGGATGCGTCCGTGCCCCGGAAGGGCGCGCTCAACTACTGGCTCGACCTGCGCAGCGTGAAGGTGAAGTCCGACGAGGCGGCCGGCGAGCGGCGCTACCTCATCACGCTGACCTACCAGACCTTCTATGTGCCCCTGGAAGTGAAGCGGCGGGATCTGCCAGGCTTTGCCCTGCAATTCGCCCCCGGCGATACGGAAGACGGTGCGGATATCGACACCGAGGCACCGGCTGACGCCGGCCCCGCCGGCGAAGAGGCTGCGAACGAAGTCTCTCCGCGCGACGAGGCGATGGCGACGGCGCATATTCCGTCCTGGACCTTCCTCATGTCGCCCTTGCGAGAGATCCAGACCCCGGAGCCACCCGAAGGGCCGGTAGGTTTCCTGAAGCCGGACCGGGCGCCGCAGCCGTTGGATCTCGGCAGGCTCACGCTTCTCTTCGCCGTCTCCGGCCTCGCCGCCGCGCTATTCCTCGTGCTCCTGGCGCACCACTACGCCTGGGGTCCGTTCCGGTCCAGGCCGGCGCGCCCCTTCACCGTCGCCTCGCGCACCGTGAAGGCGAAGGCACGCGGGCGTGGCGACGACCAGGCCTATACCGAAGCGCTGCTCGCCCTCCATCGGGCCTTCGACGAGACGGCAGGTCATCGCGTCTTCGCCGAAGATGCCGCCGGCTTCCTGGAGCAAAACGCCACTTTCAAGCCCCATGCGGATGAGATCAGCCGCTTCTACGAAGCCTCGCGTCTCGCCTTCTTCAAGGGCGATGTGGCTGCCGCGCGCGCCGTCATGTCTCTCCCGGACCTCGCCGCGCTGGCCGGCAAGCTCGGCGCCGCGGAGCGGAGGAGCTGAGCCATGGATCTCGCCTTCTCAAATCCGGCGCTCCTCTGGCTCTTGCCTCTCGCGCTCCTGCCCTTCCTGTTTGGAGCGCAGACGGCGGAGAGCTACCCCTCGCTTCAGGTGATCGACCGCGATCCGCTGTCGGTGGCTGTCAACATCATCCTGCGGCTGCTCGGCGCCATCGCCATTGCCGCGCTGATCCTGGGACTGGCGGGCCTCCACCGTCTCGGCCAGAGCATCGAGCGGGTGGGGGAGGGCGCACAGATCGTACTTCTCTTCGACCGGTCCTCCAGCATGGACAACACCTTCGCCGGCAGCATCCCGACGGGCGAGGACTTCTCCAAATCCACCGCCGCGAAGACGTTCCTCAAGCAGTTCGTCGAGGAGCGCGACCACGACCGCATCGGCATCGCCGCCTTCTCCACCTCGCCGATGTTCGTGCTGCCGCTCTCCGACCACAAATCGGCGACCCTGGCGGCCATCGACGCCATCGATCTGCCGGGCCTCTCCTACACCGATGTCGCCCGCGGCCTCGCCATGGCGCTCTCCATGCATGAGGAGGATATCGAGAGCAACGTCCAGAACATCGGCGGCAGCCGCGCCATCGTCCTGGTCTCCGACGGCGCCGCCGTGATCGATCGGAAGGTGCAGGAGCAGCTCCGCGCCGCCTTCTCGAAACGGCCCGTCAATCTCTACTGGATCTTCCTGCGCACCGAAGGCCATAGCGGACCGTTCGACGAGCCCGGCCCGGACGATCAGGACACGGCCTATGCCATGCCCGAGCGGCATCTCCACCTGTTCTTCGAGAGCCTCAACATTCCATACCAGGCATTCGAAGCGGAGAACCCGGCCGCCGTCGAGGAGGCGACCGCGGCCATCGACCGGCTCGAGCGCGGGCCCATCCGATATTCGGAGCGCATTCCCCAGAAGGATCTCTCCGGCCTCGCATACGGGGTGGCGGCGATCGCGCTACTCCTTCTGCTGATCGCCAAGCTCGCCGAGACGAGGCTCGCCGCGCCGCATGCTGGCCGCCACCTCTATGGAGGACAAAGCTGATGGCTCGAAACGCACGCAACCAGGATAGCCTGGATCCCTTCGGTGCGGCGCCGGCCGAGGAGGGCTGGATGCCCGCCGCCGGCGCGCTGCGTGGTCCGCTGCTATGGATCCTCTTCGCCGCCAGCCTATGCGCCCTCGTCTATACCGGCTGGCTCTGGCTCTCGGGCCGGGCTGCGAATGCCGATATCGAGGCGCTTACCGCGGGGCAGAATGTCGAGATCGATCTCACCGAGGCGCCGTCCCGCGTGCTGGCCGCGAAAGGCTATTACCTCCTCACCCGCGACCGCATGATCGATGCCCAGCCGATCCTCGATCAGGCGAGCTTCCGCGCCGATGACGGCGACCGCGCCGACCTCCTGTTCAACATGGCGAACACGCGGATGAGGGCGGCCTACGACTTCATCGATCGCGGCACCTTCGCCAAGGCGATCTCCCTGGTGAATCTCGCCAAGGACGAATACCGCCTGGCCCTCCGCCTTCAGCCGGAAGCCTGGGACGCCAAGTTCAATCTCGCCGTCGCCATGCGTCTGGTCCGGGACCTTCCACAAGCCCAGGCGCCGGCGGACGATGAAGGCAAGAAGCCCGAGACGCGGCTTTGGATGGAGCTGCCGGGTGTGCCGAAAGGGGCGCCATGAGCATGAACATGAGCTGGCTCGCCCGACGTCCCGCTTTCCGCGATCTCCGCTTCTGGCTGATCGCGTTGAGCCTCGTCGTGGTGCTGGCCAGCCTGCTCGTGCCCAAGGTCAAGCTGACCCGCGATGTCTATGACATCATGGCCTTCATAGACATCAGCATGAGCATGAACACGCGGGACATCGATCTCTACGGGCAGACGGTCAGCCGCCTCGACGCCATCAAGGCGATCCTCCCGCAATTCGTCGCCGGCCTCCCATGCCAGTCCCGCTTCGGCCTCGGCATCTTCTCCGAGCGGCGCGTCTTCGTCCTGTATCGCCCCATGGAGGAGTGCGAGAACTTCGCCTCCATCGATGCCTCCGTCGAAAGCCTCGACTGGCGCATGGCCTGGGAAGCCGACAGCTACGTCACGAAGGGTGTGCACGCCGCGATCGAGCTGACCGACCGGCTCGATGCGAACCTGATCTTCTTCACCGACGGCCACGAAGCGCCGCCGCTTCCCTTCACTGGCATGGACCCGTTCGAAGGAAAGCCCGGCGAGGTGAGGGGCCTGCTCGTCGGCGTCGGCGGACGCGAGCTCACGCCGATCCCGAAATTCGACGACGACGGCAACGAGGTCGGCGTCTACGGTCCGGAAGACGTGCTCCAGGAATCGCGCTTCGGTCTCGCCCCACCCACGGCGAAGGAGCGGCCGGGCTATCACCCGCGCAACAATCCCTTCGGCGACATGAAGGAGGGCAACGAGCATCTCGGCCAGCTCAAGGAAGAGCATCTGAAGGCGCTCGCCGCCCAGACCGGTCTCGACTACGCGCCGATGACGAGCGCCAGCGCGCTGCTTCAGGAAATGGAGCGGACCTCGCAGCCGCGCCAGGTCGTGGTCGCCACCGATATCAGGCCGTACCCGGCCGCCTTCGCCCTCCTTTTGCTGGTCCTCCTCTACGGGATCGTCCCCCTCAGGGAGAGGTTCACCCGCAAAGCACCGGCCTCCAACGGCCACTCCGTCAACGCCATCCCCAAAACTAGAATGAAAGAAGGATTCGCATGTTTGTAAGAAACCTCATCCTCGGCGCTGCTGCGCTTCTTCTCGCCTCTGCCGCACCCGCCATCGCTCACGGCCCCACGCCGAAGAAGGTCGAGCAAACCATCAAGATCGACGCGCCGCCCGCCGATGTCTGGGCCGCCGCCAAGGATTTCGGCGGCATGGCCGACTGGCATCCGATGGTGGAGAAGGTCGAGGTCAAGGACGGCACGCGCACCGTCACCCTGAAGGACGGCGGCACCCTGATCGACAGCCTCGACGACAGCTCCGACGAGGAGATGAGCTACTCCTATCGTCTGGATACGCCCGACATCGAGAACTTCCCCGTCAGCTTCTATTCCGCCACCTTTGACGTGAACGAGGCCGACGGCGGTAGCCAGGTCGAGTGGATCGGCCGCTTCTACCGCGCCGACACCGGCAACTTCCCCTCCGAGACCCAAAACGACGAAGCCGCTATTGCCGCCATGGACGAGTTCCTTAAAACGGGGCTCGAGGGGCTGAAGGCGAAAGTCGAAGGGGGCAAGTAGGAACCATGAAACCCACCGGCATCCGAATGGCGGCGTGGATCGCGGGCCTGCTGATCTGTCAGCTCGGCGCGTCCGCTGTGGCAGAGCCCGCGCAAGCGGCGCACCCGCTCCTCTACGTCACCAATCAGGATGCCGGCACGGTTTCCGTCATCGACACCGGCACCGACGCCATCGTCCGGACCCTGGACGTGGCGCCGGGACCGGCGGTGATCGCCGCAAGCCCGGACGGGAAGCGGCTCTTCATCAGCCATCCCGAAGCGGCCAAGATCACGGTCCTGGAGGGCGAGGCCTTCGGCTCCGCCCGCGTCTGCGACGTGAAGGGCGAACCCTTTGGCATCGCCGCGACCCCTGACGGCCGCCTCTACGTCACCGACTGGAGCCGCGACCTGCTCACGGTGCTCGATGCCGGCACCTGCCGGAAAGAGGCGGAGATCCCGACCGGCAAATCGCCGGCCCACCTGGTGGCACCTGCGAGGGCAGGGCGCATCTTCGTCGCCAATCGCGAGGGCGACAGCGTGAGCGTCATCGACGCCGAAAGGCTCGCGGTGATCGCCAATGTCGCCGTCGGGAAATCGCCCTTCGCGCTCGCCGCCTCTCCCGCGGGCGACCGGCTCTACGTCGCCAATGTGAAGAGCGGCGACCTCACGGTCCTCAGCACCTCCGGCCTGCAGCAGCTGGAGACCGTGAAGACCGGGAACATGCCCTACGGCGTCGCCGTGACCCCGGATGGCAGCAAGGCGGTGGTGGCCAACCAGCAATCCGGCTCCGTCGATTTCGTCGACACCCAGATCCTGGAGGTCGTGCAGAGGATCGGTGTCGGCCGCTATCCGGAGAGCGTGGCGATCCTGCCCGACGGCGCCAAGGCCTACATCATCAACTGGTTCTCCGGCGATATCTCGGTGCTCAATCCGGAGACGGGCGAGGAGCTTACGCGGATCGATGTGGGCGATGGCGCCCGCAGCCTCGCGGTGATCGATGCACCGGAAGAGCCGGCCTCCCAGACCAACTGAATCTCCGCCGAACGGAAAAGTCTTCCGCCCGCGCATCGGGAAAGATCGGCAAGCCGGAGCAGCCAACTTCTGGCCCGGTTTGGAAGGCGTCACCCCGCCTCTCTCCGCTACCCTCAGACCCAGGAACGGAAGGACCGGCACGCGCACGGCGTGCGCCTCCATCACGATATCGGGCCGCGTCCGGCTGCTCTCCAGCGCCCGGCAGCCCGAGCGAAGCGACCCGGACAAAAGAAAGTGATTCCAATGTTCAAGACGCGCTTCTTCGGCCGCGCTGCGGCAGCTTCCCTGATGCTCATAGTGACCGGTGCGATGATTGGCGCCGCGCCGTCAGATGCCGCCGACGGGAATGCGGCAGCCTCCGCCAAGGATGCCGCCAAGCCCGGCAAGAAGGCCGGCAGCGAATACGTCGTCACCTATCTGACCAAGGACTACGCCGAACCGATTCCACTCTCCCTTCTCGACAAGGAGATCGAGGATAAGGGCGTGGCCGGCGCCCGCGTCGCCATCGAGGAGAACAACCGCACCGGCGGATTCCTCGGCCAGCACTTCACCCTGAAGGAGGAGATGCTGCCGCGCGACGCCGACATCGCCAAGCAGGCCGCGCCGCTCCTGGCGTCCGGTCAGGATCTGATCGTCGCCGATCTCGAACCGCAAGATCTCCTGAAGCTCGCCGATCTGCCGGGCGCGAAGGATGCTCTCATCCTCAACATCCGCTCCAGCGACGATGACCTCCGCCAGGAATCCTGCCGGTCGAACGTCTTCCACATCCTGCCCAGCAACGCGATGCGGGCCGACGCACTGGCGCAATATCTCATCTGGAAGAACTGGGACCGCTGGTTCCTGCTGAAGGGCACGGCGCCCTCGGACATCGCCTACGCCAAGGCGGTGAAGCGGGCCGCGCGGCGCTTCGGCGGCGATGTCGTGGAGGAGCGCGCCTACAAGTTCGAGGCCGGCAACAAGCGCGCCGATTCCGGCCATCAGCAGATCCAGACCCAGATGCCGGCTGCCACCCAGGCCGCCGCCGACCACGATGTGGTCTGGGTCGCCGACACGGTCGAAGGCTTCGGCGAGTATCTGCCCTACCGCGTCTACGACCCGCGGCCCGTCGTGGGCACCCAGGGACTGACCGCCACGGCGTGGCATCGCGCTTACGAGGAATATGCCGGCACCCAGCTGCAGCAGCGCTTCGAGCGCGCCGCGAACCGGGACATGACCGAGCGGGATTATGCCGGATGGCTGTCCGTCCGCGCCATCGGGGAGGCGGCCCTGCGCTCGCAGAAGAAAGCGGCGCCGGACTTGCGGAGCTATCTCCTGTCGGACGCCTTCACCGTGGCCGGCTTCAAGGGGAAGGGGCTGTCGTTCCGCCCCTGGGACAACCAGCTGCGCCAGCCGCTCCTGATCTCGGCCGCCCGCGCGCTCGTCTCAACCTCGCCCCAGGAAGGCTTCCTGCACCCCCGCCACGTGACCGATACGCTCGGTTACGACGAGCCGGAATCGAAGTGCAAGATGAAGGAACTGGCCGGGCGCATGTAGCAGAGATCATGTAGCACCGGTCACCGGGTGCTGGTCTCGAATGTCGGCCAAAGAAAAAGGCCGTCTCCCGTCCGGATTGCGGCGCGGAAAACGGCCTCTTTGACAGAGATTGCGCGCGCCGACGGTGTCAGACCAACGGCCCGCCTAGCACGTGAAGCCTACTCGGCGTCGGTGCCGTCCTTCGAATTGATCCAGCCCTTGTCGCAGCCGGCCTTGAATTCGTCGGCGGAGATATCGCCGCTGCCATCCGTGTCGACCATCTCGTAATTGATGACGTAGTCCACGGCCTTATCCTTCGACAGCGTGTCGCCGTCGCGCTCGGTCATATCCCAGACAGCCTGGCACTTGTCGGGGTCGAGCACCTTGCCCGGACGGCCGGACGGATCGCTGTCGTCCGCAGCCAGAGCTGCGCCGCTGGCCAGCATGAGAGCCGACGCTGCAATGATCGCTACTTTCATAGGGGGTCTCCTCCTGATGGGTGTGATTTCCCTCAATCGGCAAAATCACCCGGCCGTAATTGCCGGTTGCACCCGGGAGATTGCACTCTCATACGTAAAAAATCGCCGAAAATCGAAATGGAAATGCCGCTTAGTTGAGCAATCCTCCATTTTCAGCGTTCGAGGAGGGACGGGCAGGGCAAAAAATACCGGCCGCTCCGCCCGCGACTGCGGGGCGAAGGACCGGTCGAAATGTCATTCGGTCAAACTTGATTTTGTTCGGTTATCTTACCGAAGACGCTGGGATGGCGTTACTCGCCACCTTCATAGTTCGGATCGCCCGGGTTCACCGGAGCTTTCGAATCCGTGTCGCCTTCGATGGGCTGAACGTCGCCCTTGGCCTGGATCCAGCCCTTGTTGCAGCCCTTCATGAACTCGTCCTGGCTGATCGACTTGTCGTTGTTGGTGTCGACCATCTCGTAATTCAGGACGAAGGGCTCGGCCTTATCCTTGGACAGCGTGTCGCCGTCGCGCTCCGTCATGCTCCAGACTTCCTTGCACTGGTCCTCGCTGAGGACGGCGCCGGGACGACCGGACGGATCTTCTGCCATCGCGGTACCTGCGCTCAGGACCAACGCTGCTGCTGCAATAGTGGTAAATCGCATAGCATTTCCTCCTTTGAGCTTCAGATTATTTCCACACAGGGCCAATGAACGAATGGGTACGAAGTTCCAGAGACAATTTCCGGAACAATCGGGCCTTCCGGCGCAGTGCGCGGCTCTTCGCACCCGGGGCAGGGGACGCAAACCTGCAGTCTAGAGCGCGTCCATCATCGGGAAGATTTGGCAATCAGTTTAGCAATCGTCCCATTGCTTTTTTCCGCCCATCCGTCATCCAGTGTAACTAAGCCACAGCTTGAGCGGGCATAGTCGTCCGAAGGCAAAAAGTGGAGCGTCGTCCGGCGTCTGGCAGAGCGAATTGTCCGGCGCATCGGGAGCAAAAGTCACCTGCCGAACGGGAAGCGCAGCCCGCGCTCGGGGCGCTTACCGGAACGTCCAATTGCAAGAGACAGGTAGAAGCGTGCTGCAGCGATTTTGGCAAAGAGTCTGGTACGACCGGCCCGTCCGGACGCAGCTCCTTGTGGCTGTCGGCGTGATCAACCTGATCGCGGCGATCATCGCTGGCGCCGTCTCCATCCTCAACACGCGCACCGCGACCCGGGTGGAAATCGATTCCTCCCTCGATGTGGCCCAGCGCCTTGTCGCCGCCACGGTCCGCGATCTCGCCGCGCAAGGACGGCTGGACGAGCTTCGCGAGCAGCTTCCCGTCCAGCTCAAGCATCTGCGCCACGTGCGCATCATGTTCATCGACGGGATGGGGCACTTCACCGAAGTCGCCCCCGAAGAGGATCAGCGCTCCCGCGCCGAGGGGGACGAGGTGCCCGAATGGTACGCCGCCCTGGTCCGGCCGCGGCTCGTCGACCGCGCCGTCCGCGTCGTGACCACCGACAGTATGAACCCGGTCGTCATCGTCGGCGAGCCCGCTGACGAGATCGCCGAGGCCTGGTCGGACTTCTCTGCCCTGGTGATGATTTGGATAGGCCTGGAGTTGATGATCCTGGTCATGCTTTACATCGTGCTTGGCCGCGTCCTGAAGCCCCTGGGCAGCCTCGCCCACGGGATGGCCAATCTGGAGAGCGGCGATTATGCCACGCGGCTGCCCTTGCCGAAGGTGCGCGAGCTCGCCGTCATCACTCATAGTTTCAACACCTTGGCCGGGGCTCTGGACGTCGCCCAGCAGGAGAACAGCCATCTCTACCGTCAGCTGATCTCCGTGCAGGAGAGCGAGCGGCGGGAGATCGCCAACGAGCTGCACGACGAGGCCGGCCCTTGCCTCTTCGGCATCACGGCCAACGCCTCCTCATTGAAGAGTCTCAGCGGACCGGATGAGAAATCGTCCAAGGAGATCGCCCGGCGCGCCGGCGAGATCCTGTCGATCGCCGAGCGGCTGAAGCAGCTCAATCGCGGCCTCATCAAGCGCCTGCGGCCCGGGCCCCTGGGCCAGGTGAAGCTCTCCGATCTCCTGGAGGAACTGATCTCCAATCACCAGCGGAGCCACCCGGAAACCGACATCAACGCCAATATCGGCGAGCTGGCGGGCAGCTACGGCGAGCAGACCGACCTCACCATCTATCGCTGCATCCAGGAAGGCATCACCAACGCCATCCGTCACGGCCGGGCCGAGCACATCTTCATCGATCTCGGCGAAGCGATGGGGAAAGAGGCGGCCAAGCCCAACGGCACGGGGAAGGGGTTCAGTTCGCCCGTGCTCCGCCTCAGCCTGCGCGACGACGGCGAGGGGATTGCCGCCACCACGCCGAAGGGCTTCGGCCTAACCACAATGAACGAACGGGTTCGAGCCTTGCATGGGACCTGCGAGATCCAGAGCAGCCGCAGCCGCGGCACGAAGCTCCTGATCGAGATCCCGCTGCGGGAAGAACCCGAACCGAAAGCTGAAACATCTGAGCTCGTTGGAGGACTGTCGTGACACGCGTGCTAATCATCGATGACCATCCCATCGTCTTGCAGGGCGTCCGGCAGCTGCTGGAGGATACGGGCGTGACGGAGATTACGCAGGCTCAGAGCCTGACCGACGGGTTCCGGCTCTACCGCAACCAGAAGCCGGACGTCCTGATCGTCGACCTGGCCATGCGCACTGGCGCCCTGGGCGGCCTGTCCTTCATCCGCCGTATGCGCCTGCATGACACCACCACGCCGATCCTGGTCTTCACCATGCATTCAGACCCGGTGATCGTGAGCCGTGCCCTGGAAGTCGGCGCCACGGGCTACGTGCTGAAGGATACGTCTTCGGAGGAGGTGCTGAAGGCCTTCCAGAGGGTGCGGGAAAACAAGCCCTATATCAGCCACGACCTCGCCTCCGAGGTGGCTTTCATGGAAGCCCGCGGCACCTCGAACCCGCTGAAGAAGATGACCGTCCGGGAACTCCAGACGCTTGCGCTGGTGGCCGAAGGCAAGCCCTACGGCGTCATCGCCGAGCAGCTCCACGTGAGCTACAAGACCGTCGCCAACACCTGCACCCAGCTCAAGGCGAAGCTCGGCGTAAGGACCCTGGCGGAGCTCATGAGAATTGCCATCCAGCATATGCCGTCCAATTCCGCCAAGCCGCCGAAAGCCTGGTCGTAAGGGGCCTGAGTCGGCCCCCGGCAGAGGCGCGGCCGATTGAAGGCCTCAATCGGCCGATTGCAAAGTTTGGCAATTCTGTCGGGAAGTTAACCGCACCGCGTCATGGCCTCAGGCAGCTTGTCTGCCCCTTTCTGGATACCTCGTAAAAGCTATTTGATTCAGGCGCTTGGGATGAAGAAGCCCAGGCCCGCCGCTCTTTGTTCGTGCCCGTAATATGCTGCGCTGCAATAGGAAATTGTCCCGAAGGGGGTGCGACCGAACGGCACTTTTCACTTGCAAACAGGATACTTTTGGCAATGATGAGGGTGCAGCTTGCCAATGAGCGTTGCGTCCAAATTCCACTTTTCAATTGGACAAATTCGCTCTGCGGCGGAAAGCTGCAGTCCTCGTGAGGTGTCACAAAGTGATGTCGTCATCAGCGGGCCCAATAACAAATTGGCGCGTTCGATCAGATAAGCGCTTTTGGGCAACCTCAGCCAATTCTCGGAACTCGGTCGGGCCTGGTTCCCCCGTAAGGGCATAAGCCAAAAAGGGCCCTCAGGGCCGGCCACAGCGAACTCAGCAAAATCTCTGAACTGAGTAGCTTAGGGAGAGGAGACAGAGATGAAGTACGGAAAGTATGGTCTGGTACTGGGAGGCGTCGTCGCGATGATGATGGCTTTCTCAGGTCAGGCTATGGCAGTCGATACCGATGCCGAGCAGCTGGAAAGAATGAAGGACCCCGATCAGTGGCCTGCCCCTGGTCGTGACTTCGAACTGACCCGCCACAGTGAGCTGAAAGACATCAGCACCGACAACGTCAACAACCTCCAGATGATCTGGAATCAGTCGACCGGTGCTCTTCGCGGTCACGAAGGTCAGCCCCTCGTGATCAAGGATGTCGGCGGCAAGCCCATGATGTTCTTCATCAGCGGCTGCCCGTCGATGGCCAACTGTAATGTGGTGCAGGCTCTGGATCTGTCCGATCCGGATCACCCGAAGCAGGTTTGGCACTACGTCAAGACGACCGATCGTGACGAATCCGCTATCCCGCGGGCTTGCTGCGACACGGTGAACCGCGGCGGTTCCTATGCCGACGGTAAGTTCGTCTATGGCACCCTGGACGGCTGGGTCATCGCGCTCGACGCGCAGACCGGTAAGGAAGTCTGGGTCGTCAAGCATGCTTGGCCCGAGCGTGGTGAGACCATCACCCCGGCTCCGCTGATCGCCGACGGTAAGGTGATCATCGGCTTCGGTGGTGACGAGTTCGCCGCACGCGGCCGTGTCGTTGCTTACAATCTTGAGGATGGTAAGCAGGCTTGGCTTTGCCACTCGACGGGTACCGACGAGCAGGTCTGCCTGAACGACAAGACCAACGAAGCCAACCCGCACTACGGTCAGGCTGGTCATGATCTTGGCGTGAAGACCTTCCCGGGCGACGACTACAAGATCGGTGGTGGTGCTGCTTGGGGTTGGTTCTCCTATGATCCGGAGCTGAAGCTGGTCTACTACTCGACCGGTAACCCCGGCCTGTGGAGCCCGCAGTATCGTTGCCCCGACAAGACCCACGAAGAGTGCAACTCGGTTGACGAAGAACTGGGTGAGCAGCAGGGTCGCTGGGACAACAAGTGGTCGATGACGATCTTCGCCCGCAAAGTGGAAGACGGCACGGCTGTCTGGGCCTACCAGATGACCCCGTTCGACCAGTGGGACTATGACGGCATCAACGAGAACATTCTTACCGACATGGAGATCGACGGTAAGACTGTGAAGGCTCTGACCCACTTTGACCGTAACGGCTTTGTCTATGTCATGGATCGCACCAACGGCGACCTGCTTCGTACGCACAAGTATGTGACGACGAACTGGGCCGAGAAGATCGACATGGAAACTGGCCGTCCGATCAAGGTCCGCGAGCATTCGCCGCTTGAGGTTGGCCGCAACGTCCAGACCTGCCCGTCTGCTATGGGTGGTAAGGACCAGCAGCCTGGCGCTGTGGATCCCAAGGAGCCGCACGTCTTCTACATGCCCACCAACAACTGGTGCATGGAGCTCGAGCCGCAGGAGCGCACGCACACGAACCAGGGCACGGTCTACGTGTTCGCGAACGTGTACATGTATCCTGAGAAGCCTGGCGTCACCGGCAAGATCAAGAAGTTCGACGTTCTGTCGGGCGAGACTGTCTGGGAGATTCCGGACCAGTATCCGAACTGGGGTGGCACCATGGTTACCGACGGTGGCCTGATGTTCTACGGTTCGCTGGGCGGTGACTTCCGCGCTGTCGAGCGTGACTCCGGCAAGATCGTCTGGAGCCGCAAGCTGGGTTCCGGCATCATCGGCAACCCGATCACCTACAAGGTGGACGGCAAGCAGTATGTGTCGGTCTTCTCCGGCATCGGTGGCTGGATCGGCCTGCCCGTGACCGCTGGTCTGGACCTGAACGACAAGTTCGGTGCCATCGGCGCCACGGCCATGACCAAGGCTGCCAACCTGGACAAGATCCCCCAGGGTGGTTCGCTGAACACCTTCCGCGTCTTCGAGTAATCGAAGTAACGCATTAGGTTCGGCGCCCCGTGTCCTTGTGGCATCGGGCGCCACTTCTTATCTGCCATTGAATGATCGGTGAGCCCCGCGGCTGCGTATAAGCAGTGACGCGGGTTTTGCGCCCCAGGACCTTACGGACATCTCGGATTGTCTGAGCATCCCGAAGGACCGCCATCCGCAAGGCTCGCCCTACGGCAACCGAATGAGCAGCACCCCGATGTCCCTAAGAAAGTCCCCCCTCTCTTTTGCGATCGTCAGCGCTTTGTGCCTCGGCGCCTTTGTCCCCCAACAGGCTGCCGCCCAAGAGCCGCTGGCCCGCCAACTCGATAAGACCTACGAAGAGCTCAGCCCCGCCGAGCGGATCGCCACGCGAGCCGCGGCGAAGGCCGCATACGAAAAGAAGCGGCTGAAGGAAATTCACGTCTGCGCCGACCCCGGCAACATGCCCCTTTCGAACATCCAGAAAGAGGGCTTCCAGAACAAGATCGTCGAGATCCTGAGCGATGCGCTCGGCGCCAAGGTCACCTATCACTGGCGCCCCTTCATCGAGCGCGGCCTGACCCGTGAGACGTTCAGCCAGCATATGTGCGATCTCATGCTCGACATTCCAGCCGAGTACGACAGCCTGCTGACGACCGAGCCCGTCTACCGGTCCACCTATGTCCTGGTCTGGCCGACCGACGCGGACCTCGAGATCAGCGGCCTCGACGATCCCAAGCTGAAGGATCTCAAGATCGGCGTGTTCCAGACCTCGGGCCTGCGCCAGGCGCTCAACAAGCGCGGCATCTACAACAACGTGATCAAGCAGGTGCAGAGCCACGACGCGGATATCGTTCCGGAGCACCAGCCCTGGTACGTGATCCAGCGCGCCATCGACGGCGAGATCGACGTCGCCGGCGTGTGGGGCCCCTTCGCCGGCTGGGTGAAGACCATCAAGGGCGAAGACGTCCAGATCGAGCCCGTCAATCTCGATGACGAGACCGTGCCGCTGGAATTCTCCCTGGCGCTCGGCGTCCGCCAGACCGACGTGCTCCTGAAATACATGCTTGATTTCGCCCTCGACGATAAGAAGGACGAGATCGAGGAGGTGCTGCGCGAATACGGCGTGCCCCTCGTCCAGTGCAGCCGCTGCTTCGTCGCGGGCGATCTTCCCTCTCACGGCAGCTACACCGAGATTCCGCAATCGGACTTCGAGGCGCGGCCGGAACTCGCTTCCGACGATCAGCGGGTGAGCCGGGAAAAGCTCGAGCGTTGGCTCGCCGAGGGCGCCGATCCGACGAAGGAGTTGTTCAACGCAGTCACCGGCAACGACCCGGATCGCATCCGCTTCCTGGTGGAGAAGGGTGCCGACATCAACGCCCTGAACAACCAGGGCAGCGCGCCGCTCCACATCGCGGCAAGCTCCAAGAGCCCCGAGACCGTGAAGCTTCTGCTGGAGCTCGGCGCAAATGCGGACCAGCCTGACGACGTCGGCATGACGCCGCTTCTCTACGCGATCATCCGGGACGACGTGAGGTCGTCAAAGGCGCTGATCGATGGCGGCGCGGACCTCAATAAGCGCAGCGCGGAAGGCTATACGCCTCTGGCTCTCGCGCTCGAGGAACAGCGCTACGAGACGGCGAAGCTCCTGTTGGATGCCGGCGCCGAGTTCGACACGGCGGTCGGCGAGGAAGAGCTTACCCCTCTGATGATCATCTCGTCGAAGCAGCGCCCGGCGGAAGGCTCCATCTTCCTGCCCGGTAGCGTTCGCCCGATCGATCTGGCGCGCGACCTGATCAAGAAGGGCGCTGACGTGAACGCCAAGTCCCGCGGCGGCACGACGCCGCTGATGATCGCCGCGGCGCGCGATAACGCACCCGTCATCGGCCTGCTGCTGAACTCCGGCGCGGATATCGACGCGGAGAACAGCATGGGCCAGACGGCGCTTGAGATCGCCAAGCTGAACGACGCCCAGGCGGCGCAGCAGGCGATCTCGGTTCTCGGCCGGGCGCTCAATCAGAAGCGGGCGCAAACCGGCGATAAGACGGACGAGACGACCAAGCAGTAATTGCTTGATTGTCCTAAGTCCCACAAGGCAACAACAGAAAAGGCCGCGCGTCCCTCGCGCGGCCTTTATATTTGTTCGAGCGAAGTTACCGCCAAGCACAAGCGACCAGAGAGCGCATCAATACAAGTGGGCGCGTCGTAATCCTAAGCAGAAAGCCGCTGTCCTGCCGCTGCATCACAGATCATCGCGTGTAGAGGAGACCATCACCCGCACGGAGTGCGCGGCGGATTGGTCAGAACGTCGCAGGCAAACACCTCCAATGTGGGCTATGAGTGGTCGGTCAACTCAGGCTCATCTCAAAGCGAGCCTGCAGCGGAGGGTTGTATGCCCCATGATACTTCAAGCCTATCGGTCAATCGGCAGGGACTTATCTCTGCAGATGAAGCCACGGGCATTGCCGGGAATGCCGCCGGAGATCATGGAAAAATCCGTCGCCACCGGGCGCCGGCTGCGGCCGCATGCGGCGGAGGCGATGCAACCTTACGGTCCGTTCGAGGGCTTGGCGCCGGCGTCGACGCCGAACTGTCCTCCCCAACCTGTCGAAATGGTAACCGTTTCGAACGGTTTTCCGCCATTTCACAGGCGGTTAGCCTTTTGGGGTTAGGGCGCCATGTGGTATGGAACGTCTAGGTCGTCCTTTCCCTTATGAGACCGGGGAAAGGTACGGCGGTGCCGGGAAAAAATCCCTTCCGCCTAATAAGAACGAACTAGACCAGATGAGGAAACGTAACTGTGCGCAAATTGATTATCGGATTGGCTGCGCTCGCGATCTGCGCGTTGGGTGTGGCGAGCATGAATGTGGAATCGAGGGCTGCCGGCGCGGATTGGACCATGCCGCCGACCAAGGCAGTGGAGCGCTATAAGGAAAAAGGCTCCCTCCACAGCCCTTACGAAAAGGACTACGAGAAATACGCCGAGGAAGGCCACAAGCTCTACATGGGCTTGAGCTGCAACGGCTGCCATGGCGGTTCCGGTGGCGGCGGCATGTGCCCTCCGCTGACCAACTCCGTCTGGGTCTACGGTAGCGATGACGACACCCTGTTCCGTCTCGTGACCGAAGGCAGCCAGGCGCTCCAGGACAAGTACGGCATGAGCCGCGTGGGCTCGGAGAACGTCGTTGGCCCGATGCCCGGCATGGGTTCGGCCATCAAGACCTCCGACGATCTGTGGAAGATCATCGCCTGGATCCGGAGCATCAACCCGTCCTCCATTCCGGGTGGCGGCTCCAGCGTTCCGCCTCCTCCTGTCTTCGACTAAAGGTGGCTTCTTGATTGTGGACCTCGCATGACGCTGAGTTCATACAATCGCAAATACATCGGGACCGCCAAGCACGCCCTGTGCTTGGCGGTTCTCCTCGCGTTCGGCGGCGCGACGACCTTTGCCGTTGCTCAGGATTCCGAGACGGGCGCACCGGCGCCGGCTCATCAGCTCCCCGATCCCTCCGCCCTCCAGAAGGGCAAGGGCATCGAAGCCGAAGGCATGGATCCGAAAGAGCAGGCGGAGAAGGCGGCCAATGAAGCCGCGGCCAAGAAGGCCGAGAAAAACTACGACATCGTCTATCTCGGGAAGCAGTATGCCGAGCCGCCGCCCCTGACGATCGCCGAGCCCATCATCACCGATAAGGGCATCCAAGGCGCGCGCGTCGGCATCGACGACACCAACCGCACCGGTCGCTTCACCAGTCAGCATTTCAATCTCACCGAGGCCATCGTGCCGCCGGGTGGCGATGTGGTCGCCAAGGCCAAGGAGCTTCTGAAGGACGGCGACCGGCTGATCGTCGCCGATCTCGAAGCGGATGATCTCCTGAAAGTCGCCGATCTGCCCGAGGCCAAGGGCTCCGTCATTCTGAATATCCGCGACAGCGCCGACCGGCTCCGCCAGGAAGACTGCCGCTTCAACACGATGCACGTCATCCCGAGCTGGGCCATGCGGGCAGACGCCCTGGCGCAGTATCTCATCCTGAAGCAATGGCCGGACTGGTTCCTCATCAAGGGCAAGGCGCCGGAAGACGAGAAATTCGCCGAAGCCGCGAAGCGCTCCGCCAAGCGCTACGGCGGTGACATCGTCGAGGAGCGCGTCTACGAGTTCGATACCGGCTCGCGGCGGCTCGATTCCGGTCACCAGCAAGTCCAGAGCCAGATGCCCATCGCCACGCGGGGCGCGTCGGACCATGACGTGATCTGGGTCTCCGACACCCAGGACGGCTTCGGCGAATATCTGCTCTTCCGCAGCTACGACCCGAAGCCCGTGGTGGGGACGCAAGGCCTGCGCCCCGTCGCCTGGGACGACGCCTATACCGAATATGGCGGCATGGCCTTCCAGCGCGCCATGCGGGACAAGGCCGACCGCAACGCCATCGAGCGGGATTACAACGCATGGCTCGCCGTCCGGGCCATCGGCGAGGCGGCCGTCCGGTCCGGCAAGACCTCTGTGAAGGATCTGCGCGACGTCATGCTGAGCGACGACTACAAGGTCGCCGGCTTCAAGGGCGAGGCGATGAACTTCCGCTCCTGGAATCACCAGATGCGCCAGCCGATCCTGCTCGCGGGCGGCCGCACGGTCATCACCATCTCGCCCCAGGAAGGCTTCCTGCACCCGAACTACCTGACCGACACGCTTGGATACGACGAGCGCGAATCCCTATGTGAGTTCGAGCAGGACTAGGGCGCCGCCCGTAATTCGAGTATCAAAGCGATCACAACCAACCACGACAAAAGAACATCCGGAGACGCAACGTCCGGAAGAACATCCGTAAGGGAGTGGAGATGAAACGTCTGATCACCGCAGCCGCCGCTGCCGCCATGTCGATCGGCTTCGCGACGCCGAGTTTTGCGACCACCATTTTCGTCTCGAACGAGAAGGACAACACCGTCACCGTCGTCGATGCGGAGACCTTGAAGCCCATCGCGACCGTGCCGACCCACCGGCGCCCCCGCGGCATCATCAAGAATCCCAAGAACGACGAGCTCTACGTCGCGGCCGGCGACGGCGACACGATCGACGTGATCGACGTGAAGTCCCTGAAGATCATCCACACCCTCAATTCCGGGCCCGATCCGGAACTCATGGCCACCGATTCCTCCGGCAAGATCCTCTACATCGCCAATGAGGACGACTCCCTGGCCACCATCATGGACACCGAGACCGGCGAGGTGCTGGCCGAGGTTCCCGTCGGCGTGGAGCCTGAAGGCGTGGGCGTGAGCCCCGACGACAAATACACGGCGATCACGTCGGAGAGCACGTCGATGGCCCATATCATCGACAACGCCACCAACGAGCTGATCGCGAACGTGCTTGTCGACACCCGCCCGCGCGAGGCGAAGTTCACCGCCGACGGTAAGGAGCTCTGGGTGTCCTCCGAGGTCGGCGGCACCATTTCTGTCATCGACACCTCCGACTGGACCATCAAGGAAGTCATCCGCTTCGACGTGGAAGGCGTGCGGCCCGAGCTGCTCCAGCCCGTCGGCATGGACTTCGTCCAGGACGGCAAGAAGCTCTACACGGTGCTGGGCCCGGCGAACCGGCTCGCGGTCATCGACACCGAGACCTATGAGGTCGAGGACTACATCCTCGTCGGCCAGCGCCCCTGGCATGGCGAGCTCTCGCCCGATGGCAAGACCTACTATGTCGCCAACGGTCTCACCAACGACCTGACGGTCATCGACGTGGAAAGCCAGAAGGCGGTGAAGTCGGTGCCCGTGGGCCGGCTCCCCTGGGGCGTCGCGGTCTGGGAAGGCGAGCCGACGGAAGAAGCCCTGAAGGCGAACCCGCCGCAGACCAAATAGGCACTGCCAGGCTCCGGTCAGCGCGCCTCGGCGTGGGGTGCGCTGCCCATCGCCGCTGGATCGAAGGCGACCGATTTCACGATCCCGTACACCTTCCGACCCGGTGCGAGCTTCAGCGTATCCACCGAATAGCGGGTGAGACGCGCCACCAGCGTCTCCTCTCCGCAGGCGAGGGTGATCTCCACGATGGGCCCGTGCGCCTGGCCGATTTCCTTCACCACACCCGGCAGCACGTTCAGCGCGCTCAAGCCTTCCGGCTTACGCGTGGCGATCATCACGTCCCGCGCCCGGATCAGCACCCGGATGGGAGACCCCTCCTGCCGCGCCATGAGCGGCACGCGAAGCCGCCCGGCGCCTGTCGCGAGCGTGGTGAGGCCGGATTGGCTGTCATGGGATTCCACGCGTCCCTCCAGCACCGCCGCCGTGTCCTGCTCTTCCGAAAGTCGGGTATCGAGACGGCTCAGCATCTCCCGCGCCGGACCAACGCGGGTCACCTTTCCGCCCTCCACCAAGACCAGCGTGGAGGCGAGGCGGGCGACCTCGGCCACGGAATGGCTGACATAGACGATCGGTACGCCTGCCGCGTCCCGCAGCCGCTCAAGATACGGCATCACCTCCTGCTTACGAGCCTCGTCGAGAGAGGCCAGAGGTTCGTCCAGGAGGAGGAGGCGAGGATTGGCGAGCAGAGCCCGGCCAATAGCGACACGCTGCTTCTCGCCCCCTGAGAGCGCGCCTACGCCCCGTTTCAGGAGCGGGGAAAGCCCAAGCAGCTCGCAGACCTCGTCCAGGCTGGTCTCCGCCTGGCCTCTCGAGAAGAACCGGCCATAGAGCAGGTTCTGCCGCACGCTGAGATGGGGGAACAGCCGCGCGTCCTGAAACACGTAGCCGATCCGCCGCTTATGGGGCGGCAGGTGGATGCCGTTCGCCGTATCGGTGAGCACCTCGCCGTCCACCGCGACCCGGGCATGGGGCAGGCGGCGCAGGCCGGCAATGACGTTGATGATGGTCGTCTTGCCCGCGCCGGAATGTCCGAACAGCGCCGTCAGGCGCCCGTCGCTGGCGAAGGACGCATCCAGCGCCAGATCTCCGATCTGGCCTTTCGCTTCGACCTCGAGGCTCATGTCGCCTTCACCCGCCGGCTCACCGCCCGCGCGATGGCTTCCGAAAGCAGCAGAGCCGTGATCGAGATCGCCGCCGAGATCAGCGTCAGCCGGAGTGCTGCCGCCTCGCCCCCGGGCACCTGGGTCAGCGTGTAGATCAGGGTCGGTAGGGTCTGGGTCTCGCCCGGAATATTGGAGACGAAGGTGATGGTCGCGCCGAACTCGCCTATGGCGCGGGCGAAGCAGAGAATGGCGCCGGCAATGATGCCGGGGGCGATCAGCGGCAGGGTCACGGTGAGGAAGGCGAAGATCCGGTTGGCGCCCAGCGTCCCCGCCGCTTCCTCCAGCCCCCGGTCCATGGCCTCCGCCGAGAGCTGGATGGCCCGCACCATCAGGGGAAAACCCATCACCCCGGCTGCAAGCGCCGCGCCCGTCCAGCGGAAGGCGAAGACGAGCCCGAGGTTGTCGGCGAGCCAAGCCCCGATCGGCCCCTGGCGGCCGAACAGCAGCAGCAGCGCGTAACCGGTCACCACCGGCGGCAGCACCAGCGGCAGCAGCACCAGCGCGCCGAACAGGGAGCGTCCGAAGAATTGGCAGCGGGAGAGGATGAGGGCGGCAGCGACCGCGAGGGGCAGGGCCACCAGGGTCGCCCAGCTCGCCACCTTCAGGCTCAGCCCGATTGCGGTCAGCTCTTCTGGGGTGAGATTGAGCACGGCAGCACTCTACTGGATCGGCGCAGAAAAAACTGTGCTCGAAGCTCGGGCCTCATGGTTCGAGACGCTCGCTCCGCTCGCCCTCACTATCAGGAGAGAGAGGCGGGAAGGCCTCGATCCTCACCCTGAGGGGGCCGAAGGCCCGTCTCAAAGGGTGCAGGCCATAGGCCTAACCCGGGTCTTCGCGCCCGCCGCTCGGATCGCACTTCGCCGTGGTGGGAAGGTAATCGGGATCCCGGGCGTGGTCGCGCAGCAGCTCGACGGCCTTCAGGGCAGGGCCCTCAAGCCCTTCGCCCCCCGTCTTCTCCAGATGCTCGATGATCTGCCGGCGCATGCGCGGATCCCAGAACAGCTGGAGGTGATCGGCGATCTCCTCGGCCGGATCGGCATCCCGCTGATACTTGAAGTAGTCCTTGATCTGGTTCGCCATATAGACGAGGCGATCGACCGTGCTATGCGACATCGCTTGTACGTTCCCCTTGGACGCGGTCTCGATGGGTGAAGACCTCGAAACCGTCTTTTCTTGCAATAGCTATGAGTGTGATGCCAGCGGCTTCCGCCATACGAATGGCGAGCGCCGTCGGTGCGGAGACGGCGGCGATGACAGGCGCGCCGATCGCGGCCGCCTTCTGCACCATCTCCACCGAAACCCGGCTGGTCAGGACGACGATGCCCTCGGAAGCGTTGCGGCCTTCGCGGATCAGCGCGCCGGCGAGCTTGTCCAGCGCGTTATGCCGACCGACATCCTCGCGCACCGGCCCGATCCCGTCCTCCGGGCTCCAGAATCCGGCCGCGTGAACCGCGCGAGTCTCGTGGTTGAGGGCTTGATGCGGCCCCATCGCCTCCACCGCCTTCATGATCTGCTCGAAGCTGTAGACGCGTCCCTTGCCGACTTGCGGTGGGGCTTTCAGTGCTTCCGTGAGGCTCTCGATGCCGCACAGACCGCAGCCTGTCGGACCGACATGGCTGCGACGGCGCTCGGCGAAGCCTGTGCCGGCTTCCGCGTTCAGCCACATGCGAAGCTCGATGGCCGCAATACCATCCACC
>Ga0310345_10001072_pt1 | contig 32634 bp, 27 predicted proteins | sample HC15DNA20500_MG_FD_204667 | JGI IMG/M metagenome (GOLD analysis project Ga0310345, IMG submission 204667) | Marine microbial communities from station ALOHA, North Pacific Subtropical Gyre - HC15-DNA-20-500_MG | ecosystem: Environmental > Aquatic > Marine > Oceanic | place: Pacific Ocean: North... | reverse complement strand
GCTGCGGCGATGTAAAGCAGCGTGAAAACGTAGTTCTCGGGTGGAGCGAAGGTGCCGGTCAAAATGGGGTGGCGTACAATGTCGATCAGATAATAAAGCGGATTGTATCTGTAGACGAAATCCAAATGCTTTTCCTGAAGCATCTTGATTGGAAACATGATCGGCGTAACGAAAAAGATCACCTGGAGGATTCCGGTGAGGGCATAAGGCCAGTCGCGAAATCGCGTTCCGAGATAAGCCGAGATGACGATATGCGCGAGCGCGGCGACGATCAGCAATGTCAGGCCGGGGATGGCCATGAGCCAGCCCAGCGCGCTGAAGCGCCCGAAGACAATCTGCATCGGAATGATCGCGCAGAAACCCACCAGCAGAATGATGCTGTAGGTCACCAGCGCGCGGAGCAGATAAATCTGTTTCGGGTAGGAGAATTGCTTGATGTAGCCTTCGGCGCCGACAAAGGCTCCCCCGGCTTCTGTAAATGACGAAAGCAGAAAACCCCAGATCACGAAGCCCGTAATCAGAAAGGGCAGAAACTCGCTCATGGGCTGACCGAACATGACGCCGTAAACGAAACCGGCCGCGCCCACGAAGATTCCCAGGTTAAGCAGAATCCACACCGGTCCAATGAATGAGCGCCGAAAGCGCGTTTTGATATCCTGAACCCCCAGAAAGGTCCAGACGCGCCAGAGCTTGCACGAGGTTACAGCGTCGGCGAGCAGTTGCTGACCTGAGGTCATTTTGCGGCGCCTCGCTTCAAGCCCATGCGCACCAAGCCTTCCGAGCGGCTTTCTTCCCTGAAGCCGCATCGCTTGTAGATTCTGGCGGCCTTGTCATTCCGTTCCATGACTTCGAGAAAAAGGTAGGACAGATCCAGCATCGTCATGCCGAAGCGAACAAGTTGTTCGCAGCTCCGGGTAATATATCCGTGCCCCGCCTTTTCCGGCGCCACAAGAAAACGGCCTATTTCGGCCGATCCTGCGCCGCGGTCAATATCGTAGATGGCGCATTGGCCGACGGGCTGCCCGCCAACTTCGATTAGAAAGAAGAAGTCGTCGTTCTTGGCGAGGTAACGCTCGTACCAGCTCTTGTGGCTACTGAATGACAGCTTCTCGGACGTCTTGAACCAGACGCGGGCTTCGTCCCGATTGCGCCAGTCCAGGATCGTTTTCAGATCGCGCTCTTCGACGAGACGCAACGTAACAACGCCATCCCCGAATGGTTCAACTGGCTGCTTCATCGCGCGTACTTGATGACCAGTTCAGAAATCAGATCCACGTCGGATTTTGTCATACGCAAATGCATGGGCAGTGAGATGATTTCCTGACTTGCCGCTGCTGCGTTCGGGCAGGTGCCCTGCGCGAAGGCGTACATTCGATAATCGGTGTTATCGCGGTAGTGAACGCCTGGGAAGATGGCATGCTCGTTGAGCGCGAGCATCACGGCATCACGGTCGCGCACGCGAATCTGCAGAAGATGCTGGGCCGATTCGCATCCGTTCGCCGTCTGCACGACGGTTACGTTGTTTCTATTCTTCAGATTTCCGTTGTACCAGACCGCAAGCTGGCGGCGGTAAGCATTATCTATGTCGAGATACTTCAACTGAACAAGCGCGATGGCCGCCATGATCGAGTTGCCGTGATACTTGTATCCAACCTCTTCGACATCATACATCCACTTGTATGCTCCCTGGGAGGCTGTGCGCGCATAGGTGTCCTTGTTGATGCCAAGCCATGTCAGCTTGCGGACGCGCTCGTCGTCCTCTGCTTCCTTGAAGCAGATCATGCCGGAATCGGCCGTGGGCAGATTCTTCACCGCCTGAAAGCTGAACACTGTCACGTCGGCATCCGCGCCGATGTGCGTGCCGTCGATCCGCGTTCCCGCCATGTGAGCGGCGTCGAGAATAAGCTTGATGCTGCGCGCGCGGCAGATTTCAAGAATTTTCTCGTATTGGCCGGAGTTTCCGCCGATGCCTACGAATATGAGCGCTTTCGTTTTCGGAGTGATGCGCTTGAGAACGCTTTCGGGATCCAGGCACAGGTAATCATCAACGTCCGCGAACACCGGCTTGAGGCCAGCATACAAAATGGCGTGGTTTGTCGAGACAAAGGTGAGCGGAGTCGTGATGACTTCGTCGTTGTCTTTCCAGCCGAATTTTGACTTGAAGAGTTCGAAGGCCAGGTGGAGACCGACAGTGTTGGAGCTCAGGAAATGAGCGTGCGCAAGTTGCGTATACTCTTTCCACGCAGCTTCAATTGCGACGGTCTTGAATCCGAGTCCAGTCCAGCCCTTTTCAAGGCACTCGCGTATCTCTGCGAGACATTCCTCAACACGGAAATTTGGAACGAAGAGTTGTACCGCCATAACGATCCTGCGACTTAGAGAAGCTCGAGCGCATTCAGCGCCGCGCCCTGCCGGTCCTTGTCGGACAGGGTAGGGGCTGTTGATGTTCCAGAATGCGACTGAATAGCGGGCCATTTGATTGCGATGTCTGGATCGTCAAACCGGAGGCAGCGCTCATGTTCCGGATACCAGTAGTCGGTCACCTTGTACTGAAAATCAGCGGTTTCGGAGAGAACGAGAAAACCATGCGCGAAGCCGCTCGGTATCCAAAGAGCCTTCCCGTTTTCCGCTGACAGAATTTCACCAATCCATTTGCCGAAGGTTGGAGAGTTTCGCCTTATATCGACCGCGACATCGAAGACTTCACCTGACGTCACGCGGACAAATTTCCCCTGCGGGCGAACGACCTGATAGTGCATGCCGCGCAGGACGCCTTTGGCCGAGCGGGAGAAATTATCTTGCACGAACGTGGCGGATATGCCCGTGGCCTCGGAGAACGCGCGTGCATTGAAGCTTTCGAAGAAGAGGCCGCGGTTGTCGCGGAAGATCTTCGGCTCGAATGCAATTACGTCCGGAATGGCAAGTGTGGAGGCGATCATCAAAAGGTTCCATGGTTCAGCAAGCTGTACAAGTATCGCCCGTAACCATTGTTCTTCATCGCGGCAGCAAGTTCTTCAAGCTCGGCGTCGCTGATCCACCCGTTGCGCCACGCGATCTCCTCTGGACAGGAGACTTTCAGTCCCTGTCGTCTCTCCAGTGTTGCGATGAACTGACTCGCTTCGAGAAGTGTTTCGTGAGTTCCGGTGTCGAGCCATGCATGACCTCGTCCCAGAATCTCGACCGAGAGCTGTCCTTTTCCAAGATAGAGTTGATTGAGGTCTGTGATCTCCAGTTCTCCGCGGCGGGATGGTTTGAGTGTCTTTGCCAGCGAGACCACCTGGTTGTCGTAAAAATACAGGCCGGTTACCGCATAGTTCGATTTCGGTTGTGCCGGCTTCTCCTCCAGCCGCAAAGCCCTCCCGGACGAATCGAACTCGACGACCCCATAACGTTCGGGATCCTGCACATGATACGCAAACACCGTTGCACCCTTGGCGCGCTGTGAGGCGCCCGACAGAAGATGCGAGAAATCGTGGCCATAGAAAACGTTGTCGCCCAGCACGAGCGCGCTGGGTGCGTTTCCGATGAATTTTTCTCCAAGCAGGAAAGCCTGAGCAAGCCCGTCCGGTGACGGCTGCACGGCGTATTCGATACTCAAGCCCCATTTGTCTCCGGTGCCCAACAACTGCTCGAAGCGGGGAACGTCCTGCGGCGTCGAAATGATAAGGATGTCTCGTATATCCGCCAACATAAGCGTTGAAAGCGGATAGTAGATCATGGGTTTGTCGAAGACGGGCAAAAGTTGCTTGGAGATCGATAATGTGGCTGGATGCAGACGGGTTCCCGAGCCCCCGGCCAAAACGATGCCTTTACGTTTCATAGCAATCTCGATCTCGCAACTTCTTCAATGAAGCGTCTCGCGTGGACTTGCCAGTCTGGTAGATGGACGCGAAACCGGTCGCGTAGCAGCGAGGTTTCCAGCCTAGAGTTCTTTGGGCGAGTGGCCGCCGCGGCATAACTTGCGCTTGTTATCGGGAAAACGCGCTTCGGATTTGCCTGGATCGGGAGGCCCCGATTGTGAGCTAGCCCCAGAAGGAATTGTGCAAAATCATACCAGCTTGTCTCGCCGGAGGCCGTCAGATGATAGATGCCGGATAGTTCTTCGGGCCGGGAGAGGCCGTTCAGCCGATCAAGCATTGCGGCGGTGGTATCCGCAACGAGATGGGCGGTTGTCGGCGCCCCGAAGCTGTCAGCGACAACCTCGATCTGATCCCGTTCCATTGCACGCCGCAGGATTGTCCGCGGGAAATTGGAACCGTGCGCGGAATAGAGCCAGCTAGTTCGGATAATCAAATGTTTGCATCCGACATCGCGAATTGCGCGTTCTCCGGCTGCTTTGCTTTGCCCGTAAACGTTGAGAGGGCGAGGCTGGTCATCTACTGTGTAAGGAGATGTTTTTTCGCCGTCGAAGACATAGTCAGTTGAATAATGCACGAGCCATGCGCCAAGGTGAGATGCTTCCTCTGCGAGGATGCGCACGGCGATTTCGTTGATCTGGTGCGCCTTTGCCCGCTCGGTCTCGGCTTTGTCGACCGCGGTGTACGCGGCTGAGTTGACGATAACCGCCGGTTGATGGTGCCGGATCTGGAAACGAAGTTCGTCAGCGTTCTCAAAATTAGCGGTCTGCCTGTCACAGGCCACGAGCGGGCCAATGGTGCTGAGCGCACGCTGAAGTTCCCAGCCGAGCTGACTGTCTTTGCCAAGGAGCAGGATTTTTGGCGCGGTGGCTGTCATCGTGAGGAGTAGTTCCGGCCGAGCCAATCGCGATAGCTTCCGGCAACCACATTGTCGGTCCATGCCGTGTTGTCGAGATACCAACGCACCGTTTTGCGAAGTCCGGACTCGAAAGTCTCGCGGGGGTTCCAGCCGAGCGTCTGGCGAATCTTCTCGGCGTTGATGGCATAACGGCGATCGTGTCCCGGCCGGTCGGGCACGAACGTGACGTGCCGTCTGTATGAACCGTTTCGCGATGGCCTTTCCTCGTCAAGAGCATCGCAGATCGCCTGCACTACATCGAGATTGCTTTTCTCGCTGTTGCCGCCGATCGCATATGTATGGCCGGGCTGCCCGTTACGGAGGACGGTGCGGATGGCGGAGCAATGGTCGCTCACGTAGAGCCAATCGCGAATTTGCTGACCGTCTCCATAAACCGGCAAGGGCTTCTCCGCCAGCGCATGGTGAATCATCAGCGGAATAAGCTTCTCGGGAAATTGATAGGGGCCGTAATTGTTCGAACAGTTGGTGATGATGACAGGCAGGCCGTAAGTATGATGCCACGCGCGCACGAGATGATCTGATGCTGCCTTTGACGCGGAATAGGGGCTGTTGGGTGAATAGGGGCTCGCCTCATGGAATGGGTCTGCTTCAGGCGTCAGCGATCCGTAAACTTCGTCGGTCGAGACATGAAGAAAGCGGAACGCTTCCTTCTCCCGGGGCGGCAATCCAGTCCAATACTCACGGGCTGTTTCGAGAAGGCGGAAGGTCCCGACAATGTTGGTCGTGATGAAGTCTTCCGGACCGAGTATTGAACGATCAACGTGAGACTCGGCGGCAAAGTTGACGATCGCGCGTGGTCTTACCCTGGACAAAAGCGACCGGACAAAATCCACGTCACCTATGTCGCCCTGGACAAACGAGTGTCGCTCGTCACCTTGCAGATCGGCTAGATTATGGAGATTTTCTGCATAGGTAAGCTTATCGAGCGTAACGATCGGGGCGTCCTCACTTGCGCGCCAATCGAGCACGAAATTCGCACCGATAAAGCCGGCGCCACCCGTGACGAGAATGGGATGCGATCCGTCCGTTCGCAGGGCAGTAACGACAGTCATCCCAACAGGTTCCCGGAGATGCGCAGTAGAGCGTCTCAGCTACCGTGGTTGCTCTTCAGCGCGGGGTTGGATTGAGGAGCGCTCGTGATCGGGTTCGACGCTGGGTTGTAGTCGGCGAGGCCAATCAGGTCAATAATCGGGAGTGCCTGCGGGGGCAATCCGGGTAGGCCGCTGACGGCTAAACTGACAGGTCAGGCGACGGTCTCTGCGAACCGGTTTGGTTTAGAGCGCTTCTGACAAGATGCAACAGAGGACCGTCACCCGAGACGATTTCCGCGCCATGCTCGCCGTCGGCGCGAACAAGAACCGCCGTGTCATCCGGCCGATGGCCGACGTCGGACGCTCTCGCGATGGAGAATTCGCCGAGCGTTTGGCCCTGGTCCCTTGCAATTGCATATAAGCGGCTGCGGCTGCATGCCTCGTCAGCGACGAAGGTGACATGAACGTTGTCCCGCAGGGCGCTTGCGACCTCGACGATGTGGGACCATGCGCGATTACGGCTGACCAGGCCAGGACCTCGCAGGAACAGGTTTCGATACTCGTTGGACGCACTGTGTTGCGCAACCCAGTTTATGCTCTCGAAATGCGGAGGCGTCGCAGTGCCAAAGACTCGCTCCGCAATGAAGTTTCCCCACCTCTCGACAAATTTGCGATGATTGCGATGAATAATGGTTGCGCGGCGCGGGTTGCTCCAGATTGTTTTCGTAGTCGCGCTTTCCTCATGGATCACGGCAGTGCCGGCGCAGCAGTAAGTGAACAGTCCCATAGCGCGAAGGCGCAACATTAAATCAACATCTTCGAAGTATCCCGGATCGAATAACGGATCGAACCCACCCGCCGCCAGAAAGACGTCGCGGCGCATCAGCAGGCACGCGGCGGAGCAGTAGTCGACGATGTGCAGCCCTGCTTGGGATAGAATACTGGCCGGCGGGCGCGCCAGACCATGACGTATCGTCCAGCCATCAGGGCGAACGTATCCGCCGGCTTCCTGCAATCGGCCATTCGGATATCTTAGTTCCGCTCCCACAGCTCCCGCGCGGTGGGCGGTCTTCAACGCGTGCAGGAGGGGGGCGATGTATCCGGGCGTCACCACGACATCGTTGTTGAGAAGCAGAACAGCGTCGCCGCGTGCGGCCTCGGCGCCGATGTTGTTGGCTTCTCCAAAATAGAGATTCTGATTGAGTTCGATCAACCGGGCGTCATGAAGACCACAGGCATCGCGAACAATCGATTTTTCATGAGGCCTGCTGCCGTTATCGACAACGATGATCTCATACGCGACGTTTGATGTGTGGGCCCGTATGCTCGCAAGGCATTCCTGCGTCAGCCGCCCCATATTCCAGTTCAATACAATGATCGAAAGATCGGGAATCTTCTCCATCACAAATCTATATGTGATCTTCGCCGCGGGACCGGCGCCACCTCCATTTATCGGCAAGCTGCCGATATCGATACACAATTCGCCAGGTTGGCGATGACATCGAATCGTGCAGGAGCGCGGTGACCAGATTCATTCTTGCCTCCAGCTCCGCGTTGCGGTCTTTGAGGGCCGCAAGCTCGTCGCAATTGTCCATTCGAATCGTTGCCTCCGCAGGAAATGCGAACCCGTCAACCAGTGCTAGACAACTTGATTTTTCAGGTCTAGGCCCAAAAATCAATATACTGGATGTTCTCAGCAGCGTGCGCTGCGTGGTGGTTTGAGAAGCGATAGGCAGCAATCGCACCGCAAGGTACCGGGTCGCATGAAAGTCAGAGATCTGGTCAGGGATACCGAGTGGATTCCCGGCTCGGACTATGTTGATGGGCATAAGCCTGCAATTTCGGTCCTGTTGCCGACGTTCCGGCGCGGCGCCAGCGGTCTGTTTCGGAAAGCCGTAAAGTCCGTTCTTGGCCAGACACTGCACGATCTCGAGCTGATTATCGTCGACGACGCGAGCACTGACGGCACCGCCGATCAAATTGCGGAATTCATGCGCGAGGACGGCCGTGTGAGCTGCCTGCGTCATCCCAACAATATCGGCCTGCCTGCTGTTTCCGAATTTGAAGCTTTTATGAAAGCGCGCGCCGATTACATCGCGTTCGCATTCGATGATGATTTCTTTTACCCGGACGCGCTGGAAAAATTGCTTGAGCGCAGTCTCGATAATCCGAGAAGGGTGTGTTTCGGAAACGTCACATGGCGTGAAAGAGAGAAGGATTCGACCGTCATACAGTCGGGCAAGCTCGGGGGCCCGCTGACGTATCATAACATCCGAAGCTGGAACTCAATTCCGAACTGCGCGGTTCTGTTGCCGCGAGCCGTCATCGATGATGTTGGATTTTACGATCCGCATATTCTGATGACGAGAATTTGTGACTGGGACCTTTGGCGAAGAATAGGGGAGCGTTATCTGCTTCACCACGTCGATGTCGAAGTGGGGGAGGTCACAGGGCCAGAGACGGATGACTCGTTGGGAAAAACATACGGATTGTTTTCTGATGCGGCCGAAGAGCGGATGCGCGTTTCGCACAGAGTTTTGAAGACCAGCGCGTATCTGAATCTTGATGTATTCTCTAAGGATTCTGAGCTCTCCGACCTGACCAATTTGACCATTCGAGATCTGGCAGCCGAGCACGCCTCAAAGCGACCATTGCTGTTTGGCGAGGTGTCGATTCAGAATTCGATGCAAGACAAAGAGATTATTGTACTGACTCCCAGTCATGACGCTTCGACATTGCTTTGCTTTGACTATCTTCCACTTCAAGCTCGCGGAAAAGTTCGAGTTATTCTTTCCCAAGGGGGTTTTGCGATCTCCGAGCTTGCACATGCGTCTTGTGTCATTGTCGTGCGGCTGTTGGACGCGCACGCGGATTGGATACAGGCCGCGCGCAAGCTTGGCATCCCAACCTACTATTTTCTCGATGACAATCTGCCAGAATTGATTGCAGCGAAGGAGCTCAAAGCACCGGAGGATTTTTCGATTTCATCGCTTCGCACGAAATTGCGCGATTTCGCTGGCGTCCTCCTGAGCAGTTCTCAATTGGTGTCATATTTTGAGGCGAATTTGATCCACCCGAATCTTTATGTATTTCCTGTAAGTTACGCCGTCGCACCTCCCAGGTTTCTCGGCCAAAGGCGCGAAGCAGGCTTTGACCTTGTGGTGGCGTCAATTGGCGGAAAACACCGCCAACGCGGGTTGATTGACTGCGTCCTGCCTGGGCTGCAGCAGCTTGCGTCGGAGGGGATGCGAGTTCATTTTGTCATCGGAGGTGCTTTCCCCGCCGACTACAATGACCTTCTCGAAAAGGTGTCGTCTTACGAAGCTCTCAAGGTAACTTTGCTTCCTTTCGATGTGGACCTCAGTCGCGCGCAGATGCAACTGGCGGAGTACCGGCCGGATTTGCTGCTTCACGCCCCGAACAAAACTTTAAACAATAAGTACAAGACGCTGAATGTTGCGCTATCGGCTTACATTCTTGATTGCGTGCTTATTGTCCCGAACGATCCGCCCTATGATCTCGTGGAATTCGATGGCGCGGCCGTTCGCGTCGAACCTGCAAATGAACCGGGTGCCTGGTTGCAGGCCGTGCGAAACCTTCTCTCCAAGCGCGAAACATGGGACGGCTATAAGAAAGCAAATGCAACGTTCTGCCGGACCCAGTTTTCGGGGGAGCAGAATTTGGTTGTTCTGAACGAGATTCTTCAATCGTCACCCGCGATTAGCCCGGCGTTGGTGGAAACGAGACTCAAGGAATTGTATCTCTCCAAGTCTGTTTCCGCGGGGAACAACCTCTTTGATTCAGAGCCGCTCCGGGCAAGCTTGCTGCAGCTTTCGCAGTTCCGCGCCCAAACGCGGCGCAATCAGCGTTATCGGCCGCACCGGCCGCGCGAGGATATCTGGCCGCGGATTTCGCCCGCATTTGAAGATATCCGGCAGCATGTTCTCAAGAATAAAATACGCTCGAGCTCCAGCTATTTGGAACTATCCGACTCGCTTCACGATGTCGCGTATGCGGAGTATCCTATCCATATCGAGAAAGGGCAGCTCAAAAGCATGACATGCGCCTTATCATCAGAGGGAATTCATAGTGGGCTCGTAGGTGTTGAATTGGTTGCGCCGAATGACACGATTGCGGTTCAATCATCGAGAGATCTCGCGCCGCTGAATCTGCATCTTCCTGTTACGTTCGACCTGAAGAATACCGTCGTTCAGGAGGGGATATGGAAGTTTCGCTTCTTCGCCCGGTCGGAATGGCCGCTTTATATTCTTGAGTTCGCGGAGTATTCCCGCTTCGGCTGGAGCCGGCGCGTGATCGCTCCATTCATGAAGATAGAGTATGCCGGTCAGGCTGAAACAGGGGCGCGTTCCACGATGTAGGCGCGTCCTCCGGATCGGAGGCTTTCAGTCTCGATCTGTTTGATGCCCGATGGCGCGGCGGACAGAATGCACTGCCGTATGTAGGAGTCGGGATATTTCCTGTGCAGGAATTTCGCCCCCTCGATCTCCTCGTAGTCCTCGGTGATTTCATCGGTTTCACTCGGCCAAACCGTGAAAATGCAGGCCTTCCCCGTTACGCGAAGCAATTCATGCAGCAGGCGCCGGACGTGGGGGACATGACCTGCCACCTCAAAGCATAGCACGCAGTCGATCTCGGCATCTCTGAAGACAAGATTGAAACCGTCGCCGTAAAGAAATAGCGCTTCAGGAAAACTCTGACGCGCGGTCCGGAGCATCTGCAAGGAAACATCGACCCCCGTGTAGTCAATGGCGCCGTTTGATGCAGCCCGAAGCCGCTTGTAAAGCAATCCGGTCCCGCAGCCGACGTCCAGAAACGTACCCTTCAGTCCGGGGACATGGCGAGATACCAGCTCCGTCAGTTGCTCACGATGTTGAATCTCACCGGGCTCTTCGTTCCAGATTGTCTGGACTCGTTCGGCGACCTTCGGAGCATCCCAGTTCTGCCAATCCCGGCTCATCGCTGATCTCACGATACAGTTCTACAAGCTTGCATATGCCGGTTGCATCCGGCTTCACACGCGGTTGATTTTTACCCCAGCTCCGTACTGATCAAAATTGATCCTTATTTGTGGCGGACTATTGGAACCCTCTCGCTTCTGCGAGGTTAGCGATCCGGATTTCTGCGCCGCATTGCGCGGATTTGTCACTGTGTGAGGTACAATGTTTTTGTTTGAATCAATCAGCCGTCGGCTGGCCGTGGTTGCGGTCTTGGGATTGCCGTTTTTCTCTTCGGCGTCGATGGCCCAGTCGGCGCAGCCGTTCGCCGGCATGTCCGGTGTGTGGTCGGGGAAGGGCTCTATCTCCCTCGAAGGCGGGGCAAAGGAGAACATCAGGTGCCGGGCGACCTACGCGGTCAGAAACGACGGCAATGCCCTGCAGCAGACATTGCGTTGCGCAAGCGACAGCTACAAGATCGAACTCACCAGCAATGTCGTCGCCGATGGCGGCAAGTTGACCGGGACATGGAGTGAGGCGACCCGCAACGTCAGTGGCGATGTGCAGGGGACGACATCCGGGGGACGCTTTCAGGTCGTGGTAAGTGCCGGTACGTTTTCTGCAGACCTCTTGTTGACTACGCGCGGCAACTCTCAATCCGTCGTCATTCGCTCGACCGGAGGGGAATTCAAGGGCGCCAACATCACGCTGACGCGCACTTAAATCGATCACGAACGATTCAGGCCGAGAGCAGCAGATCCTCGTTGAGGGTCTGCTATTCTCGTTAACGTTCCCGCCGCAATCCCGACGGCAAGGACATAGAGCCAACCCTGATAAAAATCGCTCAGATGCGAATTGAAGAGCGAGCTCAGGATGTTCTGCACAACGGCCACCAAGCCGATCCATGCGACGACGCCTTCGCCGCGAAACGTCAGCAGATGAACTCCCCACATTGCATAAAGCGCCAATACGCCAAGCAGTCCCCACTGAATCGCAAACAGCAGCGTTTGATTGTGAGGGTTGCCGCTCGTATTCGCGGGTGAGTCGGCCTGCTTTGGAATGTCGCGGGTCAACAGGGGTTTGGCGGATCCGGTCCCGTGGCCGATCACGGGGGCCGTCTTGAAGAGTTCGATCGACTTATTCCATAGCTCCAGCCGCTGCCCGACAGACGTGGTTCCTGCCTCTTTTTGAGCCGCGCGATATTCGCTGAATGCCGCGGAAACTTTGTGCTGCAGGTTCGAAGAGATTGTCCAGAGGCAGGCAATCGTAACAACGAGGGCCAGGCATGCGATCCAGAAATGTCTGCGACCAAGGTAGCGGTAGGCAAAAAACACCGCGAGGACGGGACAATACACCAGCGCAGTCCGCGAGACGTTGACGAAGGCAAGATTTGCCAGCAACGCGGCTGCGATTGTCGCAGCCGAAATTGCGAGTGCTCGCTGCTGTCGTCGCAAGCCATGAACGGCCACAGCAGCGAGCGCAAACGCGCAAAACGCAAAGCCCTGGCTCTGGTCGATATAGTTTTTCACGGGGATGCCGGGCTGGTCGGACTTGTAGTGGATGGACAGACCCGGCCAGTACAGAACAACCCAGGAGTACATCATTAAAATGACGCAGGAAGCGACAAACGCATAGAGGACGTAGCGGCCACGATCGGATTGACTGAAGTAATAGATCAGGATCGGAATTCCCAAGAGTTTCGCCATGGGCGTCAGCCCGCGAAACCTCTCAGCCCAGGAAATGCCGTCCGCCCAAAAAACGCCAAGCACGGCAATAAGGCACAGGGCCAATGCCGCCGAGCTCGCGGGGTGTTTCAATGACTGAACGAATGCACCAGGTCTTACGGTGCTGAGAAAGCCCAGCAGAAAGGCCAGCCCGCAGGACGATGCAAGGGATGTCGACCAGGGCAATCCGGCGGCTGCAATAATTGCGAAGTTTTCCGTGCCTTTTTGCCGTGCAGCCTGTGCGGCTGAACGATTGGGGCCGGTCCAAACGAAGAAGCCGAGCCAGACATCGGCCAATTCTCGCTTTATTGCGGCGTACATTAGCCCTCGGCGGCGCTGTTTTTAGATGCGGACAGCGGAAAATATGCGATATAGGTCAAGATGATAACCCCATCGAGCGGCTGCGGCCGCTTTCGAATCGGACTGTACCCGGAAGCTGGATGAGCGCAATCGACGGCTATATCGTGCGAACGACGTTGGTGGCGTTCCTGTTGATTCTCGTCTCGTTGACGGGGGTCATCTGGATCACGCAGGCGTTGCGCGGCATCGATTTGATGACAGGGCAGGGCCAGTCGATATTGGTCTTTCTCGGTGTCACGGGGTTGGCCATTCCGCTGCTGGCGATGATCATCGCGCCGATCGCTTTGCTGATCGCGGTGATGCACACACTCAACAGGCTCGCGACTGATTCCGAAATCATCGTGATGAACGCGGCCGGGCTCTCGCCAGGCAGGTTTCTCCGCCCGTTTATGTATGCGACCTGTGTGGTCAGTCTGCTCGTCGCCTTTCTCTCGATTTATTTTGCGCCGGAGTGCTTGCGCGCTCTGCGGCGATGGCAGACCGAAATCGGCGCTGACGTGCTCACCAACATTCTGCGTCCCGGTGAATTTCAGAAACTCGGCCCGCTGACGATCCGAATTCAGGGCCGGCAACCGGGAGGACTCCTCGTCGGGATATTTATCGACGATCAGCGCAATCCGGCAGAGCGCATCGATATTCTTGCGGATCGCGGCACGGTTCAGAAGAACGAGCGTGGCTCGTTCCTGATCCTTCAGGACGGAAATCTCCAACGCTTCGAAACCGGCAAGAAGGATCCGGCGCTGGTTGCATTCAATAGCTATGCTTTCGATCTGTCGCAGTTCTCGAATGTCGTTCAGAGCGTCACCTACGGTCCGCGCGAGAGGTCGATCGGAGATCTGATGTCGCCGCCGCCTGACGATCCGATCTTTAAGCGCGTCCCCGGTGAATTCCGGGCCGAATTGCACGACCGTATTTTTGCGCCGATCTATCCCTTTGTCTTCATTTTGATGGCATTCGCCATCCTTGGTGCACCACGTACCACGCGTCAAAATCGTAACTTCGCCATCGCGGTTCTTATTGTTGGCATACTCGTCGTGCGTATCGCTGGGTTCGGTCTTTCGACGGCATCCACGTCCAAACCGTTCGCGATTCCCGCTCAATACCTGTTACTGGCGATCGTAAGCGCAGGAAGTTTATGGATGATCACGCGGGGTGTGATTATCGATGCGCCAGCGAACCTGTTGCGACGTATTGATAATTTGTTCAGCCGTGGAGTGTCACTCAAGCCGCAGTAACATTACGGAATCCAAATCCGGATGATTTAACCGCGGATGATGTTACAAGTGACGCTTCGGCGAAAATGAAGGTCTGCAAACTAGATGAAAAAAACTGCGCTTATTACAGGGATCACCGGCCAGGACGGCGCATACCTGGCGGAGCTACTGTTATCCAAAGGATATTCTGTCCACGGGATCAAACGGCGTACATCGCTTTTCAACACCGATCGCATTGACCATCTTTATCACGATCCGCATGACAAGGGTTATGACCTCACGCTTCATCACGGCGATCTGACGGATTCGTCGAGCCTCATCCGGATCGTGCAGGAAGTCCAGCCGGATGAGATCTACAATCTCGCCGCACAGAGCCATGTCGCGGTCTCGTTCGAGGAGCCTGAATACACGGCTAACTCGGATGCGCTCGGTCCGCTGCGAATTCTCGAAGCGATCCGCATTCTCGGACTCGAGAAGAAGACGCGATTTTATCAGGCCTCAACTTCCGAACTGTACGGACTCGTTCAGGAAGTACCTCAAAAGGAAACGACGCCCTTTTATCCCCGGTCGCCTTACGCGGTTGCGAAGTTGTACGCGTACTGGATTACCGTGAACTATCGGGAGGCATATGGCCTGTTTGCTTGCAACGGGATTCTCTTCAATCATGAATCGCCAATTCGCGGAGAAACCTTCGTCACGCGAAAAATCACGCGTGCTTTGGCCCGCATCAAGCTCGGTCTTCAGGAGAAGGTTTATCTCGGCAACCTGAATGCCCGGCGCGATTGGGGGCACGCGCGTGATTATGTTGAGATGCAATGGCGGATGCTGCAGCAGGATGTCGCTGAAGATTATGTTATTGCGACCGGCGAACAGCATTCGGTTCGCGAATTTCTGGAAGTCGCCGCAAGGGAAGTCGACATCGCCATTCGCTGGGAAGGTGAGGGTGTTGACGAAAAAGGGTACGATGTTTCCACGGGACGATGTATCGTCGAAGTCGATCCGCGTTACTTCCGTCCCACAGAAGTAGAGACGCTTTTGGGCGACCCGACAAAGGCATACGAGAAGCTCGGTTGGTCACCGACGACATCGTTCGTTGAACTGGTCACGGAGATGATGAGAGAGGATATGCAGACTGCACAACGAGACGAACTCGTGAAGCAGCATGGTTTTAAGCATTTCAATTATAACGAATGATTTCAAGAATTTGAGCGCCGCTGAACTGCGGTGGACCGCGGTTCGTTGATAGTTTTATTAGCTGATTGCGGCGGCGCGGCTATAATTGATTGGAATCGAGGCTGGTATTGAAGCTTAAGGTTTTAATTACTGGGGCGTCTGGGCAGGACGGCTATTACCTCATCAACCTGCTACGCCAGCATGGGTGTGTTGTGCACGCTCAGTCGCGCCGCGAGATGCATTCAAATGTGCACCTGGATGGCGCGCAATGGCATGCTGGCGACCTCACGAACCGCGAATTTCTCGGCGGCTTGATCTCCAACATACTGCCGGACGAAATTTATAATCTCGCCGCTATTTCACGCCCTATACAGAGCTGGGATGCGCCCGGGGAGACAGCCGATCTCAATGCTCTGGTCCCGCAGGATATTTGCGAGCTCCTGCTCAAGCACAAGCCGGACTGCCGCCTGTTCCAGGCGTCGTCGTCGGAAATTTTTGGCGACGCCCCCGGTCATGCTCAGAACGAGCAAACATTGTGCGTTCCAAAATCGCCTTACGGCGCCGCGAAGCTCTATGCCCATCGCATCATAGGTGCGTATCGGGCGAAATACGGCCTGCATGTTTCGTGCGGCATTCTTTTCAATCATGAAAGTCCAAGGCGTCCGCTTTCCTTTGTGTCACAAAAAATCGCTTTTGCTGCGGCCGCTGTATCGCTCGGATTGAACGAAACGTCAGAAGCCGATGAGCGGGGGCTGCCGATCCTGCAGGACGGAAAGATAGCCCTCGGCGATCTGAGCGTGCGGAGAGACTTCGGTTTTGCTGGTGACTATGTGGAAGCCATGCGGTTGATCGTTCGGCATTCCGTCGCAGATGATTATGTCATTGGCACGGGCGAAGATCATTCGATAGAAGATTTTTGCAATCAGGCCTTCAGGCTGGTCGGCCGGAAATGGACCGACCACGTCGTTTTCGATGCCGGGTTGATGCGAAAGATCGATAGCCGCTATACGCGCGCCGACGCGACGAAGATCCAGACCGTATTGAACTGGCGGCCAAAGATCGACTTTCAATCACTCGTTTCGATGATGGTGAACGCGCAAATTGCTTTCATCAAGAATAGCATGTCGTTGAATCGGAATCCGGGCAGTGACTACTACAGCGCTGAATGCTGATGCGAATTCTTCACGCTTACAAAGTTTATTTGCCCAGTGTCTACGGCGGCATTCCGTCGGTCATAGCAATGCTGGCGGCGCTTCCGAAGGGCTTCGAGACCAGGATCCTTGTCGCCTGTGAGCGCGGCATTGGATGCAACTACGAATTCCAGGGCGTGAACGTCGAGGCGGTTTCGTCGGTCGGAATGATTATGTCGACGCCGCTGGCGCCGACTTATCCGTTCAAGTTCCTCGAACGGGTAAAATCCTCGGACATCGTCGTTCACCACGCGCCCTTTCCGCTGACGGATCTGGCGGTTCTTCTGATGCCGAAGGATTCAATCCTGATTGTGCATTGGCATGCTGAGGTCGTCGGCCGGCCATGGCTGATGAGGGTTTTAGGGCCACTCATCCGGAATTCGCTTAAGCGAGCTGACAAGATTGTTGTGTCCAATCGCGTTATCATCGAAAATTCTCCGTTTCTCAAAGAATTTGAGGCGAAATGCGCTGTCGTACCTTATGGGTGTGACGACGCTTATTGGGGCAAGCTGGATCAGGCAGAACAACTGGCTGCTGACGGCATTCAAAAAGAACATCCGAGACTTGTGCTCGCTGTCGGCCGGCTTGTGAGTTACAAAGGCCACGAGATTTTTCTTCGCGCCATGCAGAACGTTGATGCTGACGCCATCATTATCGGCGAGGGAGCGCTCAAGGCCGATCTTATCAGATTGGCTGAAGAGCTTGGTGTTGCCGGTCGTGTGAAGTTTCTGGGGGCGCTGCAGCCGCACGAGGTCAAACAGTACATTCACGCGGCCAAGGTGCTTGCATTTCCTTCTGTCACGGAAGCCGAAGCTTTTGGGCTCGTGCAACTGGAGGCGATGTCCGCAGGCAAGCCGATCGTCAATACGGCTCTTGCAACGGCGGTCCCGTATGTCGCGCGCGACGGCAAGGAGGGGCTTACCGTTCCACCAAGTGAGCCGGTTGCGTTGGCTGAGGCCCTATGTCGCTTGCTGGACCAACCTGACTTTGCTGCCAAATTGGGGCAGGCGGCGAAAGAACGCGTTCGAAGTGAATTCAGCCAGACCCTGTTCCTCTCGCGCATGCAGGAGGTCTATAAGGACGTCTATCAACGCCGCCGTTCAGCCCGGTGAGGAATGGCGGACTATACCGAGCGGGTGGGTGAGTGTTGACGGCACGGCCAGGGCAGAGGCGGGGTCCGGCGGAGATGGCATTGCAGGATGCCGTCGATGGCCTCACTTTGTGGGCGCTTTGGGGAAAGCTCGGCTGGAACGATATTCTGCAGCGTTACCGGCGTTCGTTGCTTGGTCCGCTTTGGCTGACGGCAAGTATGGCCGTCATGGTGGTCTCACTCGGTCTGGTTTATTCAAAGATATTCAAGGCTGAGCTGCGCGACTTTATGCCCTTTCTCTGTGTTGGGCTGCTGGTCTGGGGATACATCAGCGCGATTTTGTCGGAATCCGGCGCGCTTTTCACAGGTGCTGAATCCTACATCAAGCAAATTCGCCTGCCATACTCTGTCTACGTGCTGCGCTTCATGTGGAGTAAGGTCATTGTCTTCGCGCACAATTTTGTAATCTACTTCGGCATCCTTGTTTACTTCCAGATATGGCCGGGCATTGCCGCGCTTTATGCCATTCCCGGCTTTCTGCTGGTGACGGTGAACGGCGCACTGACGAGCATGTATCTCGGCATGATGTCCGCACGTTTCCGCGATATCCCGCAGATCGTCGCGAGCTTCATTCAAATTGTATTTTTCATTACGCCGATCATGTGGAAGCCTGAGTTGCTTGGCGGACATGAAGACCTGATCAGGTTCAATCCATTTTTTCATCTTGTTGAAATCGTGCGTGCGCCACTGCTGGGGCAATTACCATCCGCGGGAAATTATTTGGCGGTTGCCTTGATCACGACGCTGAATGCCATTTTTGCGATTTTGTTCTTTGTCCGGTTTCGCGCTCGCATTTCATATTGGGTATAGACGGATGGTGCAGTCACATAGCGTCGACGCAGAGCAATCGGTTCTTCGGCTTGATAATGTGAGCGTGTCGTTTCCAGTTTATCATGGCGGCTCCCGCTCCCTGAAGAAGGCGATCCTTTCGCGGAGCTCGGCCGGCCGTATTGCCCGCGATGCCAACGATCGCATCACGATCGACGCATTGCGCGATATTTCATTTTCGCTCGATCGGGGGGACCGGCTCGCTCTGATCGGAGCGAACGGCGCAGGAAAAACAACCCTCTTGAGGGTGATGGCGGGGATCTACGAGCCTGTTGCAGGGACCGTGCAGATCCGTGGCCGAATTTCACCGATGTTTGATATCGGCCTTGGCATCGACAGCGATTTGAGCGGCTACGACAACATTCGGATGCGCGGTTTGTTGCTCGGCCTTTCGTCAAGGGAAATCGAGCGTCTGTTACCCTTGATTCTGGATTTTACCGAGCTTGGCGATTACCTCGACATGCCGGTGCGGACTTATTCTTCCGGAATGACTCTGCGGTTGACGTTCGCGGTCGCGACCTGTTTTGAGCCGGAAGTCCTGCTGATGGATGAGTGGATTCTCGCTGGAGATGCTCATTTCATGACGAAGGCGCGGGCGCGCATTGATTCTTTCATTCAAAAGGCGAGCGTTTTGGTGCTGGCGTCCCACAATCTGGAAGTGTGCCGCCGCTGGTGCAACAAGGGGCTTTGGATGGATCGCGGAAGCCTTAAGGCTTTCGGGCCGGTGGAAGATGTCATCGCCGCGTATTTGGCCGCCAGGCAATAAGAGATCAAGCTCGCTAGCTCCTGACCAGTCTCGATTCCAACTCGTGGATCCGATCCTGAAGGCTTTTGAAAGATGCAGTTACGTAGGCATCAAGGACATTGGCAGGCGTCGACAAATCGAGTCTCAGGGCCGGTTCTTCTGCGCGATAGTAGTACCGGTTTAGACCGTCAAACAGCGCGAAGCAGTAGCCGGCGTCGAACAGCAATCCCTCCCAATCGAACCATGATGGTTCATTTGTAAGAGGCTTTATAGATTCGACGATTACCACGCGTGGACGGAAAGCACGCCATTCGGCGCTCTCAATAACGCCACGCTCGCCCCCCTCAACATCGATTTTGAGAAAATCAACGGTTGGCGCGGCGTATCGGCTTGTAATTTCCGAGAGCGGCATGACTTCGACTTCGATCTGCTTCGTATCGAAATCTGAAATGGCATTGAATGAAGCCAGTCTTTCAGTGGTATCGACGAGACCGGAAAGTCCCGAGTCCCCATGCTGCAGGAATTGAGCTCTTCCACCTGTAGGCCCAACTGCAACCTTCAGGTTGATGTCCGCAGGGCGCCTTTCCATCAAGCGTGCATGATATAGATCCGTTGGTTCGATATTTATCCCTCGCCAGCCGTTCAGATAGAAATGCTTCGTCACGGAATCGAAGTCCGGATCCCATGCGCCGACATCGATGTAGAATCCAATCCGCTGCCTGGAAAACGCCCGGTTGAGGATCACATCCTCGGCATTCTGGGCGTAAGAGATCATCGGTTCGGGCATCGCGCATCCTCGCTGCCGGCGTGGTTGGAGAGGTGGCCTGCTGACGCAGCCCGGCGTGACTAAGGCGGGACTGGTCGCTAGGCCTCGTTGGACGTTATGAATGGCCCTATGCTATCATTTGGCATTGAATTTTCCAGAAATGTTTGAGTTCGTTCGATGACCCTTTGGATTGACGTGACGGATCTCTATCATTGGGGTCTGGGTCATTTGACTGGAATTCAGCGCACATCTGCCAGCGTATTATCGGAATTGATGGCGGTGCGGGGAGATGTTCAGCTCTTCGCGTACGATCCGGCCGCGAAAGTCCTTCGTAAAATAGACGCTCACGCGCTTCCAGCCGTTGTTCGTCGCTATATTGGCGCCCGAATCGAGGCTGGCAGGGTATCTGGCAATCTGGCGGAGCCTGCAGCCTCTGCAGCCATACCCTCGCTTAGCATGCGCGGAGGTCTTGCTCGGTTGAAGCAGTATCTGAGACCCAGGCTATGGTTTCTGAGGCCGGCTGTGCGACGCCTGAGGTCAGGCATCCAGCGTCAGAAAGGCCGATGGGCCGGTCCCGAAGCAGTTGAGATTGTCAAAGACTTCCGGCGGAGCACCCGAAGACTTTTAGATCTGATTTGGAGAAATGTTCTCGGCAGGGAGCGATCAACGGCATCGATGGTGCCGGCTGCGCTAGGAGAGGTTCCCCCGAAAACGATCCTGTTTCAGCCGGGCGATGTTTGCCTCTCGCTGTCAGCTACATGGGGATTCCCGCACTATGGCGACGTCATAGCGGCGAATAGTCGTGCGAGCGGGGCTAAGTGTATCAACATGCTTTACGATCTAATCCCGACACTTTTCCCGCAGTGGGTGTTGCCGGGCCATTCTCAAATGATAACGCTTTGGGTTCGTCAGCAGATTCAGAATGCGGACGTGGTCCTCACCATATCGAAGTTTCAAAAGGAGGAAATTTCCAAATTCATCGCGGCCGATAAACTTCCCGTTCGGCCTGTTGAAGTCATTCATCTTGGAGATAATCCGAAGTTCGTAACACCAGCTACGGCGAGTGCCTCCTTGCCCCTGCCGCGCTACGTTCCAGAGCGGAAGTTCGTGGTTTGCGTCGCGACGATAGATGTAAGAAAAAACCATAGTTTGCTGTATCAAGTCTGGCGTCGCCTGACTGAAGAGCTTGGACCGGATTGTCCTCAACTTGTGCTGGTCGGCACAATCCATCTGCATGTATCCGACTTCTTGCATCAGATCCGTAACGATCGGCTAGTCAACAGACTCATCGTCCATCTACACGACGTCGCCGATGAAGAACTTGCGTGGTACTATCGGCATTGCGCCTTCACTATCTACCCTTCTATCTATGAGGGCTGGGGGCTTCCTATTTCGGAAAGCCTGTCTCTCGGACGATATTGCATTGCCGGCAACAGAACGTCGCTGCCGGAGGCGGGTGGAGATCTTGTCGACTACTTTGATCCCCTCGATTTTGCCGGCTGTTACAAGCTCGTTTTCAGAGCCGTGACAGATCCGGATTACGTCAGGCAGTGCGAGGAGCGGATACGGACGAACTACGTGCCTCATACATGGGCCATGACGGCGGCGCATATTTCTGAGATTGTGGATCGGATCGGTGGCTTGGATCGGCAGGCGGCCGTCGGATAGTGTCTCGCCATGTGTCCGAGTTCGACGGGTTTGTCGCCACTACACATTCGTCGTCTGAGTAGATGCTCAGTCATCAAGAAAGTTCTGTCGCGCAGATGCTTGTAGGATTCGAATCCAGTATTTTGAATCGCTCGATGACGGGCGTGGCGAACTACACATTCAACATCGTTCGTAGCGTACTTGAGCTCGAGCCAAACCTGCGTTTTGCGGGATTTCGAGATTTCGACTGGCGCAGATTTGACCTTGCTGAAGCGGAAAAAATAGCGTTCTCCGAACGCAAGCGCGATGATGCCGAGACATCAAGCGCAAGTTCACTGACCCGTGTGAGGAGACGTCTGCTTGACGACGTCGCGGGATTGCCAGGCTCACGCAAAGCTGCCGCGGTTTATCGCGAAATACGCAAGGGCAGATTTGCCTGGTCGGTGCAAAGGCAATCCCTTGACTTGTTTCATGCGTTCAACTTTCGCCCGCTGACCGATCCGGGGGTGCCGATACTTCCCGTGATCTATGACCTCTCGACGTTTCGGCATCCGGAATTTCATCCGCCCGATCGTGTCAAATGGCTTGAACCGCTGCGGCAGACGATCGAACGCGCGCCCCTGGTGCAAACCATCTCGGACTTCAGCAGGCGGGAAATTGCTGAGCTGTTCGCCTATCCCCTCGCGCAGATACTCGTTGCGCCGCCGGCCGCGGCGCCGCTATTTGCACCGCTCGGTGAAGAGAGAACGCAGCCGGGGCTCGACTTGCTCGGTCTGACATACGGGGAGTTCTTCCTTGTCGTGGGGACTCATGAGCCGCGTAAAAACATTCGAACGGTGATCCAGGCCTATTCGCAATTGACGTCGCGCGAGCGGGCGCGATGCCCGCTCGTACTGGCGGGTGGAAGAGGCTGGGGCAAACTCGATCTGCCCGAGCCGACAGAGGCAATGGTCAGGAATGGATCGGTTCGATTTGTTCATGACATGACCGATCCGCAACTGCGAAATCTCTACGAGGGTGCGCGGTTGCTGTTGGCACCATCGCTCTATGAGGGGTTCGGAATGCCGGTTGTCGAGGGACTCGCATGTGGGACGCCCGTGGCGCATAGCGCAGATACGGCGATGGATGAAATTTCCGGAAGCATAGGTAAGCGAGTTGGAGCCCTCGATGTGGACGGCTGGACTGACTTGCTCAAGGCTTCGATCAACACGACCGATCATACAGATCCCACGGGCCGGGCCGCACGGATCGCTCGCGCACACGAGTTTGACTGGCGGCGGAGCGCCAGCTTGGTCATCGATGCCTATCGGCGTATTGTGAGCTGATCCTCAGTGCTGTCCTACCTGCCACTCGATCAGCGCGAACAGCCCTGGGGTGGAATGAAGCGGTATGGAAACACGAACTGCTTTCCAGTCCATGTTCGTTTGAGCGGAATCGAGACTTTGCTCTCGGCCGAGTAGGCCTTTCCAGGCAGGAATCTTGCCATTCGCTCTTTGAATTCGGGATCGGTATCCATCACGACGGCGCCGCCCCTGCGGAGCTTGTCGTCATTGTACCAGGTCGCTCCGGCGATTTCCCGATAGGCGAGGGCGGTCACGTTGCGCCCGGCCTCGATCCCGACGCCGTAAGTGGCTTGCCGGCCGCCAATGAAGTAAGCGGGTCCGCAGCTATATTTACTGTCCCAATCCCTGAGGATCAGCTGCGCTGCTTCTGCGGTGGGCTCCTGCATCGCGCTATGGCTTGCGAATGCCGTAAAGACCACGGCAACGCCGATGCCGGCGACGAGGTAAAGTCCGGCGATGGAAGGCACCACTGTGTGCTCCACCCAGCTTTTGCAACGTTCGCTCCAGTTCATCAAAGGTGCGACGGCGAGGAAGGCCAGCATGATGTAGGGCGCAGCAAATCGCGCCAGAAAGTTGAGTCCTGCGATCATCACCAGGACCACGAGGGCGATGTGTGCAGACGCAGCCGCAAGGAGCAGAAAACGGGACACCGGTAGCGGGTCAGACGCCGCAACGCGGATTTTCAGGAAACCCTTCCAGAGGCTGATAGCGACGACTACATAACCCGGAAGTGCGAAGGTCAGATAACCCGCCAGAAGCTCGGCGACGCCGGCCAGCCGTTGCGAGAGCGGATTCTGAAAGTCGAAATGGTCGAGGCCATATTCGAAAGCCGCGCTATGTCTCAGGACGGCTACGACGTGAGGAAGGATCAGCGCCATACCTGTGGCGATCGCGACGTAGAAACCGGGACGTTTCAGCACCTGACGGCAGGATGGCAAAAGAAGAATCGCGCTTGCCATTCCGAAGAACAGCACCACCGCATTGTACTTTGTCAGCAAGGCCACGGCCGACCAGAAGCCGAACGCGATCCAGTCACGCATGCGATCGGATTGGACCGCGCGAAGAAAATGAAAGATGACCGCAGGCCAGGATGTGAGCTGAAGGATATCGGCGTTGAGCGCAAAGGAGAGAGGCGCGAAGATCGTGTACGACGATGTACCGTACAGAAAGGTAAAGAGCAGGGCGTTGTCTCGAGTCGTGGTCAGCAGAAGCGTGCGATAGAAGTAAACCAATCCGATCGCGATCAGCAGTTGTCCGGTCAGGATAGTGACCGCGGCGGATGTTCCGAACAGCCTGTCGACGATCCCGCCGATCCAGACCATCATCGGGGGATGGAACGGGGTGACGATTGGAAACTCCCGGCCCCAGGCGATCAACTCACGGGTATCGTACATCGCGGTCGGAAAGACGACGACGGCGAGCAGCACCGGCAACAGAAGCGCAAGCCCAAGAACGGCAAGCGCAGGACCGCGCCTCAGGCCTGAACGATGCTCACTGGGCATGACGTTGATGTGCCTCGATGCCTTGTAGATTCGCGTGTCTTCGCAGAGATAAATATAGCAATCGAGGTCGCGTGTCGGGCCCCGCGAGCGCGGGGGCGGGCGCGGGAGTGCTGCGCGTATTGACCCTCACGGGGATCGTCCGATACGCCTAGGGATCGCGGCTGAACGCCGCCGCAGCAGGTGAGATGACGCCGCGATGGCCTCGTTTTTCGATACGTGGCTCGAGGGTGTGGAGGAAGGCTGGGGGATTCCGGCTCTCCTCGCGCTGTTTGTACTTTTATGGACGGCGTTTCTGGGCATTGCCTACCTGAACGCCGATCTGCATCCGGACGTGATCGAAGCCTGGGTCATCGGGCGGACGCTGGATTGGGGCGGCGCCAAGCATCCGCCCTTGATGGGCTGGGTGACCCACGCATGGACGGTGGTTTTTCCGGTTCGTGACTGGTCGTTTCACCTTCTGGCGATGACCAATTCGGCCGTGGCGCTCTGGATCATCGACCTTACGACCCGCCGCTTCGCGAAAGGCGACAAGCGCGCGGTTGTTCTGCTGCTGCTCATGCTGCTGCCGATCTATCAATTTCAGGCCCAGCGCTTCAACGCGAACTCGGTGTTGTTCGCGGTCTGGCCGCTTGCGATCTATTGCTTCCTGCGGTCGTTCGAGACCCGGCAGGTGGGGTGGGCCGTGGCCGCCGGGCTGGCCGGTGCTCTCGCGATCCTCGGAAAGTACTATTCCGCGTTCCTGGTCTTCGGGTTCGTCTTCGCCGCCATCTGTCATCCGGCACGCCGGGCCTATTTTACGTCGCTGGCCCCGTGGACCTCCGCGGGCGCGGGCCTGCTGCTGCTTGCCCCTCACATCCACTGGATGTTCACTTCCGGGATCAGTCCCTTTGGCTACGCGCTGGCGACCCATGGCGGCCTCCCGGCAGGCCGCGCCTTCATGTCCGGCCTGAGCTTTCTGTTGGGGCTCGCTGCCACCCTGGTCCTGCCCGGGCTGGTCTGGGCCGCCATGATACGCACACGCGCGGGGGAGTATCTCCGGGAGTTCAAGCCGCTGGATTCAGGCCTGCTGTTACTGGTTTTGGTGGCAATCGGCGCGATCATTTCCCCGCCTGCGGTAAGCCTGGTCCTCGGAAGCTCGCTCAGCCCGGTCTGGGCCTCGCCGGGGCTGTTTGTATTCGTTCTCGTCGCGGTCTGTGCTGCGCGATTTCCCATCAATCGGACCGAGACACGGCGGCTGGCCGTGGGCGTCCTTGCGCCGACCGTGATCGCGGTTCTGCTGGCGCCTGCGCATGCCTATTACCGCAACCTGCACCCGTTCAGGGAGGGGCGAAACTACTACAGCCTCGCGGCGGCCGAGGTGATGAAGCGCTGGCGCGAGATCTCGTCCAGTCCGCTGAAGACCGTCAGCGGCGACAAACTGGCGATGGCGCTGGCCTTTTACTCTCCGGACCATCCAGCCTTCACAATTCCTTTCAATCAGCAGTATGTCTGGCAAACGCCGTCCGAGGCGGCGTTGCAGGAGGGCTGGGCGACGATATGCCTTCCTGACGAGGAAACCTGTCAGGTCTGGTTGAAGCATCAGGTCGCGCCGGCCGCGCCAGAGGCCATTAGCTTCGATTTCGTGGTTCAGCCGCAGTGGTGGGGCTCGGCAGGCGTCCCGGCGCGGATTACCGGTCTCATTGTTCCGCCCCGCACGGTCCGCTGAGATGCAAACCGTCGCCGCCCAACTCCGCTCGCTGATGACAAGGCGAGGAGCCGTCCCGCTTTTGATTATCTGCCTATGGGCGATTGCGGCATTACCGAACCTGTCGGTGCGATCGTTCATTTGGGAGGAAGGGACGAATGCCGAGATCGCGCGGGACATCCTGTCGAACGGCAACCTGCTTCAGCCCGAGGTCTATGGAGTTCGCTGGAACGAGAAGCCGTCGCTGCTGCCGTGGCTAATCGCCGGAGTTGCGAAAATCACGGGCGAAATCAACGAATTTTCCGCGCGGTTGCCTGCGATGATCGCGGTGGTGCTGACGGGGCTGCTGGTTCAGTCACTGACGCGTCGCTACGCGAGCCTGAACGCATCGCTGCTTGCGGCGGTGCTGTTCATGTTTTCTCCGATGCTGTTGCAGAAGCTCGCGATCGCCGAGCCGGATACGCTGGTGACGCTGTTTTCGTTCGCCGCATTCATCGTCTGGTGGAATGGCGTTGCGGCCGGTCGCGTCGGCCGGGGGCGCTGGATCGGATGCGGGTTGTTACTCGCGGTCCTTGCCATGGCGAAAGGACCGCAGCCGGTGGGTTATTTTGCGCTCGGTGTTTCGGCCTATCTCGTCCTAACGCGGCGATGGCGAGATGTTCCCGGGCTGTTGGTTTGTTTGCTGATCCCTGCCGCCGTAACGATTGCGTGGGCCTCAGCGGTGTACCGGCCCGGCGACGAAGCGACATGGATCAGCTACGCGCGGCTGCGTTCAGCCCCAAGTTTCTCCGACTACATCTTTCGAAATACGGACGTCTTCCTGAGACTCGTTGTGGAATCGATGCCGGCGATCCTGTTAGCGCCCTTGCTCTGGCGTGCAAGGGTCACTGAGTGGAATCTCCCGCCCGTGGCGCTTCCACTCGCGCTCTATGCCGGCCTTTGCACCATCGCGGTGGTGTTCTGGCCGGGCTCGAACAGCCGCTACGCCATGCCATACGTGCCCGCAATTGCGGTGCTTGCCGGCTTTGCGTGGGATGCAATTGCACGAACAAAGTATGCGTGGCTGCGGCGTATCACTGTGGCGATCGCATGCGGTTTGACCGCTATTCAGATTGTCCTCGCGAATCTGGTCATGCCCCTGTTCGCCGACAGGTTTGGTGGTTCGAGGATCGCTGGTCAGAGTATCGAACGCGCGATCCGCGCCAATCCAGCTCCCGCGTTTTGCACGGACCTCGCGACGAACCAGCTCTTCTACATGAGGGCAGCGCCGATCCGCTGCGTCGACCCAGCGGACTTGGGTTCGATCGTTGCACCTGCATGGCTGATCGTGCCTCGCGAACAAGTGCCGCTGTTGGTGCAATTGAATCCTGACCGCAGCACGCGCGTCGCTGTGGAAACCGACTCCGGCTCCCGGTTGTCAGCCGTAAGGCTCGACAAACGGTGAGGCGGCAAGCGCCCGCCGAGTCGCTTTGATCTAAAGTTCAAAAATTGAATGTACGGGCGGATCGGCTTGCCAGCCCGTGCCCGGACGCCTCCTAACCTGATCCAGCAATTCAAATTGCCGATATTCAGAGTAATTTTTATCGCGCGCTTCCTTTTTTCGCACCGCACGCGACGGTGCTTGACTAGTTCTAAAAAAGAACTGTAACCTCTTGCTCAATAACAGCGACCGAAAACGGCAGCACTTGAAACGAGCCCGCCCGCTCGAGCGGCGAGGCGCAGGCGTTTTTCACACGGGAGGAGAAACGATGATCAAGGGATTGAAACTCGCGTCAGCCTTGTTACTGGCATTGTCCGCGTCTGCTTCCGCCAGCGAAATGCCCGGTGTTACGGCGACCGAAATCAAGGTCGGTGGTGTGTTCCCATTTAGCGGGCCAGCATCGTCGATTGGTCTTGTCGGCAGGGGCGTGCTTGCCTACGTGCAGTCGATCAACGATCGCGGCGGCATCAACGGCCGGAAAATCAATTACATCGCTTATGATGACGCCTACAGCCCTCCGAAGGCGGTCGAACATGTCCGCAAGCTGGTTGAGAGCGATGAAGTCGCCTTCATGTTTGGCCAGCTTGGCACGCCTGGCAACACGGCAACGGCAAAATATTTAACTGGCAAGAAAGTTCCGGCGCTCGGCATTGTGAGCGGCTCGAACAAGTTCACGAACGTGACGGATTTTCCGATCACCACGACGAGTCTTGTCAGCTTCGATACCGAAGGAAAAATCTACGCGAAGTATTTGAACAAAACCCTGCCGGGAAAGAAATACGCGATCCTCTATCAGAACGATGATCTTGGAAAGGACTACGTCAATGCCTTCAAGGCGTTGATGAAGGACGAGTTCGACAAGCGCGTTGTCACCGCTGCCTATGAGATCGCCGATCCGACTGTGGATTCGCAGATCGTCAATCTGAAGAGTTCAGGCGCGGAAGCCCTGCTTGTTGCGGGGACGCCCAAGTTTGCCGCGCAAGCCATCCGCAAGGCTTCGGAAATAGGATGGAAGCCGACCTTGCTGCTGAATTATCCGTCGAGTTCGGTCGGCGCCACGCTCAAGCCCGCGGGCCTCGACAAGTCGATCGGCGTGATCGCCGGAACGATGACCAAGGATCCGACGGATTCGAAGTGGGACAACGACAAGGGCATGAAGGACTATCGCGCGTTCGTCGACAAGTACATGCCCGGTGTCGACATCTCCGATACGAACTACATTTTCGGCTACACCCAGGGAATGATCCTCGAGCAGATCATCAAGCAGTGCGGGAACGATCTGTCTCGCGAGAACATTCTCAAGCAAGCAAAAAGCCTGAAGGATATTGCTCTTCCAACGGCATTGCCGGGTGTTCTGGTCAACACCAGCGCTACAGTCAATCAGGACTTCACCCAGATGCGTTTGCAGCGCTGGACGGGCGAGAACTGGGACCAGTTCAGCGACGTGCTCGACGCGAAGTCAGAATAACCTGAGAGAGACAAGGCCGAGGCCGGCACTCTTCGGGGGAGGTGCCGGCCTCTTCGCTGACATGCTGCGTGAAATTCAAGGAGAGTGGCCGTGAAGGGCTTAATGCAAAATCAGCCGTTGCTGTTATCGTCGCTGTTACGGCATGCGGACCGGTTTCATGCCAACACGGAAATCGTGTCGCGGACGGTCGAGGGGCCCATTCACCGCTACACCTATCGCGATGCCGCGCGGCGCACGCGCCAGCTCGCCAGCGCATTGCAGCGCTGGGGCGTTCAATACAGCGACCGGGTCGCCACCATGGCCTGGAACAACTACCGCCATTTCGAGCTCGAGCACGGGGTGACCGGCATGGGTGCGGTGTGGCATGCGATCAATCCAAGACTGATCCCGGCGCAGATCATCTACATTGCCAATCACGCCGAAGATAAAGTGCTGTTCTTCGAGAGTTCGTTCCTGCCGCTGGTGGAAAAGCTCGCACCTGAGCTGAAGACCGTCAGGCTGTTTGTCCTGATGGTGGATCGGGTGTCGATGCCCGAAGCGACGACAATTCCAAACCTGCAATGCTACGAGGATTTCATCAAAACCGGCGACGAGAATTTTGTCTGGCCGGAGTTCGACGAGCTATCGGCATCGTCGCTGTTCTATACTTCAGGAACCACGGGTAATCCCAAGGGCGTGCTTTACTCCCATCGGTCTGATCTGTTGCATGTTATCACGGAATGCGGAGCACACAGCTTCGGCTTCACTACGCAAGACACCATTTTGCCGATGACGCCGATGTTTCACGCCAACGGTGCGTGGGGCTTCACCTATGCACCACCGATGGTGGGCGCCAAGCTGGTATTGCCGGGACCGAAGCTCGATGCTGCAAGCGTCGCTGAATTGATCGAGACCGAAGGCGTTACGCTGACCGCCGGTGTCCCGACGCTTTACACCAAACTTCTCCAGCATTTTACGGAGCAGGGGCGTGGCGCCGGAACATTGAAGCGGATCGCGGTTGCGGGGTCCGCTCCGGCACCGAGCATGATGGAGGGCTTTGAGCGTCTCGGCGTTTCGGTCAATCACATCTGGGGAATGACGGAAACAAGCCCAACCGGCACCACGCCGCAGCCGTCGCGGAAGGTCGCAAAAATGTCCGCGCAGGAGCAGCTTCACCGCAAAACCATGCAGGGCCGGCCGCTGTTCGGTGTTGATGTGAAGATCGCCGACGAAAACGGAAACGAGATGCCGCGAGACGGCAAATCGAGCGGCCGCCTGATGGTTCGCGGTCCCTGGGTTCTCAGCGGTTACTACCGCGAAGAAAAGCCGTTGCTGGAAGACGGATGGTTCAATACCGGCGACCTCGCCGTAATGGACGATGACAATTACATTCAGCTCACCGATCGTGCCAAGGACGTCATCAAATCCGGCGGCGAGTGGATCAGCTCGATCGATGTCGAAAATCTGGCGATCGGCTGTCCCGGCGTGGCCGAGGCGGCTGTTATCGGTATTCCTCATCCGCAATGGGAGGAGCGTCCGCTGCTCATCGTGGTGCCGGCTGCCTCCGAACCGGCGACCGCAAAGTCGATCATCGCATTTCTGGAAGGGAAGATCGCCAAGTGGTGGATGCCGGACGATGTCATTTTCGTCGATGCGCTGACCTACGGCGCGACCGGCAAGGTGCAGAAGATGGAACTGCGCCAGCGCTTCGCTGGCCACTACACCTCAAAAAAGAGTGCTTAACGGCAAAGGCGCCAAAAAATATCTGGCGCCTTTGTTTCTATGGGTGGACGTGACTGTCTGTCAGATTGCGAGGTTCAAGCCGCACGAGCCTTTGCGCGCGATGCTTTTGCCTTGGCCACTTTCGCCGGCTTCGGCGGAATGGTCTTCGGTCGTGCGCCCGGTCCGGGGTGGACGTGAACTTCCTTCGCCAGCAACGGCTCGTGGCATTCCGAGCAGATCATGACGGGGTTGAACTGGTGGCCGCACTTCTGATGTTCGTGAAGCAGCGGGCGGCCGCGCTCGTCGACCATGTGGATATCGCCCCAATGAACGATCGCCATCATGATCGGGTAGAGGTCGAGACCCTTCTGGGTCAGAATGTATTCGTGCCGCTTGGGCGATTCCTGATAGGCGACGCGCCGCAGGACGCCGAGACGGACCAGCTTCTTGAGGCGCTCGGCGAGGAGATGCCGGGTAATCCCGAGGGCGGACTGGAAAGCCTCGAACCGGCGGGTCCGCAGGAAGCATTCCCGCAGAATCAGGAGGCTCCAGCGGTCGCCGATCACGCCGATGGTGCGGGCCATGGAACACGGCTCTTCTTCAAGTTCATCCCATCTCATAGTCGTCTCCGGTTCGTGCGCAGGGCTGATCGTTTATACCCTGCATGCGCACCATTCTAAATAGGCACTGAGTTGGACAAAAGTCCTATTTTGGACTGGTCCAGGTGTAAAATATGCACGGGGGGCCTGATCGAAATTGACAGTTCAATTTTAGAACTCTATGAATGGGTCGACGCTCCGGGCAAGGGCGAATGCAGAGAAAAAGCCACGTCGGTCGACGTGTGACAGAGGAGGAGAAGCGCGGTGGCCAGTCCCTTGAAGGTCGAGTTTCAGTTCGATTTCGGTAGCCCCAATGCCTATCTGGCAGAATACGCGATTCCGGGCATCGAGAAGCGCACCGGCGTCAAATTTGAATACGTCCCGGTGCTTCTGGGGGGGATCTACAAGGCGACCAACAACATGTCGCCGTCAGACTCGCTTCGCGGCATCAAGAACAAGCCGGAATACCAGGCGCTGGAAACGCAGCGTTTCCTCAAAAAGTACGGCATCACGAAGTTCAAGCAGAATCCGTTTTTTCCGGTCAATACATTGACGCTGATGCGGGTCGGCACCGCGGCTCAGTTCGAAAACATGTTCGAACCCTATTTCCGCGCTGCCTATCATCACATGTGGGAAGAGCCGAAGAAAATGGACGATCCGGAAGTGTTCCGGAACGCATTTCTGTCTTCCGGTATCGATATCGACCGGCTCTATGCACGCGCGCAGCAGGACGACGTGAAGAAGAGGCTGATCGAGGTCACGACCGATGCAGTGAACCGCGGCGCGTTCGGCTCACCGACCTTCTTCGTCGGCAAGGAAATGTTCTTCGGCAAGGACCAGCTTCGGGATGTCGAAGAGTCCATAGTCGAGCAACTCGGCGGGGCGAAGGCCAAATCCGCCTGATCGCGGCTGAAGGTCTCAAATAACGGTTCAGATCCAGCGGTAAGGCCGGCAGGCTGTCGCGCCAACGAAATCAGGGAAGAAGCATATGCCTGGTCCTTTGAGTGGAGTTCGCGTTCTGGATTTGACGGCGGTGGTGTCGGGTCCTTACGCGACGATGTTCCTGGCGGATCAGGGCGCGGACGTGCTGAAGATCGAGCCGATCGGCGGCGACGGCACGCGGCGCAGCCGCACCCTGATCGATGCGGCCGGAGAGTTCTCCGCGCTGTTCGTGTCGTGCAACCGCGGCAAGCGTTCGCTGTCGATCGATATGAAGAGCGACGCGGGACGCGAGGTGCTGGCCAAGCTGGCATCGCAGGCGGACGTGCTGGTGCAGAACTTCCGCCCCGGCACGATGG